>Ga0180009_10001605_pt1 | contig 27420 bp, 25 predicted proteins | sample OS_PC_MetaG_FD_123537 | JGI IMG/M metagenome (GOLD analysis project Ga0180009, IMG submission 123537) | Groundwater microbial communities from the Aspo Hard Rock Laboratory (HRL) deep subsurface site, Sweden - OS_PC_MetaG | ecosystem: Environmental > Aquatic > Deep subsurface > Groundwater... | reverse complement strand
GACGCCATCATCGACGCGTCGTGTCAGGCTTGGAACAACCTTATCGATCAACCCGAAACCATCAGGTCCATCGGCATGCGAAAATGGGCCCACGTCGGTCAACTCATGTAGCCGTTGGTATTAGTCAAAAGGCACGCTACCCTATTGCGAGCCTTGGAAACATCGCATCAGTTGTCAAGTCTGTGAATCCTGCCAATTGTGTCTTTGTCTTCGGAGATAAAAATGTCGAGAAAAGGCCAAAACAAACTTGAAGATCGGGATCAAAAATTATACGCGATGACAATGGAGGAAATAAAAAGAAGAAATTCAGCGATTTATGATGCCCTAAACGGCTTTTCTCCTTCTCAACCAAAGATTATATTAGCAGAGTTTTGCTGCTTGCAGCTTCGCTATATTTGTGAACTGATAGCTGTTGGGTGCTTAGTTGCCCACGGTGAACTGCGAGGAAATTCGAGGCAACTTCTCAGAAAGTGGCACGCCGGCGAAATAATACGGCACCTTGAAAAGGTGCACCCGGACTTCTATCCACTGCCAACGAAGCAAATTCTGGGAGGCGACGGCAAAGTCAACCGCCTCGAGCCAATCAATGAGCCCTACTTGTCCAAAATTGACCTAATTCAAGAATACGGTTGGCTTGGCAATCAACTTCACATAGGCAATTTTAAAAAATTCGTTTCTAGAAGCAATAGAGATGTGGAATTTTCGAAAATCGATCAGCTTGCCACTAAAATTCGGAATTTGCTTAATCATCATTGCATCCAGTTAATCGATTCCGACTTTCAGATTTGGACAATAATGCAAGCCAATTCTGATGGCAGGGTTCATGTATATCTGATGGAGAAAGCGCAAAACCCCACTTAACATTGAGGAGATGCGTCTTCATTAAATAGTCTCTCTACTGCTTCACGCCGCCCCTATAGACGTAGCTCGGGACCTTGAAGGTCACCAGTTCCTCGGCCGCCGTCGGGTGAACAGCGATCGCGCGGTCGAAATCGGCCTTGGTCGCGCCCATGGCCATCGGGATGGCGACGAGTTGGATCATTTCCGCCGCGCCCTGCCCGAGGATATGCACCCCGACGACCTTGCCGGCGTCCTTTTCGGTGATGAGCTTCAGCATTATCCTGTCGGGCTTGTCGCCGAGCGTGTTGGTCAGCGGTCGGAAGCGTGTGACCCAGACGTCGATGTCGCCGATTTTCGCTGCCGCCTCCTCCTCGCCCATGCCGACGGTGCCGATCTCGGGTTCCGAGAAAACGGCGGTCGGAACGAGGGAATGGTCGACGGCGGTCGGGTTGGCGTTGAACACGGTCTCGGCGAAGGCGGCGCCCTCGCGGATGGCGACCGGCGTCAGCTCGGCGCGGCCGGTGACGTCGCCGACGGCGTAGATCGAGGGCACCGAGGTCCGCGAGAAGGCGTCGACCTTGACGACGCCGTCCGCTTCCATGTCGACGCCCGCTGCTTCGAGGCCCATATTGCGGGTGTTGGGCTTGCGGCCGGTGGCGAACATGACGGCGCCGAAATTCTCGGCATCGCCGGAATGGAAAGTCGCCCGGACACCGCGCTCGGCGCGGTCGAGCCGGTCGATGGTTGTTTCGAAGCGGAAGATAATTCCGCGCCGCGCCATGGCCTCGTGCAGGTCCTTCCTGAGGTCTGGATCGAAGCCGCGCAGCACGTTGTCGCGGCGATAGACCAGCGTGGTCCGAACGCCCAGTCCGGCGAAGATGCCGGCGAACTCGACGGCGACATAGCCGGCGCCCTCGATCAGGATCGAGGCCGGCAGCACCTTGAGGTCGAAGGCCTCGTTTGAGGTGATGCCGAGCAGGGCGCCCGGAATGTCCGGCCGGAAGGGCGTGCCACCGGTGGCGACGAGGATGAACCTGGTCTCAATATCGCGCCCCTGTTTGATCAGGCGCACCGCATTGGGCCCGGCTACCTCGGCCCGGTCGTCCAGGACCTCGACGCCGGAATTGTTCAGAAGGTTGCGGTAAACGCTTTCGAGCCGGGCGATCTCCTTGTCCTTGTTGTCCCTCAGCGTGTCCCAGTCGAATTTGGAACTGACCGTCCAGCCATAGGCCGGCGCCACTTCGAACAGCTCGGGAAAGCGGGACGCATGGACAAAATGCTTCTTGGGCACGCAGCCGCGAATGACGCAGGTGCCGCCATAGCGATATTCCTCGACCACGGCCACCCTGGCGCCGTAGGAGGCGGCCATGCGCGCGGCCCTGACGCCGCCCGAGCCACCGCCGATCACCACGAGATCGTACATATTCGAACCTCTCGATATTTCGCCATCCGGTTCGCACAATTGCAGGCCGGGCACAAGCCGGGGGGCGCGCGCATGCGGGCAATCGGCCGCGGGGCACCTGCGCTGCTATGGCGCTTGCCGGTTTTAAAGGCCCATGAGAAAAGCCCGGCATGGCCGAACCCATACCGCAACACTCCACAAAGCACTCAAGGCTCGACGACGCCCAGGGTCTCGCTTTCGGCAGCTTCATGGCCGCAATCGGAATGACCATCCTCACCCATCTCGGCTTCGTCACCGGTCAGACGGCCGGACTTGCCGTGCTGATCGCCTATGCCACCGGCTGGCAGTTCGGCTGGGTGTTCTTTGCCGTCAACCTGCCGTTCTACTGGTTCGGCTACAAGCGGCTCGGGCTGGCCTTCACGCTCAAAAGCTTCGTCGCGGTGGGGGCGCTGTCGGGGCTGATGCTGTTCATGCCCGACTGGGTGCGTTTTGAAAGCCTCAATCCCATTGCTGGCGCCGTCATGTTCGGCCTGATCACCGGTGCGGCCCTTTTGGCGCTGTTCCGGCACGGCGCCAGTCTCGGCGGCGTTGGCATCCTGGCGCTCTACCTGCAGGATCGGACCGGCTTTCGCGCCGGCTACACGCAGCTCATCTTCGATATCGTGCTGTTTGCGGTAGCCCTGACGCTACGCGATCCGCAGACCGTGGCCATGTCGGCGCTCGGGGCGGTGGTTCTGAACCTCGTCATCGCCATCAATCACCGGCGCGACCGCTACGTCGCGGGATGAGACGAAGGCACCAGCCGGCAGACGGGACGCTCTAGAGATCAGCGCCCTGCGCAATAAGGTCGGCGCGCACGCGGGCATACATTTCCTTGCGCATGTTGTCCTCGTAGAGCCTGAACAAGTTGACGACATTGTTGGAGATCTGCGACTGCAGGCCCGACAGCTTCTGCCCGGTCGGAGATGAGTAGAACGCATTCATCTCCTTGAATTCCTCCATCGAAAAGTGGAGGGCATAGACGCGGGCGAACTGGTTGAGAACCTCGTCCTTCTGTGTGGCGAAATAGCCGATCGCGTCGCCAATGGCCTTGTTCGACTTTTCTTCAAGGCTCGGGTCGACTCTGAGGATGGCGTCGGAAACGTCGATGCCGGCCTGGATGAGCGATTGTTCGAAGGTCGAGATCTTGTAGGTCAGATCGACATATTGGCGGGCAAGGGCGACATGTTCGGGCGAAAGCTCCTGCGCCCGCGCCGACGGCGAAAGCGCGGCGGCAAACAGCAGGGCGCACAGGAGCGCGGCGATCCGGGCGGCGGCCGGACGGACGAAAGCGGACATGGCGGGATATCCTCCAAGTTGGAAACGACGATCAGGCACCAAGCTGTGTGACCGTGCCGTTGTCGGCGAGATAGGCCACCTTGCACATACCCAGAAACAGCCCGTGCTGAACGACGCCGGGAATGTCGAGCAAGGCGCGCGACAGCGCTTCTGGCGCGGAAATAAGGCCAAAAGACGCATCGAGAATGAAATGGCCACCATCGGTGAGGAACGGGTGTCCATCGGCGCTCTCGCGAAGGACGATGCTACCCCGGCAGCCGGATTGCCGGGCGACGTTTTGAACCGCGCGCGTCGTGGTTCCGGCCGCGAAGGGATTGATCTCGATGGGCAGCGGGAAGCGCCCGAGATGGTCGACCTTCTTTGTGCCGTCGGCGATCACGACCATGCGGTCGGTAGCCGCCGCGACGATCTTTTCGCGCAACAGGGCGCCACCGCCGCCCTTGATGAGGTTGAGCGCCGGGTCGACCTCGTCGGCGCCGTCGACGGTCAGGTCGAGCCGTCCCACTTCGTCGAGTTCCGCCAGCGGGATGCCGAGGGCACGGGCCTGCCGCTCGGTCGCAACAGAGGTGGGCACGCAGACACACGCGAGCCCTTCCCGCACCAATCCGCCGACGAGATCGACGAAATGGCAGGCCGTCGAGCCGGTGCCGAGACCGATTTTCATGCCCTGCCGGACCTCCACCAGGGCAGCTTTGGCCGCCAGCCTTTTGTCATTTTCGTGCATTCAGCTTCTGCTCCGTCCTCCGGCTGCCCGATGGCCCATCGGCGTGTTCACGGCACTGTGAAGCGCAATCGACGGAGGTTTGCAACACGTTAATCAATATGGTTCACAAAGTGTGTACGGGGGCGAGACGGGCATCTTTTCAAATGCCAACTTTCCGATTAAAGACCCAGATGGTGCGGCTTGGCGTAGGAAGATTCGCGGCCATGACTGCTGGGCAAACTGAGGTATGAAGGCAATGAAGCGGATAATTGCATTACTTGTCGCTGCGCTGGCGAGTGTCTCTTTGGTGACACCGACCTCTGCGGCGCTTGTTTATGTGCCGGAGCTCGACCGGTTTGTCGAAGGTGGTTATGCCAGCATTCAGCCGGGCACGGCGAAGCGCGGCAGCACCATCCGTCGTACGACCGTCGACTACGAGACCAAACTCAAGCCCGGCACGATCGTCGTCGAGACGTCGGAGCGCCGGCTCTATCTGGTCCTCGACGACGGCAAGGCGATCAAATACGGCATCGGTGTCGGCCGCGACGGCTTCCGCTGGTCGGGCACGCATTCCATTACCCGCAAGGCTGAATGGCCGGCATGGACGCCGCCGCCGCAAATGCGCAAGCGCGTTCCCGGCCTGCCGGCCTATATGGAAGGCGGCCCCGACAATCCGCTCGGCGCCCGCGCCCTCTATATCGGCTCGACGCTTTATCGGCTGCACGGCACCTCGGAACCCTGGACCATCGGCCAGGCCGTGTCCTCGGGCTGCATCCGCCTGACCAACGAAGACATTATCGACCTTTACGAGCGCGTTCAGGTCGGTTCGCGTGTGGTCGTTCGCCAGTAACTCGATCTCGGCAGCATCTCGAAAAAAGGCCGGCCTTGCGCCGGCCTTTTTTTGTTCGCTTGAATGTGAGCGGGCGGGAGGCGAAGCGACCTTGCGCAAATAGGCAGCACCGCTAGTCTCTCCGACATGAACACCGACCGATCCAATGCCGGTTCCGCGACGCCCCTGATCGACAGCTACGGTCGTCACGTCACCTATCTGCGCGTGTCGGTGACCGACCGCTGCGATTTCCGCTGCACCTATTGCATGGCCGAACACATGCAGTTCCTGCCCAAGCGCGAGGTGCTGAGCTTCGAAGAGCTCGAAACCATCGTCGGTGCCTTTGTCGCGCGCGGCGTGCGCAAGGTGCGCCTGACCGGTGGCGAGCCGCTGGTGAGGCGCGACGTCATGACGCTCTTCCGGTCGCTCGGCCATCGCCTGGGCCACGGGCTCGACGAACTGACCCTGACAACGAACGGCAGCCAGCTCTCAAGGCATGCCGAAGCGCTCGCCGCTTCAGGCGTCCGCCGGGTTAACGTCTCAATCGACAGCCTCGATGCCGAGCGGTTCGCGGCGATCACGCGACGCGGCCGGCTGGTGGAGGTGCTGGACGGGCTCGCCGCCGCCGAGGCGGCCGGACTCGCCATCAAGATCAACATGGTTGCGCTGGCCGGCATCAACGAAAACGAGATCGCCGGCATGCTCGAATGGGCACACGGGCGCGGCTACGACCTGACGCTGATCGAAGCCATGCCGCTCGGCGAGACCGGCATGGACCGGTCGGCGGCGCACCTGCCCCTGACCGTGGTCCGCGACCGCCTGCAAGAACGGTTTACACTGAACCGACTCGCCGAGCGCACCGGCGGCCCGGCACGCTACTTCCAGGTGGCCGAGACCGGCGGCCGGCTCGGCTTCATCACGCCCCTCACCCACAATTTCTGCGAGGGCTGCAACCGCGTGCGCCTGACCACGACCGGCAGGCTCTATTTGTGCCTCGGCCAGGAGGACCATGTCGATCTGAGACGAGCGCTGCGCGAGGATGGCCTGCCCGGCATCGACGCCGCTCTTGATCGCGCCATGATCCTCAAGCCCAAGGGCCATGATTTCCGGATCGGGCGAAACAGCGTCGCTGGCGATCCGGGACGGCACATGTCGGTGACGGGCGGGTAGGCGCCGCGACCATGGCCCCATCTTCCCTTCTCCCCTTGCGGGAGAAGGTGGCGCAAAGCGCCGGATGAGGGGGCTGCGCTCGCGGCGGCCCTGCCCTTCGGCCATAGGCCTCAGGGCGTTCGCAACTCAAGTCGTGCCACCGGCACGACTTGACCGCCTGTGGCGGTCGCTGCTCACTCCTCCACGGGAATGTAATCCAGCGGCAATTCGGTGGTGTATTTGATCTGATGCATGGCGAAGGACGAGCTGACATCGGTCAGCGCGATCTTTGAGATGAGCCTTTTGTAAAAGGCGTCGTAGGCGGCGATATCGGGCACGGCGACGCGCAACAGATAATCCACCTCGCCGCTCATGCGGTAAAATTCCACCACTTCCGGGCAATCGTCGATGACGGCAGAGAAACGGCGCATCCAGGCGTCGTTGTGCTCGTTGGTCCTGATCGCGACGAATACGGTCACGCCGGCATTGATCCTGTCGGGATTGAGCAGGGCGACGCGGCGACGAATGACGCCGTCCTCTTCCATCTTCTGGATGCGTCGCCAGCACGGCGTCGTCGACAGGCCGACCTTCTTGCCGATCTCGGCGACCGGAAGCGTGGTATCCCGCTGCAGGATGGACAAAATCTTGCGGTCAATCTTGTCCAGCGCCATAGCCCCCGCCTCTAGATAAATGTTCCAATTCCAAGGCCGACGCCAAGCAGAACCGGAACGACACGCTTCGAAACGTCGTATTCAACGCAATATTCTTTCGCGTGTCAACGCGAGCGGCCATTCAAATGACGCCGGGTATCCGACCGGCCGAATCAACCGCCTATTAACCACGCGGCCGTAGTCTTTCCCCGACACTCGTGTCTCGTCATTCCGCGTTCCGGTGTGAGTAACTGAATGCCGCGTAGCCTGGCACAAAGCTCGGACGAAAACGCCCAAAGCCAGAGGCAGGCGCGGCGCAATGTGCAGCGGGCGGTGCTCGACGCCCGCCAGAGGCTGACCTCTTCGAGCGGCACGCGCTCCTCCTACGATCTCGAACTGCTGCTCGACTATGCCGGCTCGCGCATTTCGGCCGCCTGGGCGCTGCCGCTGCTGATGGCGATCCTGGCCGTCTTTGCCACGATGTGGGTGCCGCCGCTCATCGCCTTCGCCTGGGCCGGTTCGGTGGCGGTGACCAATACGCTGCTCGTGCTGTTGTGCCGGCGCTTCCGGGCGCGGCAGCACGAAAGCTTCGATGCGCGGCGCTGGACAGCGAGCTTCGTTGCCGGCGAGGCCACTTTCGGGCTGAGCTGGGCGCTGCTGGTGCTGTTCCTTTTCACCGAGGCGCGCGACGGCGTCGAGGTGATCACCTTCGCGCTGCTTCTGATCGGCGTCGCCGCCAACACCGTCTCGACCCGTTCGCTGCCGAGCGCGACCCTGGTCAGCACGGCGCCGGCGACGCTGGCGGTGTCGATCGCGCTGATGATGCTGTCCGAACCCCTCGCCTATGCCATGGCGGCCATCGCCATCGGGGCGCAGGTCTTCTTCTTTTTCCTGGCGCGGCGTCTGCACGCTTCGGCGATCGAGACGCTCAAGCACCAGTCGGAAAAGGACGCGCTGATCTTCGAACTCGAGGACGCGCGCAACATGTCCGAAGAGGCAAGACGCCAGGCCGAACGTGCCAACATCGCCAAGTCGAGTTTTCTCGCGACAATGAGCCACGAATTGCGGACCCCGCTCAATGCCATCATCGGCTTTTCGGAAGTGCTCAAATCCGAACTGCTCGGCCCGCACCAGGTGCCGCAATACAAGGAATATGCCGGCGACATCCATGCCAGCGGCCTGCACCTGCTCAACCTGATCAACGAGCTTTTGGACCTGTCCCGCATCGAGGCCGGCAAGTACGAACTCAATGAGGAAGCCATTTCGCTGGGCGACATCGCCGAGGACTGCCGACGCATGCTCGAAATCCGCGCCAAGACCAAGAGCATCGAGATCACGGCCCGCTACGGTGACGGTCTCAGCAAACTGTGGGCCGACGAACGGGCGGTGCGCCAGGTCGTGCTCAACCTGTTGTCCAACGCCATCAAGTTCACGCCGCAATCGGGCAAGGTCGATCTGATCGTTGCCCGTTCGGACGACGGCGGACAGTACGTCTCGGTTCGGGACAACGGGCCGGGCATACCGGAATCGGAAATCGAAACCGTCCTTACCTCCTTCGGCCAAGGCTCCCTGGCCCAGAAGACGGCCGAACAGGGCGCCGGTCTCGGTCTGCCCATCGTGCAAAAGATCATGGAACTGCATCAGGGCCGGTTCGACCTGTTCTCCAAGCTGCGCTTTGGCACCGAGGTCATCGCCACCTTCCCGCGCGCCCGCTGCATGGACGCCATCGCCGCCGTCCACGAAAAGCGCAACAAGCTCGAAATCTACAATGAAGCCAGCTGATCAGCACTTGCCTTGACAGGGCGCAGCGCGCCTATTCCTCGCACCGCTGATCCCTGCGCGCCCTTACAGAGGTTTTCATGCTCAGAACCATTCTTCTTGCGACGGGGGGCATCATCGCCGTCGCCGTGGCCTGGATAGCTTTTTCGATCTGGACTTTTTCGCACAGCATCGATGCCGAGTTCGCTGCGCTGGAGGCGTCGGCGAAGCCCAACGCGGAAGTGGTTTCCGAGGAGCGCGTCGCGCAATTGCCACCGCCTGTTGCACGGCATTTGCGTCAGGCCGGTGTTGTCGGGCAGAAAATCCCAACTCTCGTTCATATCACCCAGACAGGACGGATGCGCAGCGCGCCGGATGCCGGATGGATGGACTTTCAGGCGGTCGAAACCTATTCGACCAACCCGCCCGGCTTCGTCTGGCGAGCTGATTTTCCGTCGCGCGCCCTTCCCGTTCTTTTCGGACGCGATCACTACATCGATGGCGACGGGCGCATCACCATGAAACTGCTCGGCACCCTTGCGGTTGCCGACATTGGTGGCAGTACCGATCTCAATACCGCAGCACTGATGCGCTTCCTCAACGAGGCCATGTGGTTTCCAGCGGCACTTGCCGGCAGCAATCTCGTCTATACGCCGATCGACGACGACACGGTCGAGGTGACGCTCGCCGACCATGGCCTCAGCGCGACCGCACGGCTTTATTTCGATGCCGACGGCAAAATCGTCAATTTCTCCGCCAAGCGCCTGAACCTTGACGCCAACAGCATCCAGACTTGGCAAACGCCGGTCGGCGGCTATGAAACCTTCAACGGCATCACTGTCGCAAGCGGCGGCCAGGCCGTCTGGCAGACACCTGACGGCCCTTTTGCCTATATCGAATTGAAGGTTACGAGCATCGCGCAGGAATAGTGCGCAAGGCTCAGTCGAGCTTGCCGGCCACCGCCGCTTCCTCGAAGGTCGCCATGTTGCGGTGCAGGTGCAGCGCCGTCTTGACAAGGACCGCCCCAAGCGCCGCGCCGCTGCCCTCGCCGAGCCTCAGACCGAGATCTAGCAACGGGGTCTTGCCCATTTCGGCGAGCATGCGGGCATGGGCCTTTTCCGCCGAGACATGGGCGAACAGGCAATGGTCGAGCGCCGCCGGATTGACCTTGTAGGCGACGGCCGCCGCCGCCGTCGCAACGAAGCCGTCGACGATCACCGGGATGTTGCGATGGCGGGCGGCGATGAGGGCGCCGAGCATGCCGGCGAGTTCGCGGCCGCCGAGCCGGGCGAGGATTTTCAGCGGATGATCGAGATCGGCGGCGTGACGGGCGAGCGCCCGATCGACGGCGTCGGCCTTGCGGGCCAGACCTTGCGCATCGACGCCGGTGCCGCGGCCGACCCAGTCGGCGCCGCCGCCGCCGAACAAAGCCGCCGCCAAGGCCGCCGCAATGGTCGTGTTGCCGATGCCCATTTCGCCGATGCATAAAAGGTCGGGACCGCCGGCCACGGCCTCCATGCCATAGGCGAGCGTCGCGGCGGCGGTACGTTCGTCCATCGCCGCTTGTTCGGTGATGTCGCCGGTCGGCATGTCGAGTGCCAGTTCGAAGACCCTGAGATTGAGTTCGTGCAAGGCGCAGAGCTGCGAGACAGCGGCGCCGCCTTTGGTGAAGTTGGCGACCATTTGCTGCGTCACCTCGGACGGAAAGGCCGAGACGCCCTGTTTGGTCACGCCGTGATTGCCGGCAAAGATCGCCACCATCGGATTGTCGAGCCTGGGCTCGCCGCGATGCTGCCAGCGCGCCAGGTGCTCGACCAGGTCCTCGAGCCGACCGAGCGAGCCTTCGGGCTTGGTCAATCTTGCGTTGCGGGCGCGCACCGCGGCGACGGCGGCCTCGTCGCCTTCCGGAAGCAGGGTCAGCAGGTCGACGAAATCGGCGAAGGGCGCCGGTGCTTGCGACTGGTCGGTCATTGCATGCTCCGGGGCGCGGCGTGCTAGAACAGCGCCCCTTGGTTGGGGATCGGGAATGAGCGAACTACCTAAAGCGAGTCGCGCCGCGCCGGGCAACGACAATCGGGCCGCATCGCCGCGGCCCGAGGCGCCGAGCGGGCTTGCGGCCGATTTCGTCATGGCCATGCGCTTTTATTCGCTTTTGCCCATGCAGCAGACCGAACACGAGGTGCCAGACATCAACCGCATCGCGCGAGCGGCGCCGTTCGCCAGCCTTATCATCGCTGGCGTGCCCGCCATCGTGCTTTTTTGCGGCTGGTTTCTCGGTCTGCCGGTGCTGTTTTCGGCGCTCCTCTCCGCCGGAGTCGGTGCGGCACTGACGGGGGCCATGGCGGAAGACGCCATCGGCGATGCGATGGACGGGCTCGGTGGGCGCACGCCGGAGCGGCGGCTCGAGATACTCAGGGACAGCCGCATCGGCGCCTATGGCGTTCTCGGCATTATGCTGTTTGTCGGGCTGAAGACCCTGGCGCTGGCCGATCTGCTTGAAACCAAGGCTGTCGGCGCGGTGCTGCTGTTCCTTGCGGCCGAGGTCGTTTCGCGTTCCGCGGCGCTCTATCTGGCGCATGCCCTGCCGCCGGCGCGCACGGACGGCGCCTCCGCAACCGCCGGGCGCCTGATGCGCTGGCCGTTTCTTACCGGCATCGGCTTTGCCGGCCTGATCGGCATGCTGCTCGCCGCGCCCTTTGTCGGCCTTGTCGGCGTCGGGCTTGCCTACCTTCTGAGCGCGCTCGCCTGCCTTGGCTGGACGGCGCTGTGGCGGCATCTGATCGGCGGGCAGACCGGCGATCTCATCGGCGGATTGCAGGCGGTGCTTGAAATTGTCGTGTTGACATCCTTTATTCTGTTGGCGGGCGGGCCGCGTTGACTAAGGCCAGAGGAACGTAACCTGAATGTTGTTTATTGGCGTCGCCCTGCTCGTGGCCGTCGGTCTGGCCTTTGTCATCAGCGCCGATGCCGGAACCCTGGTGGGCCTGGATCAGTCCGATACGGCGCGTCTGGTCGGCGGGCTGGCCATTCTCATTCTGGTCGCCGGCGGCCTGTTCACGCGGCGCCAGCGCCTCGGGGAAATGCTGGGCAATCTCGTACTGTGGGGCGTGATTTTCGTCGCCGCGCTCGGGCTTTACACCTATCGCACCGATCTTATGCGCTTCGGCGGACGCATCGTCGCCGAGCTGACGCCCGGCGCGGCCGTGGTCGATGTCCAGGGTGGCACGGCAAGCTTCCGCCGCTCGTTCGGCGGCTCGTTCCGGGTCAACGCCACCATCAATGGCCATGAAACGCCGATGATCTTCGACACCGGCGCCAGCGCCGTGGTGCTGACGCGCGAGGACGCGGCGGCGGCCGGATTGCCGGTCGACGAATTGTCCTATGTGGTGCCGGTGCAAACGGCCAACGGCACCGGGCGGGCGGCGCTGGTCTCGCTCGATGCGGTGAGCGTCGGCGATATCGCGCGCCAGCGCATCCGCGCCTATGTCGCCGAGAAAGGCGCGCTCGAAACCAGCCTTTTAGGCATGACCTTCCTCGAGACCCTGTCCGGCTATGCCGTGACCCAGGACGACCTCGTGCTCACCGATTAGGGTTGCGCCGGCGCCGCCGCGTTGTAGGGTATTCTACATTCGGAATGTTCTTACCGGGTTGCAGCATGTCCTACTATTTCTCCAAGACGATTTCGGCGCCGTTCGACGACGCGGTCGAGCGCGCCAGCACGGCCCTGGCCGGCCAGGGCTTCGGCATCCTGACCCAGATCGACATGTCGGCGACGCTGAAGTTCAAGCTCGGCGTCGAGTTCCGGCCCTATATCGTTCTGGGCGCCTGCAGCCCCGGCTTCGCCCACAAGGCGCTGGAGGCCGAGGACAAGATCGGCACCATGCTGCCATGCAACGTCATCGTGCAGGAATTGGCGCCGGGCAAGGTCGAGATCGCCGCCGTCGATCCGGTTGCCTCGATGCAGGCGATCACCAACCCGCTTTTGCGCGAAATCGCCGGACTGGTGCAGACCAAGCTCAAGGCGGCGATCGAGTCGATCTAGCTCAGGCCGCCTGGTCGCCGACCGCCCGCAGCGCATCGAACAGCACTTCCGGCCCGGCGCCGGGGCGCACGGCATCCATGCTGAGGATCTGGCGGAAGCGGCGGGCGCCGGGGCGGCCATTGGCGAGGCCGAGCATATGGCGGGTGATGGCGTTGAGCCGGGTGCCGCGCCCGCCTTCGATTTCGGCATAATCGGCCATGGCGGCAATGATCTCCGCAAGGTCGGGCCCGTCCCGGTCATCGCCGAAAAAGCGCCGGTCGACATCGCCGAGCAGCATCGGCTCGTGATAGGCGGCGCGGCCGAGCATGACGCCCGCGACATGCGCCATGTGCCCTTCGGCCGCGTCGAGAGAAACAATTCCGCCATTGACGATCACCGGCAGCGGCTCGAGCCGTTCGGCCAGGCGATAGACGCGCGGATAGTCGAGCGGCGGGATGTCGCGATTCTCCTTCGGGCTCAGGCCCTGGAGCCAGGCCTTGCGGGCATGGACGATGAGCGCATCGGCCCCGGCGGCGATCATGCCGTCGGCAAAGGCGTCGAGTGGGGCCTCGATGTCCTGATCGTCGATGCCGATGCGGCATTTGACGGTCACGGGTATTTCGACCGCCCGCTTCATCGCCGCAACGCAATCGGCCACGAGCTTGGGCTCGGCCATCAGGCAGGCGCCGAAGCGGCCGGCCTGCACCCGGTCGGACGGGCAGCCGACATTGAGGTTGATCTCGTCATAGCCGTAACCGGCGCCGATGCGCGCCGCCTCGGCCAGTTCCGCGGGATCGGCGCCACCAAGCTGCAGGGCGACCGGATGCTCCTCAGGCCCATAGCCGAGCAGCCGCTCGCGGTCGCCGTGAATGACGGCCGCGCTCGTCACCATTTCGCTATAGAGCAGCGCCCGCCGCGTCAGCTGCCGGTGCAGATGGCGGCAGTGCCGGTCGGTCCAGTCGAGCATCGGCGCGACGGAGAAAGGCGGCGGCGAAGAAGCGGTCATCGTTGGCTTGCGGATACGAACCTTGCGAAAGAGGCGCCTTTTATCAGCTTTTGCGTGCCGGCCCAACCCGGCGCGCCGGCTTGCGCAGGTCCGTCGGATCAGCCGCCGTATTTTTCTCGCCAGCTCGGGAGTACGTCGCCGGGCTCCGGCCGGGCTTCATAAACGGCGCGGGCGATGGCGCGGGCGAGGCAGGTGGCGGCGGCGTGGCCGATGCGCAGCGCCGTCAGGTCGTCGGTCGAGGTGCCGTTGGCGCCGGTCGACAGCGCAAAGACCAGATCGCCGTCGACAAGCGTGTGCGAGGGCGAGATGGCCCTTCCCATGCCGTCATGGGCGGCGACCGCCATGCGCTTCAACTGCGCCTTGGTCATCGCCGCGTCGGTCGCGACGATGGCGATGGTGGTGTTGGCGAGCACCTGCAAGCTGTCCTGCTTGGTGACGACGCTTTCATCAAACGGCACCGGATCGGGGCGGGTGCCGAGGCCGCCGAATTCGTCGCCGATCTCGAACGGCGCCGCCCAGAAATTGCGGGCGTCGCCCATGGTCACCTGGCCGGTGGGATTGGCCGCAACCAGCGCCCCGATGGTGATGCCGCTCTCGAACACCAGCGAAGCCGAGCCGAGCCCGCCCTTGACCCGGGCGCAGGTCGCGCCATAGCCGGCGCCTTCGGTACCGAGATCGAAATCCTCGGCGGCCACGGCGAGCGCCCGTTCGCCGAGCGACCGATACGGATTGACGATCCAGGCCTTGTCGCCGCCATTGATGAGATCGAACAGGATGGCCGCCGGCACGATGGGTACATGCACCGGACCGACACAAAAGCCCCTGCCCTGGCGGGCCAGCGCATCGGCCACGCCCGAAGCGGCGTCGAGCCCGAAGGCGGAACCGCCGCTGAGCACCAGCGCATCAACGGCTTGGACCATGCGGTCGACGGTCAGCAGATCGGTTTCACGGGTGCCGGGGGCGCCGCCCATGACATCGACGGCGCAGGCAAACGGCTTGTCGGCGACAAGAACGGTCGTTCCCGACTTGGTGCGCGCATCAGCGGCATTGCCGACCCTTAGGCCGGCAATGTCGGTGATCAGATTGCGTCGTCCCGGTTGCGTACCCACTTGTCCCCCCGTATTTCCACTTATGCAAGAGCTCGGGTGCGCGAGAATTGTCGCAGGCGGCCTTTGTCGCGTGCCTCAAGTCGAGACCCTAGATGCACCGGCCGCCATCGACCTCCATCGCCACGCCGGTGATCATCGACGCCTCGTCCGAGCACAGGAAACAGGCGGCATTGCCCATGTCCTCGGGCGTCGAGAAGCGGCCGATGGGGATGGTCGCGAGGAACCGGGCCCTGATCTCGGGCGTGTCCTCGCCCATGAAACTCCTGAGCAGCGGCGTTTCGCCGGCGACCGGATTGATGGCGTTGACCCTGATGCCGAGCGGCGCCAGCTCGATGGCCATGGCCTTGGTGGCCGTGATCATCCAGCCCTTGGAAGCGTTGTACCAGCAAAGGCGCGGCCTCGGACTGACACCGGCCGTCGAGGCGACGTTGAGGATGACACCGGACTTGTTGGCCTTCAGATGCGGCACCAGGTGCCGTGCGCTCAGGTAGACCGACTTGGCGTTGATCGCGAGTACCCGGTCGAAATCCTCCTCGCTGACCGCGTCGAGGGCGTTGGGCAGATGGGTGACGCCGGCATTGTTGACAAGAATGTCGAGCCGGCCGAATTCCATGATGGCACGCGCCGCCATGTTGGAGACGCTGTCGTCCCTGGACACATCAACCTGATGCCCGAAGGCGCCCTTGCCGAGCTCGGCGGCAATCGCTGCGGCCCCTTCGCCATTGATGTCGGCGACCATGACCCGCGCCCCCTCGGCGGCGAACTTGCGGGCGATGCCCGCGCCGAATCCCGACGCGCCGCCGGTGACGATGGCCGTCTTTTTTTCAAGCCGCATTTGCCTTCTCCCTAGCCATGATGCGCCGCAACAGTCTTGAGCACCGAGAAGCCGTAAAGCGCCTCGAACCCTTTTTCGCGGCCGTGTCCGGATTTGCCGACGCCACCGAAGGGCAATTCGACACCGCCGGCGGCGCCGTAATTGTTGATGAACACCTGCCCCGCCCTGATCCTTCTGGCGAGACGCATCTGGCGGCCGCCATCGGCGGTCCACAGTCCGGCGACGAGGCCGAAGGGTGTGCCATTGGCGATGGCGATGGCCTCGTCCTCGCCGTCGAAGGGGATGACGACCTGGGTCGGGCCAAATACCTCTTCCTGCGCCAGCCTGTGATCGCCGGAAACCCCGGCGACGAGCGCCGGTGCCAGATAATGGCCTTTCGCCGGCACGTCGGGGACGACCTGTCCCTCGGCGACGATCATCGCCTTGTCGACCGATGCGAGAAAACCGGAAACGACCTCCTTCTGCCGCGCCGAGATCATCGGGCCAAGATCGAGATCGGCCATGGCCGGGCCGACACGCAAGGCGGCGTAGCGTTCGGCCATGCGCGAGACGACCTCGTCGTAGCGCGCGCGATGGACGAGGATGCGCGAAGCGGCCGAACAGGTCTGGCCGGCGTTCTGGATGCCGGCATTGACAAGGAAGGGCAGTGCCTTGTCGAGATCGGCGTCCTCGAAGAAAAGCTGCGGCGACTTGCCGCCGAGTTCGAGCGTCACCGGCACGATGTTGCGGGCCGCCGCCTCCTGGATCATCGCGCCGACCGGCACCGAGCCGGTGAACGAGATATGGTCGATGTCGGAATGGCCGGAAAGCGCGGCGCCGGCTTCCTCGCCGAGGCCCGGAACGACGTTGAGCGCGCCCTTTGGAAGCCCGGCCTCGTTGCAGATATCGGCAAAAGCGAGCGCAGTGAGGCACGCTTCCTCGGCCGGTTTCAGAACGGCGGCATTGCCCATGGCGAGGGCGCCGCCGATCGAGCGGCCGATGATCTGCATGGGATAGTTCCAGGGCACGATATGGGCGGTGACGCCATGCGGCTCGCGCAAGGTGTAGACGGTGAAGCCGGGAAGGAACGGGATGGTCTCGCCCATGATCTTGTCGGCGGCGCCGCCATAAAATTCCATGTAGCGGGCGAGGGCGACAACGTCGTTGCGCGCCTGCTTCAAGGGCTTGCCGACATCGAGCGCTTCCATTTCGGCGAGCGCATCGATGCGCTCGAGGACCATGCGGCCGATCTTGGTCAGGAGCCTGCCCCGTTCGAAGGCAGGCAGCGCGCCCCAGTCGCTGTTGAGCGCGGAGCGCGCCGCCGCCACCGCGGCATCGACGTCCTCCCGATTTCCGCGCGCTATGGCGCAGAGCGTCGAGCCGTCGGACGGGTTTTCGAGTTCGAGCGTCTGCCCGCCGAGGGGCGGAACCCAATGTCCACCGATGAAACATTTCGAAGGATCGAACCAGAGGTCAACCATTGTTTCCTCCCATAATGTCGCGGGCCGCCAGTGCCCGGTCGAGATGCGGGGCGGCGGCGATCAGTTGCCTTGTGTAGGGGTGCTGCGGATTGCGGAACAGGGCTTCGGTCTCCCCCTCCTCGACGATCCTGCCGGCCTTCATGACGAGCACGCGGTCGGTGATCGAGCGGACGACGGTCAAATCGTGCGAGATGAACAGATAGCTCAGCATCATGCGGTCCGAGAGATCGGCGAGCAGGTCGAGGATCTGGGCGCGGATCGACACATCGAGCGCCGAGACCGCCTCGTCGAGCACGATCAGCGCCGGATGGATGATCAGGGCACGGGCGATGGCGATACGCTGGCGCTGGCCGCCGGAGAATTCGTGGATGTATTTGAGGGCATCGGAGGACCTGAGCCCGACATTGTCGAGCGCCTCGGCGATGCGCCGGTCGCGGTCGGCGCCGGTCGGCGCTTCGGCGCCGAGCAGGTGGAACGGTTCGCAGATCAGCTTGCCGACGCGCTGGCGCGGGTTGAACGAGCCATAGGGGTCCTGGAAGACGATCTGCATCTTGCGGCGCGCGGCAAAGCTCGCGCCGGTGCCGACCGGTTCGCCCTCGACATGGATATGGCCGCCCTGGATGGCTTCGAGCGCCAGGATGGCGCGCGACAGGGTCGACTTGCCGCAGCCGGATTCGCCGACAAGCCCGACATTCTCGCCCTTGTGGATGACGAAGCTGACGCCGTCGACGGCGCGAAAAAACCGACGCGGCGCGAACAGGCGCCGGCGCGCCACCGGGTAGTCGCGCACCACGCCCCGCACGTCGAGCACCGGCACGGCGTCGGGCCTGACCTCCGGCGCCAGCCGGACCGGCTGGTGGCGCGAAGCCTCGAACAGGGCGCGCGTATAGGGATGGCGCATCTCGCGGAACACTTCGCCGGTTTCGCCGGCCTCGACCACTTCGCCGTAGCGCATGATGGCAATGCGGTCGGCAAGGCCGGCGACCACGGCAAGGTCGTGGGTGATGAGCAAGAGCCCCATGCCGTCCTCGTCGACGAGCCGTTTCAACAGGTCGAGGATCTGGGCCTGGGTCGTCACGTCGAGCGCCGTTGTCGGTTCGTCGGCGATCAGCAGGCGCGGTCGCAACGCGATGGCCATGGCGATGCCGACGCGCTGGCGCTGGCCGCCGGAGAGCTCGTGCGGGTAGAGCGACAGCGGGAAACGGTCCTCGGGCAGTTCGACGCGGCCGAGGGCATCGCGGGCGACGACCATGGCCTCGGTACGGCCGACCCGCTTGTGGACCCGCACCGTCTCGGCGACCTGGTCGCCGATGGTCATGACCGGGTTGAGCGCCGTCATCGGCTCCTGGAAGATCATGCCGATCTCGGTGCCGCGAAAAAAGCACATCTGGCGGTCGTGAAGGCCGACCAGTTCCTTGCCGTCGAGCCTGACGGAGCCGGTCTTTTCGGCCCCGACCGGGGTGAGATGCATGACGGCCAACGCCGTCATCGACTTGCCCGACCCGCTCTCGCCGATGAGCCCGACGATCTCTCCCGCATCGACGTCGAGATCGACATCCCGGAGAATGGGCGTGCCGGATATCGTGAGGCCGAGCTTTTTGACCGAGAGCAGGGTCATAGCCGGCTCCGTCGCAGGCGCGGATCGAACAGGTCGCGCAATCCGTCGCCCATCAGGTTGAGGCCGAGCACGGTCAAAACGATGGCGAGGCCGGGAATGATCGCCGTGTGCGGGGCGATGGAGATCATCGTCTGGGCTTCCGAGAGCATGCGCCCCCAGCTCGGGATCGGCGGCTGGGCTCCGAGGCCCACATAGGAGAGCGCCGCCTCGGCGAGAATGCCGAGCGAGAACTGGATGGTGCCCTGCACGATCAGGAGGTTGGTGATGTTGGGCAGGATGTGCTCGATCGAGATGCGCGCCCGACCCTTGCCGGCGACGCGGGCCGACATGACGAATTCGCGCGTCCACAGGCTGAGCGCCGCGCCGCGCGCCAGGCGGGCGAAGACCGGAATGTTGAAAATGCCGATGGCGATGATGGCGTTGACGGCGCCGGGGCCGAAAACGGCGGTGATCAGGATGGCGATCAATAGCGCCGGGAAGGCGAAGATCAGGTCGTTGCCGCGCATGATCACCTCGTCGCCGAGCGTGCCGCGCAGCGTGGCGGCGGCAAGGCCGAGCGGCACGCCGAGCACGATGCCGATGCCGACGGCGATGACGGCCACGGCGATGGAGGTGCGGGCGCCGACCATGATCATGGCGAGGATATCGCGCCCGAAAATGTCGGTGCCGAACCAGTGTTCGGGCGACGGCGGCCGGAGCTTGATAGCGATGGCCAGCTTGGTGACGTCATAGGGCGTCCAGGCGAGCGAGACGAGCGCGGCAACCACGAAGACCAGGGTGATGGCGAGCCCGATCACCAGGCTGCGCGAGCCGAGGGCGGCACGCCAGAGATTGTCCCGCCGTTCCAGCACCACGGGCGCATCGCTCATGCGTGCTGTCTCCTCAGGCGCGGATCGGCGACGGCATAGGCGATATCGACGAGGAAGGTGACGAGGATGACGGCGAAGACCAGGAGCATGACGACCGACTTGACGACGATGAGGTCGCGCTGGGTGATGCCCTGGAAGACCAGGCGCCCGAGGCCGGGCAGGAAGAAGACGTTCTCGATGATGATGGCGCCGGCGAGGAGGAAGGAGAATTGCAGGCCGAGAATGGTGAGGACCGGAATGAGGGCATTGCGCACGGCGTGGCGCCACAGCGCCTGAGAGCGTGTCAGGCCCTTGGCGCGGGCGGTGCGCACATAATCCTCACCGAGCGTGTCGAGAAGGGACGAGCGCATGACGCGGGCGAGGATCGAGGCCTGCGGCAGCGCCAGCGCCACCGCCGGCAGGGTCAGCGCCCGCATGGCCTCATAGGCGCCGGCGTCCCAGCCCGGGAAGCCGCCGGCCGAGAACCACCGGAGCGAAATCGAGAACACCAGCACCAAGAGCATGGCGAACCAGAAATTCGGCACGGCGATGCCGAACTGGGTCGCGCCCATGACCGTCACGTCGGCCAGAGAATTGCGGCGCGCCGCGGCGATGATGCCGACCGGGAAGGCGATGAGGGTCGACAGGACCAGCGCGTAGATAGCAAGCGGCAGCGACACCCATAGCCGGTCCGCGATCAGCTCGGCGACGGGGACGCGATAGGTGTAGGAAGTACCGAATTCGCCCCGCATGAGGCCGAAGACCCAGGTGAAATAGCGTTCGACAAGCGGCGCGTTGAGGCCGAGCTGGTCGCGCAGGGCCTCGACCGCCTGCGGATCGGCATTGATGCCGAGCATGAACGCAGCCGGATCGCCGGGCACGACTTCGAGCACCAGAAAGATCACGACGCTGGCCGCGATCAGGCTGAGGATCAAGGAGATGACGCGCTTGACGAAAAAGGCGGACACTTAACCTGTCACTTCGTGCTGGTGAAACGCGCCGTCATTGCGAGCACCCGAAGGGTGCGCGGCAATCCAGATGGCCGCAAACGCCGGCGCTTTTGGCCTTCTGGATTGCTTCGGCGCTTCGCGCCTCGCAATGACGGTTGGAGTTGCACGGTCACCCAAACAACACTTCGACTGGCGCGGGGCGGGACCATCCCACCCCGCGTTGTTGACTAGTCTTCCCAGTAAACGCCGGTCATGTCGTTGGCCTGGGCGGGCGAATTCTCCCACAGGCCGACGATCTTGGCATTGGCGACACCGGTCTTGGCCAGTTCGAAAAGGAACACGGCGGCATAATCCTCGGCAAGCGTGGTCTGGGCCTGCTTGATGAGTTCGGTCCGCATCTCCGGATCGGTGGTGTTGGTCAGGTCGGCGATGATCTGGTTGAACGCTTCGCTCTCGTAGCCGAAATAATAGCCGGGCTTGGCGAAGGCGCCGATGTCGAACGGCTCGGTATGGCTGACGATCGTCAGGTCGTAATTGCCCTTGAACGGCCCTTCGAGCCACTGCGCCCATTCGACGTTCTCGATCTTGGCGGTGATGCCGACTTCGGCGAGCTGGGCCGCGATCACCTCGCCGCCGCGGCGGGCATAGGGGGTCGGCGGCAATTGCAGCGTCGTCTCGAAGCCGTCGGCATAGCCCGCCTCGGCAAGCAACGCCTTCGATTTTTCGGGGTCGTAGCCGGAAAGACCCGTCAGATCGACATAGGCCGGATTGTGCGGCGCAAAGAACGTGCCGATCGGCGTGCCGTAGCCGAACATGGCGCCGTCTATGATGTCCTCGCGGTTGATGGCATGGGCCACGGCCTCACGCACCTTCACATTGTCGAACGGGGCGCGCTTGTTGTTCATGGCCATGACGGTCTCGCCCTCGGTCGATCCGACAATGACCGTGAAGCGCGGGTCGGCGGCGAGCTGGGGCAGCGTCTCGGGCGCCGGGAAGTTCGGGAAGGTGTCGACGTCGCCGGCCATCATGGCGGCAAAGCCGGCGGTCGGGTCGCCGATGAACTTGAAAGTCACCTTGTCGAGCTTGACCGGTTCTCCCCAATAGTCCGGGTTCCTCACGAGTTCGACATGGTCGCCCTGCACCCAGTCCTCGAGCAGGAACGGGCCGGTGCCGACCGGGTCGGTGGCATTGGCGGCGGCGCTTTCGGGCGCGACGATGACGGCGTCGCCCCAGGCCATGTTGAACAGGAAGCTGCCGTTGGGCTGGCTCAGCGTCACGGTGACGGTCAGCGGATCGGCGACCGTAACGCTGGCGATGTCGGCGAACAGCGCCTTCTGGGCATTGGTCGAATCCTCGGCGCGGGCCCGGTCAAGCGAGAACTTGACGTCCTCGGCATTCATCTCGGAACCGTCATGGAAGGCGACCCCGGCGTGAAGATGGAAGGTGTAGGTGAGGCCATCCTCGGAAATGTCCCAGCTCTCGGCCAGGGCGGGATTGACGCTGCCATCGGGGCCGAAACGGGTCAGGCCCTCGAAGATATTGGCATAGACCACCTCGTCGATGGCCGCTGCGGCGCCGGCGGTCGGATCGAGATTGGGCGGCTCGAGCACCAAGCCGACGGAAATATCGGTGCGGGCGGCCAGGGCCGGGCTGATCGCCGTCGCCAGAACGAGCGCGCCAGCCAGGGCCATGAGCCTCGAAGTCGTGTGCATGTCGTGTTTCCTTCCCCGTTGCAGTCTTTTGCGAAGAGTTGTGTCTAGTCGGCCGGCGACAGAAGATCCCTGAGGCTCAGCGCCATGACCTTGGCGCTGTCGATCATGTCATTTATGCCGACATATTCGTCGGGCTGGTGGGCGAGATCGAGAATGCCCGGCCCGTAGGCGATGCAATTGTGCATGCGGCCGATGCGGTCGATATGCTTCTGGTCGTAGGTGCCCGGCGAGACGACGTAGTCCGGTTGCTTTTTGAGCACCGTCTCGATGGCCCGCGCCGTCGCCGTGACGACCGGCGAATCCTTGGCCGTCATGGTCGGGCTGACCTGCCAGAGCTCCCTGAGATCGTAGGTGAATTTTTCTCGCTCGACCTTGAGCTTTTCGAGAATGGCGACGATCTCGCCTCTGACCTCGTCGGCGCTTTCCTCGATCAGGTAGCGGCGGTCGATGATCATGCGGGCGCTGTCGGGCACGACGGCGGCCGGAAAACCGGTATAGTCCTTCGGACGCTCGGTCTGGCCGCCGTGCAGGGAATTGATGTTCATCGTCGACTGACGGGCGCCCTCGGGCACGACAGGCATATCGGTGCGCTTATTCGCCAGCGCCGGGAACAGCGACCGTTCCATTTCGGCCACGACCGCGCCCATGTGGCGGACGGCGCAGTCGCCGAGAAAGGGCATCGAGCCGTGGGCGATGCGGCCATGGGTTTCAATCTCGGCCCACCAGACGCCGCGATGGCCGAGGCAGATGCGGTCCTTGTTCAAGGGCTCGGGAATGATGACGTGCTGGACGCGCTCGGGCGAGAAATAGCCGTGTTCGGCCAAATAGGCGACACCGCCATAGCCGCCGGTCTCCTCGTCGGCCGTGCCGGATATCTCGATCGCACCGGCAAAGTCGGGATGGGTGTCGAGAAAGGCCTCGACGGCGATGATCGAGGCGGCCAGGCCGCCCTTCATGTCGCAGGAACCGCGCCCGTAGATTTTCCCGTCTTCGACCGCGCCGCCGAACGGGTCCTTGGTCCAGCCCCTGCCGACCTCGACGACATCGATATGGGAATTGAAATGGACGCACTGGCCGGGCGCATTGCCTTCGCGGCGGGCGATGACGTTCCAGCGCGGATAGCGGTCCGAATCCCCCGGCGCATCCTTGGCGCGGACCTTTTCGACCGCGAAGCCGCGTCCCGAGAACCGGCGTTCCAGGTATTCGCAGATGTCGAGATAGGCCTCGCCCGGCGGATTGAGCGTCGGAAAGGCAATGAGATCGCGGGTCAGGGCGACCAGATCGTCGCGCGCGGCATCGATGCGCGCCAAAAGCGCCGTCTGGCTGTCGATTCTTGCGTCCATGTCTCCTCCTTCCCCCGGGCGTCCTGTCCGGGTCCGGGACGATCGGGTCTCATGTAAGCGCGCCGGCGCGAGCTTGTCCATCGGGCACGGGCCGGCTTTCCGGCCCATGCCACACAAACATGCAAAACTTCGCATTTTGATGCTTTGCCTCGGCGGCAGGCACTGTAGTATTCAGCCTACGCCGCACGGGAGGCGGCAAACGAACCGATGTGCGGGGATTTGGGGGGGAGTATGGCGCAAGCCTCGAGCTATCACGACGTCTACAAGGCTTGGAAAACCGACCCGGACGGGTTCTGGCTCGAGCAAGCTAAGGCCATCGACTGGTTCGAGGCCCCGACCAGGGCGTTTGACGCCGGGATGGGCGTCTATGGCCGCTGGTTCCCCGACGGGGTCGGCAATACCTGCCACAATGCCGTCGACCGGCACATCGCCGCGGGTCGCGGCGACCAGGACGCCATCATCTATGACAGCCCGGTCACCGGCGCCAAGGCGCGCTATTCCTATTCGGGGCTGCTCAAAGAGGTCGAGGCGCTTTCGGCCGTTTTGCGCGACAAGGGAGTCGAAAAGGGCGACCGGGTGCTCATCTACATGCCGATGATCCCCGAAGCGGTATTCGCCATGCTGGCCGTGGCGCGGCTCGGCGCCATTCACTCGGTGGTGTTCGGCGGTTTCGCGGCGCACGAATTGACGACGCGCATCGACGACTGCGCGCCCAAACTCATCATTTCGGCCTCGTGCGGCGTCGAGCCGAGCCGGGTCGTGCCCTACAAGCCGCTGCTCGATCACGCCATCGACCTTGCCAAGTCCAAGCCCTCGGCCTGCATCGTCGTCCAGCGCGAAAATCTGGTCTGCGACCTCGTCGATGGCCGCGACATCGACTATGAAAAGGCCGTCGCGGCGCACAAGGCCGCCGGCACGAAAATCGCCTGCACGCCGGTCAAGGCGACCGATCCCCTCTACATCCTTTACACCTCCGGCACGACCGGCAGCCCCAAGGGCGTCGTCCGCGATACCGGTGGGCACATGGTTGCGCTCAACTGGACGATGGGCGCGATCTATGGCGTCGAACCGGGCGAGGTCTACTGGGCTGCCTCGGATGTCGGCTGGGTGGTCGGCCATTCCTATATCGTCTACGGCCCGCTCCTTAGGGGCTGCACCACCATCCTGTTCGAGGGCAAGCCGGTCGGCACGCCCGATGCCGGCACGTTCTGGCGCGTTATCGAGGAGTACGGCGTCGTAGCCCTGTTCACCGCGCCAACCGCCTTCCGCGCCATCAAGAAGGACGATCCCGACGGCAGGCTGATCGGCAAGTACGACATCAAAAGCCTGAGGACGCTGTTCCTCGCCGGCGAGCGCGCCGACCCGGACACGATCATCTGGGCCCAGGAACATCTCGACGTGCCGGTGATCGACCATTGGTGGCAGACCGAAACCGGCTGGACCATCGCCGGCAATCCCGTCGGCCTCGGCATGCTGCCGGTCAAGATCGGCTCGCCGACCGTCGCCATGCCCGGCTACGACATCCGCGTGCTCGACGATTCCGGCCACGAGGCGCCCGACGGCACACTCGGCAACATTGTCGTCAAGCTGCCATTGGCGCCGGGCAACCTGCCGACGCTGTGGAACGCCGACGACCGATTCCGCAGCGCCTATCTCCGGGATTTCCCCGGCTACTACAAGACCGCTGATGCCGGCATCCGCGACGCCGACGGCTATATCTTTGTCATGTCGCGCACCGACGACATCATCAACGTCGCCGGCCACCGCCTCTCGACCGGCGGCATGGAAGAGGTCATCGCCGGCCACAGGGACGTGGCCGAATGCGCCGTGATCGGCATTTCCGACCCGATGAAAGGCCAGATGCCGCTCGGTCTCATAGTGCTGAAATCCGGCGTGACCCGGCCGCATGCCGAGATCGAGAAGGAGGTCGTGCAACTGGTGCGCGACGAGATCGGACCGGTGGCCGCCTTCAAGACGGCGCTGGTCGTGACCCGCCTTCCCAAGACGCGCTCGGGCAAGATCCTCCGAGGCACGATGCAGAAGATCGCCGACGGCGAGGCCTGGAAGATGCCCGCGACCATCGACGATCCAGCCATCATCGAAGAGATCACCGACGCCTTCGCCGCCCGCGACATCATCAAGGAAGGAAACTGATCCTTGGCATTCCGCGCCCTGATCGTCGACAGGCAAAACGCCGATGCCGCCCCGGTGGCGCGGATCGGCACGCTCGAGGACCAAGACTTGCCCGAGGGCGAGGTGACCGTCGCCGTCGCCTATTCGACCCTCAACTACAAGGACGGGCTGTGCCTCGGCGCGGGCGGCGGACTGGTGCGCTCCTATCCGCATGTACCGGGCATCGACTTTGCCGGCACGGTCGAAAGCTCGGCCGACCCGCGCTATCAACCCGGCGACGAGGTGGTACTGACCGGCTGGCGCGTCGGCGAGGTGCGCTGGGGCGGATACGCGCAAAAGGCGCGGGTCAAGGCCGACTGGCTGGTGCCGCTGCCGGCGGGACTGACTCTCAGGCGGGCCATGGCCATCGGCACGGCGGGCCTCACCGCCAGCCTTGCCATCGGCGTGCTCGAGGCCCATGGGCTGAAGCCCGGCGGGCGCCCGGTGCTGGTCACCGGCGCGGCCGGCGGCGTCGGCTCGGTGGCGACGACGCTTCTCGCCGCCCTCGGCTACGAGGTCGCCGCCGTGACCGGACGCCCCGAAACCGCCGACTATCTCAGGGGCCTCGGCGCCGCCCGCGTCATCGACCGGTCGGACTTCGCCGATCCGCCGTCGCGCGCCCTCGAAAGCGAAACCTGGGACGGCGCCATCGACAATGTCTCGGGAAACACGCTGGCGCGCCTCCTCCTGCAGATGGCCTACGGGACGAGCGTCGCTTCGGTCGGGCTCGCCGGCGGCCCGAACTATTCCGGCAGTACCGTGCCGCATATCATCAGGGGCGTCAGCCTGCTCGGCATCGACAGCGTCAGGCAGCCCTATGATGCCCGCGTCGCCGCCTGGGGACGGCTGGCCGGCGTCCTGCCGCTCGACAAGCTCGACGAGATGATCGTTCCGGCCAAGCTGGCCGACCTGCCGCAACTGGGCCGGAACATTCTCGCCGGCAAGGTGCGCGGCCGTGTCGTCGTCGACGTGAACGCCTGATCAACCGTTCAGCAACGCCTCGATCTCGCCCCTTTGGGGCATGGCCTTGGCCGCGCCCGGGCGGGTCACCGAAATGGCCGCCGTCGCGGCGGCGAAGCGCACCGCATCGAGCGGCTTGCGGCCCTCGGCCAGGGCCACGGCGAGACCGCCATTGAAGGCGTCTCCGGCGCCGGTCGTGTCGACGACCGGCCCGGCGTCGAAAGCCGGCACGTGTTCGGACAGACCGCGCATATGCAGCAGGGCGCCGCGTTCGCCGAGGGTGATCAGCGCCGTCCCGGCTCCGCGCCGCAACAGGGCATCGCCGGCGGCGCGGGCGCCGTCGAGGCTGTCGACGGTCAGGCCGGTCAACCCGCCGGCTTCGGTCTCGTTGGGCGTCATGTAGTCGCAAAGGGCGATCATGCTGTCGGCGATTTCCCGCGCCGGCGCGGTGTTGAGGATGGTCGTGACGCCGGCGGCGCGGGCCCGGCTCAGCGCGGCATGGGCGGCTTCGAGCGGCTGCTCGAGCTGGGTGACGAAGACCGAAGCGGTGTCGATGATCTCGGCCCAGGACCAGATATCGGCCAGGGTGATAAAGGCGGCGGCTCCGGAACTGATGATGATGGCATTGTCGCCGGAGGCATCGTCGACAAAGATCATGGCGGCGCCGGTATAGCTTTTCGGGTCGCGGAAGGCGTGCGGGGTGACGCCGGCCTCTTT
>Ga0180009_10001604_pt1 | contig 27448 bp, 23 predicted proteins | sample OS_PC_MetaG_FD_123537 | JGI IMG/M metagenome (GOLD analysis project Ga0180009, IMG submission 123537) | Groundwater microbial communities from the Aspo Hard Rock Laboratory (HRL) deep subsurface site, Sweden - OS_PC_MetaG | ecosystem: Environmental > Aquatic > Deep subsurface > Groundwater... | reverse complement strand
CGGCGCTCCCGTCACCGGCGAGATCGCCGACATGTTCGGCGCCGACGGCTACTCCGAGAACGCCTCGAACGCCGTCTCCGAAGCCATCAAGATGGTGGGCGCTCTTCGCAACATGTAGCACCCACCCCGCAGAGGGATGACCCCGGCGCGGTGCCTGTCTTGGGGCGCGCCGGGGTATCTATCTTGGGGACTGACACCGCCGCCAGGGGACTGGCCGGCGACTCAACACGCAACGCCGACAAGGGGGACCGTATGTCGAGCGCCGCACGTCGCGGAGAAGAGCTCTCCATCGAGGACTACCGCATCATGGAGGAACCGTACTACCGGGCCTCGGCGGATGAGGTGGAGCTCTTCGAGCAGGCGCACAAGCTGAGATTCCCCGTCATGCTCAAGGGCCCCACCGGCAGCGGCAAGACCCGCTTCCTTCAGTACATGGCCTACCGTCTTGGGCTGCCCCTGGTGACGGTCGCCTGCCACGAGGACCTCACCGCCAGCGATCTTGTCGGTCGGTATCTCTTCATAGGTAACGAGACCCAGTGGGTAGACGGTCCACTGACGTTGGCAGTGAAGCACGGCGGCATCTGCTATCTCGACGAACTGGTGGAAGCGCGCAAGGACACGACGGTGGTGATCCATCCGTTGGGCGACGACCGGCGCATCCTGCCCATCGAGAAGAAGGGGCACATCGTCGAGGCTCACGACGACTTCATGCTCGTGGTGAGCTTCAATCCCGGCTATCAGAGCGTACTCAAGGACCTGAAGCAGTCCACGCGGCAGCGATTCCTGGCTCTCGATTTCACGTATCCGGAGCGGGCCGCGGAAGCCGAGATCGTGCGCACGGAGACCGGAGTCGATGCAGAGTTGGCCGCCAAGCTTGTGGAACTCGCCTCCATGATCCGGAATCTACGGGAGCACGGGCTGGAAGAGGGCGTCTCCACCCGACTCCTCGTGTACGCGGCTCGGCTGATCGATGACGGTGTGCCGGCGCGTCGGGCCGCTTCGGTGAGTATGGCCAGCCCCCTCACCGACGACGCCGACATGCTCGAGACCCTATACGAACTCGTGGAGGCGGTGTTCGAAGCGTGACCTTGGTGGGCCAGCCGATGCTCGACCGGCTGCAGGGCGAAGCACGCAGCTTCGTCTCTCGTGCCCGGCCGCGCCTGGCCGAACTCGACGAGACCGATCTGGCTCTCTGGGTCGACATGGCGGAGTTCATCAGCGGCCAGCGATTGCGCGATAAGCGCCGCTTCTTCATGGTCTCCCTGGACGGCCTGAGTGCTCTGGAGTCGCGCCCCCTCCTTCGCTCCGAGGTGCACGCGACCGCGCGGCGCTTCACCGGGCGGTCGAGCCGTCTCGGCGTGGCTTTCATGTCGCTGTGCCGTGACCTGATGCCGAAGACGACCGCGGACGATTTCCGCGAGATCGTAGAACGAGCCTCAGCGCTGGACAGGGACGTCGACCTGGCCGGCACGTTCATGCACTACTCGCCGGCCGTCTTGGCGCGCCGGGACATGACCTACCTGCGCGCCTGGCACTCGGGGGCTCTCGCCCTTTCACAGGTGGGCTGGTGGGCTGCGAAGGGGTATCTTGAGGCGGCAGGGAAGTCCGCCCAGTGGCTTCACGAGGAAGACCTCGCGGTATTGGCCGAGATCGGAGCCAAGGTGGCCTCGCGCTCACGCCACGCGGTCAAGGGCCTCTTCCAGGCGTTGCCCGCACTCGTAGCCAGCATGACCGTCGCCCAACTCGTTCAGTGGGTGGAAGTCGGCCTCCAGGTGACCCGTCGTGAGGAAGACCTGGTGCTGTATATGTCGTACGGGTCGAAGAGGAGCCACGAAGCGGTGGAGGTCTTGTGCAAGACCACCTCGTTCTCGGCGTTCCGGAGTCGCATCGCGTTGCTTCTTGAGGCCTTCCTGGGCCGCCCGGCCCAAGTGCGCAGCATGTACGATCTGCTCGATCCCGCCGGTGTGCCTCCGGACGTACCGGCGTTCACCGATGGCGAGAGGCTCTACGTGCGCCCCACTCTCGGGTGTGCGGGGGTCGCTCCGCTTGCCCTCTACAAGTTGGTGGCGCTGCACGCCGCCGCTCACGAGCGCTTCGGCAGCTACGGCGAGAAGGAGCTGGAGCTCTTGTTCAGACGGGGCACGTCGGTGCTCACGGGGCGCGACGAGGGTCCCTCTGATCTCGATAGGTTCCTGTTCGGCGTGGCCGAGGATTTCCGTGTGGACACGGCTCTCCTGCGCACTCTACCGGGGTTGCGGGCCGATGCGGAGCTCGTGGTGTCGCAGACCTATGCGGAGGTGATGGGCTCCGGGGCGCCGCTGTCGCCGGCTTCGCTGCGCGCTCACGCCGCCGCGTTCCACCTGGGCGTTCGTCTGCTTGAAGGATTCGACGCGACCGTCCTGGAGGGCATCCTGAGTGGACTAGCCGCTCCTGACGCGCGTCCCGCCGATTCGGCGGCGGTGGCGGCGGAGCTGAAGACCCTCTTTGGCGACCGGCTCTTGGAAGCGGCGGAGACCGCCGCGGCCGACATCCCCCACCCCCCGTACTACGACCACCTCTTCCTGGGCATGAAGATCGCCTCCCTCACCGCGGGCTCCGACGACCCCGGGAAGCCGGGCGGCCTCTCTCCCGGAGCGCCCGTGGACGTGCCGGGGAGTCTCCACCCGAGTGAGATCATCGAAGGCCTCGAGATCACCGTGCGCGACCGGCAGCAGGAAGTCGAGTTGCTGATCCGGGACGAGGAAGAGGATGAAGACGGGGATGAAGAGGGCGAGAAGTTCGTATACCATGAGTGGGACTCCGTGGCGGGGGACTTCCGCAGGGACTGGTGTACGGTCCGCTGCAAGGACATCCCCCAAGGTGATCCGGTCTTCGTGCAGGACACGATCTCGCGGTATCGGGGGGAAGTGCTCCTCATCCGTCGTCAATTCGAGCGGTTGCGACCGGAGCGGGTGCGACGGTACTTCAGGCAGCAGGATGGGGATGAGCTCGATCTTGACGCACTCACCGAGGCGCTTGCCGATAGGGCGGCCGGCGTGCAGATGAGCGACAAGATCTTCGTCCGCAGGGACAAGAAGCAGCGAGACGTGGCCGTGCTGTTCCTGCTCGACATGAGTGACTCCACGGACCAGTTGGTAGAGGGCGGGGAGCGGGTCATCGACGTCGAGAAGCAGGGGCTGGTGCTCCTCTCGGAAGCAGTCGGTCCCTTGAACGATCGTTTCGCGGTGATGGGGTTCTCCAGCAGGGGGCGCAAACACGTGGACATGTACCGCATCAAGGACTTCGACGACGAGTTCGACGAGACCGTGGAGCGACGCATCGCCGGCATCCAGCCGTTCGACTACACACGCTTGGGGGCCGCCATCCGCCACGCCACAGACCACCTGTCGAAGGAGAGCGCTGCCATCCGCCTGCTCATTCTGCTGAGCGACGGCCGCCCCTACGACATGGGCTACGGCGACATGCGCTACGCGTTGGAAGACACCAAGATGGCTTTGTCGGAAGCCGTGCGCTCCGACACCAAGGTCTTTTGCATAACGGTCGACCCGGAGGGCCCGCGCTACTTGGAGGACATGTTCGGGGCCAACCGGTACACAGTGATACAGAACGTGAGCCACCTGCCCACCAAGCTGCCCCGCATCTACGGAGCGCTGACCGCGTGATGGGCGTGGGCGGAGGGGGGAGCGTATGAGTGAGGGGATTCGCATGTATGGGGCGCGGCACGAGCGAGGCGGCGGCATGATCGAGGCGGCGGCATGATCGAGGCGGCGGCATGATCGAGGCGGCGGCATGAGGATCATCCAGATAGCCGGCTTCCTGGGGAGCGGAAAGACCACGCTCCTACTGCGCCTCTCGCGGTCGCTGGCCGAGGAGAAGGGGTTCAAAGTGGCCCTGGTGGTCAACGAGATCGGAGAGATCCCCGTCGACGGCAAGGTCATGGAAGAGTCGGGCATGAAGGTGAAGGACATCGGCGGCGGGTGCATCTGCTGCGAGGTGGCCAGCACGTTCGCCAAGACCCTCACCCAGCTCTACCGCGACTTCTCGCCCGACGTGGTGTTGGTAGAGCCCACGGGTGTGGCCCTGCCCCGCCAGGTCAAGCTGGCGGCGGCCATGGGCAGCCGGGGCGCCCCCATAGAGATCGGTCCCGTGGTGGTGTTGTTCGACGCCACCCGCCCCGCCGAGCTGCTCGACATGGAACTCATGGGGCGTCTGGTCACGAGCCAGCTCGCGGATGCCGACATCGTGGCCGTCTCCAAGGTCGACGTGGTGGACGCCGCCGCGCTGGAGGCGGCGATGGTGGCAGTGAAGGAAGTCATACCAGGAGCGGAGTTCATCCCGGTGTCGTCGGTCACGGGGGAGGGGTTCGACGTGCTGATCGAGCGCCTGTCCGCCGACCCCGCGTCCGAACCTGATCGGGAGGTGGTCGGTGCAGACTGACGACGCCTGTTACTTGGACCACGGCGTGAGCGGCTACGGCGTGGCGGTCAAGCTGCACCACGACCGGCCGGTGGAGCCGCAGGAGGTCGGCGACCTCCTGCGCGAGATGATGGACGCCATCGCCCGCGACTGCGTGGAGCGCGGCGCCAAGTTCATCGGCCACATCAAGTCGCACCTGATGTGCGCTCAGGGCAGCCTGAAAGCCGACACCATAGGCATCGGCCACCCGGCGGCCCTTCACGGCGAGCTCTCCGGTCCCTCGAACGACCTGTATGTGGCGATCAACTCCATCGTGCAGGGCATCACCGAGGCGCAGGTGAAGGAGGCGACCCTCGGTAGCGCCCACCGGCTGGCCGAAGAGCGCGGGTTCCGCGTTGTCTTGGAGAAAGAGCACCTCTACTTCGACAAGTACGACTTCGCTTCGGACGAGGAGTACCTCGAGCAACTCGAGGCGCAATTCGGACCGGAGGCGGAGGAATCAGGGGCTGAGGAGTGAGGCGGCGGAGACATGGAGACATGGAGACATGAGTCCGTGAGTGTGAACGGTGACACGTCGGCGACCCAGGTCATCTCGGTGATCGGCTTGCTCGACTCAGGCAAGAGTTCCCTGATCCGGGTTCTGCTGGCGGCGGTGCGCGAGCGCGCCGGCAGCGCCGGCGTGGTGCTGAACGACCAAGGCGCGGTGGAGTTGGACGCCGAAGAGGTGACACGGCACCACCCGGTCGAGCAGATCGGGGGCGGCTGAATCGGCTGCACCGAAGCCGGGAGCTTCGGTCGGGCGCTCAAGGAGATGACCAGGACGCATAGAGTGAAGTACGTCTTTGCGGAACCTTCGGGCATCGTGGTGCCCCTCGAGCTGCGCAACGCCATCGCGATGGCCGGTCGTGACGCCAAGGTGTCTACGGGCCCAGTGGTGCTGTTGTTGAACGCGGCCGACCCCGAGACGCCGTTCTCCGAGCACGTGGCCCACATCACGCGGCAGCAGGTGCAGCAGGCGGACCTGATAGTCTTGACGAAGGTCGACTCCGCCCCCGACGGCGGCGTGGAATGCCTTGAGGAGGCGGCGCGCGCCCTCGCGCCCGATACTCCCATACACAGCCTGAGCCTCTCATCAGACCGGGCGCTGACGGCCCTGGTCGACGCAGTCCTTGGAAGTAGCGAGACGTAGAGAGATGAGCGCGAGAAGCGGGCAGAGTGTAGAGTTGTCTGTGCCACCCGGAGCCCGGGGCGCGCAGAGGGAAGGACGACTGTGACGGCGGTAGCGAGATACGCCAGGCGAGCCGAAGAAGCGACGGGCCGGGATACGGCTCCGTCCCTGGCTGCCTCGATCGAGGCGATCGCGACCCAGGCTGGGGTGGAAGTGGTGGGGTTCGGCGACGTGCGCGAGGCCCTCACCCCGGACTTCCTTCACCTGCCGCAAGGCATCTCCTTGGGCGTGGTGCATCCGGCGGTCACGCTTCTTCAGAATCGTCGTGGACCGGTCTCGGACCGTGCCCTTGCGCGGGCCCTCTCCGATCACCGTGACACTCGGGGCCAGGCTGTGCTGGAAGCCGCGTTACGAAGGATCGCGGAGTACCTTCGGGCCGAGGGGTACCGCTACTTCTGCTGCCCCCCCGAGGTCGATCCCATGGAGACGCCGTTCGCCGCTCTGATGGTGCGCCGGTTCTCGCACAAGGCGGCCGCCACCTGCGCGGGGCTCGGCACGGTGGGCAGGCACGGGCTTCTCAACCACCCGGAGTACGGACCGCACGTTGGGTGGGCGACGGTTGTGACCAACGCGCCGCTGCCGGTCAATAGTCCGGAGTTCGAGAGCCGCTGCGGGGACTGCGGGCTGTGTGTGTCCGCCTGCCCGGCAGGGGCGATCTCGGGGCGCCCGTGGCGGAGGGAAGACGGCATGGTGCGCATGGTCGATGTGGACAAGTGCCGCACGGTGCTCGACGAGAACGAGCGCGCCACCGGTCGGAGGACCTGTGGATGTTGCGCCGTCGCGTGCACGAAAGCGAGGTTGATAGAGTCTTCTATCCTGTGACCCGGGGCGCGCCGCCGCTTGCCGCGGAGTGGCGTGAACTCGGGTGTAGCGCGAAGGAAGGGGGTGGTGGCCGGCCTGTAGTTAGGGGGTATCTCATTGGTCCCATACTTGTTCGAGCAATGGAAGGAGGACGATGGGAAAGCAGGCAGTTCTTGACGCCTACCAGGGAAAGTACACCCCGGTAGTGCCATGGGTGCCGTATGTTGGCGTACACGGCGCCTATCTCATCGGTGAGACCGCGACGACGGTCCTTCAGGACGCGGATCTGCTGGCCAAAGCGGTGGTCAACGCCGCCGCCAGGTACAAGGCAGACGGCATCCCGTTGGTCTTCGACCTCGCGGTCGAAGCCATGTCGATGGGCATCGAAGCCAAGTGGTTCGACGACAACCCACCGACGGTCATCGCGCACCCGCTTGTCGACAAGAGCTTGGCGGAAGCCAACCTCTCGATCCCGGGCCCGCAAGACGGGCGTTGGCCGGTGATCATCGAGGCCGGCAAGAAGGCCAAGGCTCAACTCGGCGACGTGGCGCTCATCGGGCTCGCGTGTGGTCCACTCACTTTGGCTTCGCACCTTCGCGGCGCGAAGATCTTCACCGACATGGTGAAGAAGCCCGAGCTGGCCATGGAGATCATGGAGTTCGCCGCCAAGGTGACGGCCGAGTCGGCCCGCATCTACGCGGAAGAGATCGGCTGCGACATCGTCGCTCTCGTGGAGCCGGTGGGTAGCCAGGTTCGCCCGGAAACGTACGACAAGTTCGTGATCCCGGCCTGCCAGGAAGCTATCGACAAGATCCACGGCGCCGACAAGGTCAGCGCTCTGTACATCTGCGGCGATGCTACCAAGATCGTTGAGAACATGATGTACACGGGCTGCCAGTGTGTCTGCGTGGACGAACAGCTCAACATGAACTACGTGCGCGACGGCGCCATGAAGTACGGTCGCGGGTTCGGCGGCAACTTGAAGCTCACGTTGGCTCTCTCGCTTGGGATCATCGATCCTCGTGAAGACGCGATCGTCAGCCTCGCCGCCGGTGGGAAGGTGGGATACACCTTCTCCCCTGGCTGAGACATGCCCTACGACGTTCCAGTTGAGAACGTGGATAAGGTACTCGAAGCCAAGACCTGGTACGAGACGTACTACGCGCACTATCCCGACGTCCCCTACCCGGCGCTGCAGCCCATGCGCAGCCCAGCTCAAGTAGGGGGGTGATGGGTATGTCGGAGAAGATCCTGGTAGAGGTTCTGACCCTCGACTCCCTTCAGTGACCGGCCTGCGGGTACATGGTCGATGTACTCAATACGCTGCCGGATGACGTGAAGGAATTCATCGACTACAAAGAGTGGTCGATCAAGAACCCCGAAGGTATCGGCATGTTCATCGAGCGCAAGGGACGCGTGCTCCCGACACTCTGTGTGAACCAAGAGTTGTCGTATGAGAGCATCATCCCCACGCTGGATGAGCTGTACGAGACCCTCCTCGGGGCGGCAACCTCCGACGAGCAGCGTGACACCTTGAAGAAGGCTCACGCCAAAGCTATGGAGGAGTACGCGTAAGATCAGTGCTCGAACGGGGGCGGCGGCGGCCATCGGCCGCCGCCGCCCCATCCGCATAGGAAGGAGCCTGTCGAACCCATGGCCGTGCGACGCATATGCATGCATGCGTGTGGAGGCATCACCCGGGTGGGTGCCACGGTCGCCCGGCTGGCGACCTATGTGGTCGCCGAAGAGTTGATCCCGGAGAAGACGCTCATCTCCTGCGCTCCGGCCTTCCTCAGGGGCGTCGAGGAAGACGTCCTCATGGTGGTGAAGAGCCCGTCGTTCGCCCTCGACGGCTGCGAGTGGAGCTGCGGCAGCAACCTGCTCTACCTGGCCGGCATCACCCCCGCCGTGCGCTTCCATCTCCCTGAGTACGCTGAAGCGCAGGGTTTCGACCTCTCTGGGGGGAGCCGCAGGTTCCCTTCAGGTGTTACCAAGGAGTTCAGCCGGTTCGTGGCCGAGCGGGTGTCCGGCATCGCGGGCGGCATGATGAAGAAGGGCAGTCCGTACACCTTCGAACGCCCTGAACTGTTGAAGCAGCCCGACAAGTGGTTCCGCTCCGCGCCGAACATGGAGGGGATCATGGAGTTCGTGCAGATCGAACCGGGCATCTACCGTCCCGTCTCCATGCCCCCGCTTCCCGAGGAGTCGGTCGATGGCGGTCGATAAGGTAACCATCTTTCCGTGCGGCGGCATCGGCGACCCCGTGTCGTCGGTCACCCGGCTCGCGGGGTACATCCTGGACGAAGACCTGCTGCCGGGGCGGGTGGAGCTGGTCTCGATCCCCCCCATCATCACGGGAGTGCCCGAGGAGTTGGAACGTGTGCAGGCCTATCCGGTGATCGCCCTCGACGGCTGCGGGCACCGCTGCGGCTCGAACGCGCTCAACCTCGTGGGCATCAGGCCGGCCGCGCGGTTGTTCACTCCCCGCGTTCGCTCGGAGACCAAGAACGCCATCGGTCGCCGCCGCCCCTTCCCGGAGGTCTCGGGCCAGAGGCTGGCCAAGGACCTCGCGGAACGTGCCGCGGCGATCGCCAGGCACATGCTGGAAGACCCCCACTATGAGTTCCAGCGGCAGACGGCCGCCCCGAACCCCGAGGGCCTTCATGACGAATCCCTCGACATCGAAGAGACCATGGGCTACGAGGAGATCGAGTCGGGTTGCTACCAGTGCTCGGGGATGTGTGCGTTCAAGCTGGAGAAGGACCCCGAGCTGCGGCGTCGGCTGGAGGAAGACGTGCAGGAGTACGAGGAGCTCGACGGGTTCGAGCGCTGACCCTCGGCCTGGGGCGGACACGGCGCCGGAGGCTCCACGGGACCTTTCCGCGGTCGGGCCCCGCGGTCGGGCCCCGCGCATTGGCTGCGCGCGATGGGGCGAAACGACCGGCGGTGGGAGGTGACCTTCGTGGGAATCGACCGGGCGGATGACGGTGACCGGGCGGAAGGCCAGGCGGAAGGCAGTGGCCGGGCGGAAGGCAAGGATCGGGCGATGCGGCTGGTGCTCCGCGGTTGAGTCACATGCGGCTCGGCCGTGCGCCGAGTTCTGGAAACGTCGGCCGAGGTGGAGTTGGTGGACATGAGCTGGGAGGAACACTGGGCCGATGTCGAGTTCCGTGAGTCCGGCTTCGGGGTCGAGGAGCTGCGAGCGCGGCTCCTGCCGGCGGGAGCCTGGTGTGATGTGTGGTCGTCGGGATGATCGTGGCGACGCGGCGAAGCCCGTACGGGTTACGGGGGGGTGAGGCGCTGTGTTGGAGGTGCAGGTGATCTCCGAAGGCGGCCACTGCGTGCCCTGACTGTACGCCATCGAGGCCACCCGGGAGGTGGCGCTTGAGTTCGGCGAGGATGTGGTGCAGGTGGAGGTGGTCACTCTGAAGGAGCGGGTCGGCGCCGAGCGGTACCGGGAACTCCGCCGCGTGGCGGGGGAGCACCTGCCGGTGCCGAGCGTCCTTGTGGAATACAGGTTGGTGTCGCCGGGCATCCCCGAGCAGGACGAGCTCCGCCGAGTGTTCAAAGAAGCTTTGGCCGCCGCCGGCACGCGGGACGCCACGCAGGACTCCGCGCCGGGTGACGCCGCGCCGGGTGACGCCACGCAGGACTCCGCGCCGGGTGACGCCGCGCCGGGTGACGCCGGAGGCCCTCCATGCTGATGCTCGAGGGCTTCTACGGCCAGAGCGTCGAGATCGCCGAAGACCGCCTCTACGACGCCGAGGAAGAGCTCTGGGTGCAGGAGCGGGGCGATGTCGTCCGCGTGGGCGTAAGCAAGGTGGGGGTGTTGCTCATGGGGGGCATCGAGTCCACCGAGTTCTTCATCGAGCCGGGCGACCGGCTGTCCGTTGGCGAAGACCTCGTGTTCTTCGAGACGTTCAAGGCCGTGCGCTACGTGGTCACGCCCCTGGCTGGGGAGATAACCGCGATCAACGAGACGGTGGTCGATGACCCGGAGCTCTTCGACGGCGATCCCTACGGCGAGGCCTGGTTGGTAGAGATGAAGCTCGATGCGGGACAGGTGCCGGCAGAGAGGCTTCGCGATCCCGCCACCTACCTAGCTGCCCTCGAGCGCTCCGAGCACTGTGCCGACGGAGCCGAGGTGCTACTCGAGGCCAAGAAGGGCTCACCCACCTGCCGCTCGGTGTACGGTGGGATCCGTGGCAACGAGCCCGGCGAGGGTAGCTTGAGCTGGAAGGAGCCGTCGTCGGACGCCACCTCCCCCGCCGCGCCCGAAGCACCCAACGAGGAAGGTTCCCATGGGATCACCTGAACCGAGACGCGCCGCCGCACGCCCCCTGATCCGGGGCGCACCGCCATTCAGGCGGATGGATCCAAAGCACCTACCGGTCTGGACCGCGGTTGCGGATTCCTTTCCGTGCCGCCTGGGTCTTCGTGGCGAGTTGGCCGCACCCGGCAAGGATGGCGCGTCCGCGGCCGGTGCGTAGCGTGGCGGTGAGGCCGCGCTGAACGAGGGTGTCGCGGAACGCAGCCGCCACCTCGGCGGGCGGCGGCTCGAACCCTCCGCGCACCGGGTTGCATGGGATCAGATTCACCGTTACCACCCTTCCGCGTAAGAGATCGGCGAGGGCAACGGCGTGGCGAGTGGAGTCGTTCACTCCGCCGAGCAAGACGTACTCCACGAAGAGCTTGCGGCGCGTGATGGTGAAGTGGTCGTCGGCGGCCGCGAGCACCTCCGACAAGGCGAAGCGGCGGTTTGCCGGCACCAACTGGGTGCGGAGCTTGTCGTCGGCGGCGTGGAGCGAGATGGCCAGGTTCACCTGCGGCTCCTCGTGGGCGAGGCGCCGGATGCCCGATGGGATGCCGATGGTAGACACCGACAGGGCACGCTGCGCGAAGGCCATGCCTTCCGGGTCCTTCAGCAGCCGTATCGCGGCCAGCACCGCGTCGAGGTTCAGCAGCGGCTCCCCCATCCCCATGAACACGATGTTCGAGATGGAGCGGCCTTCCGGGGCGAGGAGGGCCTGCAGGTGGCGCACTTGGTCCACGATCTCGGCCGCGGTCAAGTCGCGGACGAACCCCATGGCGCCCGTCGAACAGAACGTGCACCCCAGAGAGCACCCCACTTGGCTCGAGAGGCACGCCGTGCTCCGCTGCTCGTAGCGCATGACCACCGCTTCGATCAGCGCCCCGTCGCGTGCGGCGAGGAGCGACTTGGTGGTGCCATCGGCGTCTTCCCACTTCCTGTGCTCGACGAGCGTGGAGTGGCCCAGGGGATCAAGTGCCTCGCGCAGGTCGCTGGGCAGGTTGGTCGCCTCAGAGAGCGGGGATCCGGGCCGGCGCATGAGGTGCTGGTAGGCCTGTGCGTACCGGTACCCGGGGTGCCCGCTGTCAGCGATCGTCCGCTCGAGGTCGGGGCGATAGAGCGCCAGAAGGTCGCGGGTTGAAGGTTCGACGGATCCAGCCTGTGCCGACACCCGGGTCACACGCCTTCCGTGCCGGAGGTGGTGCGGTCGGTCGGGCTCGACGAGGCTGCGTCCGGGGGTCCGTTGGTGGGCCCGGCGGCGAGTTCGTCGGCAGGGACGTCGGTGGGCCCGGCGGCGAGTTCGTCGGCCGGCGGCACCATGCGCATGATCGCGCCCCCCCGAGCTCCGAGTAGCTCGGCGGCGCTCGCCCCGTAGAGCACGAGACAGGCGTGCCCCCAGGAGTCGCGCAAGACGCCGAGTTCGCCGGGCCTCAGCTCGCCGAAGGTGTTCACGCGGCGGCAGGCCCACCCTTGGTCCGCTTCGCCCTCCACGAACACGGTCAGGCGCGCGGAGATCTCCCCGAAGGAGCGTGTCAGTTCGAGTGCGAGCGAGACATTGCCGAAGCGGTCGATCTCTATGATCTCGGCTCGGGTCGTCTCGCCGTCGGTCTCGAGGAAAGGCTCTTTTGCATGGACGAGGGAGGTGGGGTCTATCGGTTGGCCGAAGGTGGCCGGGGCCAGCCCGGTAGCGAGGAGGGCGGCGGCCGGAGCGAAGACGTCGCGGGCGTGGAAGGTATGCGATAGCTCGTTGGCGGACAGCCCGGCCTGAGTGCGCAGGCTCGGCGTGTTGATGTGCCACGCGGCTGTCGCGCCTCCGAGGGCAGCTAGAGCCGGCATCATGAGGCCGTTATCGGGGCCCACGAGGTAGTCCCCCCGGGCGGCGTGTACAACCACGGCGCGCCGGCGGGTGCCCACTCCCGGGTCGACCACAACGAGGTGCACCGCGGGCGGTCCAAGCGGCGCTATGCGTGCGAGCACCAGCCCCCCGCCGCGGATGTCGCCGAGCTCCACCGCGTGCGAGACATGCAGCATCCTGGTGGACGGAGTGATCGCGGCCACGACGGCCTCGCAGGCGGCCACGTAGCCGCCTTTCCAGCCGAAGTCGCTGAGGAACGTGATGTAGCTATGGCTGAGCACGAACAGATTCTAACACCACCGGTGGCGTTTCCCCTTGACTGGGGCTACCATTGCCTTCGAACCCGCACACGTTGCGCCGCGCGCGGCGGGCCACGCGGGGCGATTCGTCGCCCTCGGAAGGGGTGATCGGCTCATGGAGGAACGGTCGAAGGAAGGGCTGTCGACGGAGGAACGGTCGATACTCGTGGTGGTCGAGATCCCGAAGGGGAGCCGGAACAAGTATGAGTGGGACACGACCCTCCAGTGCTTCAAGCTGGATCGGATGCTGTTCTCCTCGGTTCACTACCCCTCCGACTACGGGTTCGTGCGTGACACCCACGCCGAAGACGGCGACCCGCTCGACGCGATGGTGATCGTGGGGGAGGCCACCTTCACAGGGTGTGTGATCGAGGCGAAGCCCATAGGTCTCTTCAAGATGTGGGACGAGAAGGGCCTCGACCACAAGGTGCTCTGCGTGCCGGTGAGCGACCCCCAGTGGAACTGGCTCGACGACATCAGTGACGTACCCGCGCATCTGCTCCTCGAGATCGAGCACTTCTACGCGATCTACAAGGACCTTGAGATGAAGAAGACCCGGGTGGCTGGTTGGCAGGACGCGGCCACGGCCTGGAAGGTCATCCATGAGTCACGCGCGGCGTTCATCGAACGCGGCGGCTCCGCCGCCGGTTCGTCTGGCGGTTCCTCCTCAAGCAACTCCGTCGCGTTCGACCCGAGGGACTAGGTTGCGGCCTCGAGCACTCGGCGCTGGGCGCTTCAGAGCCCAAGGCGAAGGTCGGCGTCGCCGGCCCCCCGCTCTCAGCGCCGCCAGAACCCGCGTGTGAACAGGAGCAGGATCGGGATGAGTTCCAGTCGCCCCATCACCATGAGTCCGATGAGCACCACCTTGCCGAAGGGCGCGATCAGCGCGTAGTTCTGCACGGGGCCAACCAACTCGAGCCCCGGCCCGATGTTGTTGAGGGTCGCCACCACGGCTGTGGTGGAAGTGACGATGTCGGAGCCCGCGATCGACACCAGCAGGACCCCGGCGGCGAACACCAGCACGTAGAGGAAGAAGTACCCGAGCACGGCGGTGCGCATCGCGTCGGGCACGACTCGGCCGGCCACCTTCACCGGCAGGACGGCGGTCGGGTGCACCTGACGCATGAGGTCGTGCCGCGCGTTCTTGGCGAGCAGCAGGATCCTCACCACCTTGAAGCCCCCGGCTGTAGATCCTGCCGACCCTCCCACGAACATCAGCATCACCAGCACGGTCTTGGCGAAGGTGTTCCACTGATCGAAGTCCGCGGTCACGTAGCCGGTGGTCGACTGGATCGACACCACCTGGAACAGCGCCTCCCTGAAGGCTTGGATCCCGCCGGCGTGGGAGCCGGCCAGCACGAGGCTGAGAGTGACCAGCGCGATGCTCCCCGCGAGTATCGAGAGATACAGGCGGAACTCCGGGTCTCGCCAGATCTTCAGCCGATCTCCCTGGGCGAAGGCGAAGTAGAGGGCGAAGTTCCCCCCGGCGACGACCATGAAAAAGGTGATGATCGCTTCGATGGCCCACGAGTCGTACGCGGCGATCGACGTGGCTCGTGGCGAGAAGCCCCCGGTGGCCATGGTGCCGAAGGTGTGGGTGGCCGCATCGTACAGCGACATGCCGGCCGCCATGAGGGCCAGCACCTCGACGGCGCTCACCCCAACGTAGATGTACCACAGGCCCCTGGCCGTGTCTTTGATGCGAGGGGTGAGGCGCTCCGACACGGGGCCGGGCGCCTCGGCGGAGAACAGGCGGATCGCGCCGCCGCCCAGAGGTGGGAGCAGCGCGATGAACAGCACGATGATGCCCATGCCGCCATACCAGTGGGTGAGCGAACGCCAGAACATGATGCCGTGCGGCTGATCGTAATCCACCAACACGCTCGCCCCCGTGGTGGTGAAGCCCGACATGGTCTCGAAGAGTGAATCCACCACCCCGAACATGCCGTAGAAGAGGAAGGGCAGAGCTCCGAATACCATGGCGGTGAGCCACCCCGCGCCCACCACGAGAAACCCCTCGCGGTAGCCGATGTTCGTGCGGCCAGGTAACCGTGACCCGTAGTGGAGCGGTATGCCCACTGCGAACGACACCCCGGCGGCGGTGAGGAGCGCGACGAGGTCGTCGCCCCCGTAGAGCGCGGCGACCGCCGCCGATGCGAGGATGCCCGCGCCGATGGCCAGCACCACGAGGGAGAGCATCTGGGCGACGAAGCGGACGTTCAACGCTTCTCGCCGGAGAAGAGCCGCTCCACCTCCGTCACAGCAGCGGGGAGGGCGAAGACGATGGCCGTATCGCCGGCTCTAGGGATCGACATGCCGTTGGCGATGTGTACCCCGTCCTTCTGGACCAACGCCCCCAAGATGGAGCCGTCGGGGAAGCGGGTGTCTTGCAGCTGCCGATCGACGATGACCGACTCCGGCTGCACCATCAGTTCGAGCACTTCTCCCGCCGACTTGTCGAGGATCGAGGCGCTGAGCACGGCGCCGGAGCGGACGAATCGGAGGATGCGGGAGGCCGTCATCCTGCGAGGGCTGAGGGCCACGTCCACTCCCACAGTCTCGAGGATGGCGGAGAACGCCGCCCTGTCGACCACCGAGATGGTGCGGCCCGCCCCGAGTCGCTTGGCGAGCAGGGAGGAGAGCATGTTGAGTCGCTCGTCGCCGGTGGCCGCGATGAAGAGGCCCACGTCGGCGACCCCTTCCCGCAGAAGCACCGCCTCGTCGAGTCCTTCGTCGTGCAGGACGAGCGACCGCTTGAGCACCTCGGCCGCCTTCACGGCGCGATCGTAGTCTTTCTCGAACACGGTGAGTCGGAAGCCACGGGTCTCGAGGGCCGTGGCGATCTGAAGACCGAGCGAGCCGCAGCCGAGTAGGATCGCCGACCGCGAGGGCCGCATCTCCTTCGAGAGCATCGCCGCGGCCTCGAGCACACCCTTCCTCTTGCCCGTGAGGAACACCCGGTCGCGTGCGCGCAACACCGTCTGACCGTTCGGGATGGTCATCTCGCTCTCGCGGAGCACCGCCGTGAGCAGCACGTTGCGCGGCATGCCGATCTTGAGGAGCGGCTTGCCCACCGCCTTGCTCCGCTCATCGACCTGCACCTCGATCATGTGCACTTGGCCGTCGGCGAACGATTCCACGTCGAGGGCCCCCGGCAACTCGGCTATCTTGGCGACTTCTTCCGCCAACGCCGCCTCGGGCTGGATCACGTAGTCGATGCCGGTGAACTCGGTGGAGACGGAGGAGTCGCTGTCGAGGTAGTCGGGGTTCCTGACCCGGGCGATGGTGAGTGGCACGCCCACGTGTTTCGCCGCCATGCAGGCGACCATGTTCACTTCGTCGGAGTCGGTGGCGGCGATGAGGATGTCGGCTGTGGCGACACGAACCTGCTGAAGCACCTTCTTGCTGGCGCCGTTGCCCACGATGGTGAGCACGTCGAGTGCTTCGGACGCGCGACGGATGCTTTCGGGGTCGCGGTCGATCAAGGCCACTTCGTGGCCTTCTTGGGTGAGCATGTGGGCGATGTGGAAGCCCACCTCGCCTGCGCCTACTATGACCACGTACATAGCTCCGCAGGATACCAGTAAGGAAGGTGGACGCTAAGGGGCGCGGAGGGGGATCTCGCGCGGCTAACCCCCCAGCATGGTAACGACAACTTGGTGTGTGCGACCGTCGGCAAGGCGCGGCACGCCGGCACCCGGAAGAGTCTCGCCGTCCAAGGTCACCCGCTCCACACCACGGTTGGCGCCTCGCGGGTTGTCCACCCGGATCTCGTAGGTCGTCCCATCGAGCCGAACGACCGCGGAGAAGCCTGTCCACGACTTGGCGATGCACGGATCGATGACGAGGCGGCGGACACCGTCGAGCATGTCGGTTCGGATTCCGAGTACAGTGCGTACGGCGACGTTGTAGAACCACGATGCCGAGCCCGTGTACCAAGTCCAGCCACCTCGTCCCACGTGCGGATGTACGGAGTACACGTCCGCGGCGATCGCGTAGGGTTCGACACGGTAGACGTTCACGGCCTCGCTCGTGCGTGTGTGGTTGAGCGGGTTGATGAGCTCGAGTAGGGCGAGCGCCTCGTCGCCGTCGCCCATGAGCGCGTGGGCCATGGCGACCCACACGGCGGCGTGCGTGTACTGGCCGCCGTTCTCGCGTACTCCTGGGACGTACCCCTTGATGTAGCCGGGATCCTGCTCCATGAGGTCGAAGGGCGGCGCCAGCAGGGCGACGAGCCCATCCTCCCAGCGGACGAGGTTCTCATCGACGGACTCGAGCGCGCGTCGAGCGCGCTCCGGGTCCGCGGCCCCCGAGATGACCGCCCACGCCTGCGCTATGGCATCGATGCGGCACTCGTCGGCGGAACGGGTCCCGAGCGGGGTACCATCGTCGAAGAACGCTCGTCGGTACCAGGAACCGTCCCATGCCTCCTTCTCGGCGGCCCCGGCGAAACGGTCGGCGAGCGCTCGATAGGCAGCGGCCCGGTCGGGCTCGTCCTTGAGCTCGCACAGAGGAGCGAACTGCGTGAGCGTGAGGTTGAGGAACCAGGCGAGCCACACGCTCTCGCCGCACCCCCCGAGGCCGACCCGGTTCATGCCGTCGTTCCAGTCGCCGCCTCCCATGAGTGGCAGACCGTGGACCCCGGTGCCGGTGCTCGCCTCCAGGGCGGCGACGCAGTGCTCGTAGACCGTGGCCTGACGGTCGGTGACGTGCGGGACGAGGTAGAGATCCTCTCTCTCGGGAGGCACGGCGGGACCGGAGATGTACGGGGTGGTCTCATCGAGTATGGAGAGGTCGCCGGTGGCGCGGACGTAGTCCGCTACCACGAAGGGCAACCAGTTCCGGTCGTCGGAGAAGCGCGTGCGCACGCCGCGGCCGGAATGCGGTTGCCACCAATGGAGTACGTCGCCCGACTCGAACTGGTGACGCGAGGCCTCGACGATCTGCGCCCGAGCGATGCCCGGGTCGGCGAGCGTGAGCGCCATGACGTCTTGCAGCTGGTCGCGAAAGCCGAAGGCTCCGGATGACTGGTAGAGCGCCGTGCGTCCCCAGACGCGGCACGCGAGCGTTTGGTAGAGCGCGGGACCGTTGATCATGGCGTCGAGCGCCGGGTTCGGAGTGCTCACGCTGAGCGTGTCGAGGAGCGAATCCCACCGCTCCCGGATGCGGGCGAGCTCGCGGTCCGCGGCGTCGGGCTCACGATGCGCCTTCACCATTGCGCGGGCTTCCTCGATGGTGTCGCACTGCCCGAGGAAGAAGCGCACCTCGACCGTCTCCTCGGGCGAAAGGTCGACGGAGGTCAGGACCGCGCCGCAGTTGTCATGGAAGCGGCCGGTAGCGCGGCCGAGGTCCGTGCGGTGTAGCGCGGCGGGGTCGGTCGGGGTACCGTTTCGGCCGAGGAAGTCGGTGCGGCTCGCGGTGTAGCTGCGCAGCGGATTGTCGCATGCCAGTACAGCCACGCGACCCGGGAAGTCCTGGTTGAACCAGCTATGCGCGGTCAGCATCTCGGAGTGGTCGTCGTAGCCGGTGACTACCCGTTGGTTGGCTCGGGAGCGGGAGTCGCCGAGCACCCACTCGACGAACTGGGTCACGGACAGCCGGCGCGGCTCCCCGGACTGGTTCGTGAGCTTCAATCGGGCAACGCGCACAGGATCCTCGGCCGCGACGAACCACGTGAGTTCGTGATGGATCCCGTGGCACCAGTGTTCGAACGTGGAGTAGCCACGACCGTGGCGAACGGTGTAGGTACCGCTGTCGAATATGGGCAGCGCGGTCGGGCTCCAGATCTCCCCCGTGTCCTCGTCGCGAATGTAGATGGTTTCGCCGGAGCCGTCCGAGACCGGGTCGTTGTTCCAGGTCGTGATGCGGTTCTCGTGACTGTTGCGCGCCCACGTGGATCCGACTCCGGCTTCGGAGACGATACTGCCGAACTCCGGGGTGGCTATCACGTTGATCCATGGTGCGGGCGTGGTGGCGCCGTTCTCGAGGATGATGACGTACTCACCCGTGTCGGGATCGATCCCGCCGTAGCCGTTGTCGAACTCGAGTCTCGGCCGCACGTGTCGGGGGACTGGGTACTCTCGAGCTTCGCGTGTGGGCACGAACTGCGCGGGGAGTTCCTTGCGGGTGCCCCGCTGGTTGAGCTGCAGCGCTATCGGACCGCGGTCGGCTTCGAGTGTGGCGTGCGCGACACTCTCGAGCAGGTTGAGCACACCGGGGTCTATCTGGTCCGCTCGGCGTATGAATACGCCGCCCGGCTTGTCGGCCATCTGGAGCGCTTGCCCAGTCCGCACGAGCAGTTGCAGGCGGTCGTCGAGTTCGGAGTGATACGCGCTGGGCTTCGTGTTGAGCACGACGAGGTCGCAGCGGAAACCCCGGTGCCGCCAGTACTGGTGCGCCAGCAGCGTCTGTCGGACCAGCTGCGCGTCCTCGATGCGCTCGATCTTCACCAGCAGGATGGGGTGGTCGCCGGAGATCCCCAGGCCCCACATGGCGGACATGGGAAGCGTGCTCTCCGTGCTCGTCTTGATCTTGATGCGGGAGTAGGGGTCCGTGAGCAACATCCGAGAAGCGAGACGCTGGAACACCACCGCCTGGTCGGGGGTGATGCCGAGGTCGCGCAGCTCGATCTGGGTGGTCGACCACGCCAGGTCGAGGGCGCGCTGTGAGGACCGCAGGTCGGCGTACTTCTCGGCCAGCAGGAGCGCCTCTTCTCGGTTGTGCGTGACGCCGGTGATGAAGGCGATGCGCCCGGTCGCCCCTGGTCCGACGGTGATCCGGCTGCGCAGGGAGCAGATGGGGTCGAGTACGGCGCCCACCGTCCCTGAAAGCGGCGCGTCCTCTCGAACGGCACGCGCGTCGTGCGCCTGACGCAGTCGACCGAGGAAGCGCGCTCGGTCTGTCTCGTATTCGAACGCACGCTCGGGTCCGACGTCACACCCGAGCGTGTGGAAGCCCCAGACCCGCTGTTCCTCAGCCGACCGCGGACGGCGGCTGAACAACAGCGTCCTCGAGTCCGGCAGGACTTCCGTCTCGACGAACAGATTGGAGAAGGCACGGTGAGCCTGGTCGCCGCCCTGGGTGGTGAGCGCTACCTCGAAGTAGCTGGTGAGATCGAATTGCCGCGAGGTCGCTCCGTTGTTGGTCACCGCGATCCGGCGGATCTCCACGTCGTCCTCCGGCGACACGACGATCTCCGTGTGGGTCTCGATGTCTCCATCGCGTCGGCGGAACTCGCACTTGTCGACCGACATGATGCAGTGGTAGTCGTCGTACGCGGTCAGCGAGTGCTGGAAGGCGCTCGACCACACCTCGCCGGTGGCCACGTCGCGGACGAAGCAGGACTGGCCCCAATTGTCTCGCGTGATGTCTTCGCGGTAGCGACTCACGGCGATGTCCAGCCACTGGCTATAGCCGCCGCCGGCGTTGGTGACCATCACGGAGTACCGTCCGTTGGACAGGAAGTGCGTCGCGGGCGTCGGTGTGTCGGCGAGGGGGTAGGACCGGGTCACCGGGGGTGGCAGTTCGCGCAAGGAGTGCACGAGCTCGACCTCCTCGGTGTGCGGTTGTGCCGGCTTGATGTGCCGTGGCACCCGTTCCTGCAGCAGCAACTCGGCGGTCTCGACAAGGGGATCACGGTGGAAGCGCCCCCGCATGCGCCCCCCGGTGAGTTCGTTGCTGAGCGATATGAGGCCCATCCCCTGGTGGTGGGCCATATAGGTTCGTACCACCGCGCGCCGCTCCCCCGCGGGGACGCGGCCAGGCGTGTAGTCGAGGGCCTCGTAGTAGCCATAGCGACCCTCGGCGCCTTCGGCGGTCAGTCGCCGGAGGTTGGTGAGCGCGGCCGTCCGGTCGACCATGAGGGCGAGCAGCGTGGCGTACGGAGCGATCACCGCGTCGTCCGATAGCCCGCGCTTGAGTCCGAGCCCCGGCACGCCGAAGGCCTGGTACTGGTAGACGAGTCCCGCGTCCCGCGCAGCGAAGGCCGACTCAGAGACGCCCCACGGCACCCCGCGTTCGCCCCCGTATTGGATCTGCCGGCGGACGACCGCCTCGTAGGTGCGCTGGAGTATCGTGTCGGGATAGTTGTGCATCACCAGCAGAGGCATCAAGTATTCGAACATCGACGCCGACCAGGAAAGCAGCGCGATCCCGCCGGTCGTACGGGTGAGCTGGCGGCCGAGCCTGAACCAGTGGTGCTGCGGTACGTTTCCGCGAGCTATGGCCAGGTATGAGGCGAGGCGGCACTCGGACGCGAGCATGTCGTAGTAGGAGTCGTCGATCGTGCCGCGCTCGGTGTTGAAGCCGATCGAGAACAGCTGACGTCCCTCGTCGTAGAGCATCTCGAAGTCCGCGTCTTCCCACATCTCGGAGGCGATGCCGACCGCGAGGCGCAGTTGCGCGAGCATATCGGCACACGTCGGCCGATTGTTCCTCAGTGCCGCCTCGAGGGCTGCCGCCCAGGTGGCGACCTCCTCTCGCTCGGCCTCGTCGGCGCCGGCGGCGGGATCGGTCGCCAGCGCGTGGAGTGCGTCAAGGGCGCCACCGAGTCCCTCCGCCAACTCCACGAGGCTCGGGACGTGCCCGATGAGCGGCACGAGGTCGTGCGCTCGCGCCCATCCCGCGACGGAGTGCGGCACGGTCGAGAGAAGGTGCGCCCAGGGCATGTACCGTCGCAGATCGTCGTGATGTCGCCGCACGGCCTCGACTGCGTCGAGAAGAGAGTCGATGGCGGGGCGACTACCGTCGCCCGCCCCGTGCACATGCATCCGTTCGACGAGCGGGGCCCCCGTGCGCATCAGATCGCCGAGCACGGCGTCCCACCCGCCTGCGTTGCGAGGGACCTCCGCGCGGGTCACCTTCCGCAGCATCTCGTCGAGGTCGCTTCGGATCGAGTCGATCTCATCCGAGGAGCCGAGACTGCTTCTTGACTCGAGCAGATCTTCGAGGGCGAGACGCAGCGCATCGACGATGCCGGCGAACGCGTGCGGACCGATGACGGACGCCTCGGAGACCTCGGCGAGGCCGACGCGCAGGGTGATGAGTCCGCCGGCGAGGTTTCCGGAGTCCACGGTCGAGACGTATGCGGGTCGGAGAGGCTCGAGCGTCCGAGTGTCGTACCAGTTGTAGAAGTGCCCACGGAATCGATCGAGGCGCGTCATCGTGCCGAGCGTCTCGTTGACGCGCTCCACGAGTCCCGTGAGCGAGATGTAGCCGAGGTCGTGCGCCGCGAGCATGGCAAGGAGTTGGAGCCCCATGTTGGTCGGCGAGGTCCGGTGGGCGATCTGACCGACCGGATCCTCTTGGAAGTTGTCTGGAGCCAGGTAGCTGTCCTCGGCCGTGACGAAGGTCTCGAAGAACCGCCACGTCTTGCGGGCGACGCGACGTATGAGCATGAGTTCCTCGGACGAGAGTTCGGTGACCTTGTACGTGCGCGGCCGACTCATCTTCCACGCGACGACAGGGGACAGTGTCCACGCGAACGCCACGGCGATGATGTAGATTCGCGACGCCGGGACCAGTGCGAGAGCCGGCGTCACGATCGCGAATGCGAGCAGCACCGACGGCCACATCGCGTGTGCGAACGACTTCAGATCTGCTCCGCCGAGCCGCTCTGCCTCGGCTGCGGTGGTCCATTCGAGGAGGTGCCGTTTCGAGACCATGGTACGCCACTGAGCGCGTACCGCCGCGTCACCCTGGAGCAGCGCCTGGTGCGGCAGGAAGGAGAGGTTCGTGTAGGCGCGGACGAGGTCGGCGCGGAGTTCCGCGACGACCGGACGCACGGTGGCGAGGAATCCGATCCCGCCCGGGAAGTTCACGAGGGAGTCGAGGGCGTGAAGGAGGGCTTGGAAGACGAGGATGAGTAGGAGCGCTGCAGCCCACTCCCATCCGGCGCCGGGGATGAGCAGCCAGCCGACGACGCCGAAAACCATGGTCGAGACGGGGAAGAGACTGCGCCGCAGGTTGTCGAGGATCTTCCACTTGTGCACGAGCGTGAGCGGATTGCGGTACCGGGTGCCGCCGGTGCCCGGCGCGGTGCGCCCCAGCCAGGGGGTGATTTGCCAGTCCCCGCGCACCCAACGGTGTAGGCGTGAGCACTGGGTCATGTATGAGGCAGGGAAGTCGTCGAGCACCTCGATGTCGCTCGCGAGCGCGGTGCGCAGGAAGCACCCCTCGATGAGGTCGTGCGACAGCAGCCGGCTTTCGGGGAAGCGCCCTTCGAGGATCCTGTTGAACACGTCGACCTCGAAGATGCCCTTGCCGGTGAACGACCCTTCCATGAAGACGTCCTGGTAGGTATTCGACACCGCCCCCGAATACGGGTCCAATCCGGTCGGTCCGGTGTTGAGTTTCGCGTATGCCGTCGCCGTCGCCGACGTGAGCGTCATCCCTACCCTCGGCTGGACAAGACCGTACCCGCGCGTAACCACCCGCCGCTCGAGGTCCACCTGAGCGCGGTTGAGCGGGTGGGCGATCGTGCACACGAGTCGCCGTGCGATGTCGCGCGGGAGTACGGTATCCGCGTCGAGTGCGAGCATGAATGTCACGCCCGGGAGGAACGAGGCGTCTCCCGCCTGCAGGGTGATAGTCGTGTCGCCCGATCCCCGGAGGAGCCGGGCGATCTCGGTCAGGGCACCACGCTTCCGCTCCCAGCCCATCCAGCTCTTCTCTTCAGAGTTGTAGACCCGGGAGCGGATGAAGAGGTGGAACGGGCCCCGGCCGCCTTCACCGTAGCGTTGGTTGAGTTCCGCGATCCCAGCCTGCGCGGCCTCTACGATCGCTGCGTCGCCCGACGCGTGCTCCGAGGCGCCGCCCTTGAGGTCACCGAGCAGTGCGAAGTGAATGTTGGGGTCCGAGTTCGCGAGATGGTGCACCTCGAGGTGGTCGATGACCTCGTGTGCCGACCCCGCCGAGGTGAGGAGCGCCGAGACCACGATGAGCGTACGATGCGCGTCCGCAAGAGGCTGTTCGTAGTCGAGCTTCGGTAGGATCAGGGGCGGCCAGATGGCCGCGGCGAGCCGATTGGCTATCGCGATGGCCACCTCGGAAAACGGGATGAGCGAGAGGGCGCCGAGGAGGACCGCGCTCCACAGCGCTCCGCCGTTCTGGACCACGATGGCCGCGAGCACGAGCGCCGGTCCGAACGTGAACGCCGCGATAGTGGCCCAATAAGCTGCGCCTCGCGCCGAGAGCCAGCCGCGTCGCGCACGCTCGCGGCCGCGGGGGCGATACGCCAAAGAGCGCTCGAACTCGTAACGCCCGTCGCTTATGAGGTAGTAGCCGACGTGTCCGCGGACCTCGTCGGAGATATCTGCGCGTAGCGCCTCGGCCGCACTCTCGATGGCGGCATGCGCGATGTCGAGCTCGCCGAACGGGCAGCGGCGAGCCATGGCCTCTATCGCATGCCGGTATCGGTCCCGGCTCGCGAAGTCCATGGATTCGTATACGCCCACTGGGTCCTCGCGGAGCGCGGCCTCCACGAGGCTGTGCCGCTCGACGAAGACTCGCCAGTCCAAAGCCTCCACGAACCGGATAGAGGTGATCGCGTTGGCGATGCTGACTTGGTCGCCGGCCTGGCGCCCTTGCTCGGTTCGCGCGAGTTCGTCCAGCGACGACCCAGCTTCGTGGACGGCGCGCTCGATCCACGTGGTGACCAGGGAGACGTTACGCTCCTGGTTGGCCATCCTCTTTGCCAGACGCATGAGAAACGGGATCGACGCTGCTCCCTTGATCCGTGAGAGTGCTGAGACCAACCCGGGAACGGTCTCGGATTCGCCTTCGAGCGCCGTGAGCAGCCGGTCGGCCCACGTGTCGGCCGCGGTCTCGGCCAGATGCGCGTCGTTCACACGCGCGGCCAGCCTGCGGAGGTTTTCCACGAGCGCGATGCGCAGCATGATCGGGATCGCCCATGTCTCACCGAGCGAGAACGGCGAGACCTCTTGGTAGGCCACTACAAAACGCTCAAGGCACTCCGATTCGATACGGGAGTCGGTGTGCGAGAGTAGTACGACCGCCGCTTCGTAGACACGGGGGAAACCGACGAGGGGACCCTCGGTAAGGCGAGGGAGCTCGACGCCGTAGCCTGTCGGCAGATCGGCCGTCGCGGTTCTGACCTGAGCCTCCACCAAGACATGGTTGTCCAGCAGCCACTCCATCGCCGGTGAGACCGGCCGGCCTTCTCTCGCACCCGCGGCGAGGCCGGCGTTGTACGAGGCCAGGAGAGACCCCGCGACCTCGACCTGGCGCTTCAGCGGCGTGGCTCGCGGACGCCGAGTGACCGCGCTGGCCTGAGAGCGAGCGAGTTCCCGCGCGCGGTCCGCGATCCGCTCTAGGCTAAGAAGCTCCGCGCGCAGCGGCTCGTCGGAACGGTCTACCACGCATCCCACCTCCTCGTCGCGACCCCAACGACGGCACAGATAGTCGGTTTGTCGCCAACACACACCCGATCCGCCACGCTCTCCCCGGGCGACACCGCGCAGCCGCAGCGGAAGGACTCGCGAAAGACCCTTGGTCACCGGCGCCAGGAGACAAGAATATCCTACCGAGGGTGGGGCGAACTTCCTCCAGATGCTCGAGCACGCGTTCGTCCTATCCGAAGCTCTCCCAGAAATGCGTACGCGGGAGGCCGAGTTCCTCGCGTCTCGCCCCTTCAGTCGACTTGAGTTCAGTCCTGTCGTATGTAACACGCTATCTGTCCCATTCAGACAGTTAAGGCGTATATAATGACAGCCAGAACGATTCCCCGTGGCCTGGCGTCTCTCCTTGAGTTGCTCGAACTCGAGCAACCACGAGTAGTGACGGCGGCGCAGCTGGCGGGTTGGGCGCGGGAGGCGGGTATCGGATGGCCCATCGACCAGGTTGCTCGACGTCTGCGCGAACTCGGCTGGTTGCTGGGTCTCTCCACCAAAGGAGTGTGGGAGTTCGTTCCGGCATCACGCGCCGGCGCTGTCGGATCAGGTGATCCGCTGATAGAGCTTAGAGCCACGCTGGCTCGTGATCCTTCGACTCCCTACGCGGTCGCCGCGGAGTCCGCAGCGTATCTGCTTGGCCTGGTCGGTCGCAGGCCCGATCCTGAAGTGGTTGCCGTTCCTTTGTTGTCGCGCCCGCCGAAAGCGCTGAAAGATCTTCGGATCGTGCACTGGAGCCACGCGCTGGACACTGTTGCCCGCGACGGGCTCCCCACATGGGCGCCGGGCACACTCCTAGCGTTCATGGCGGCACGTCCGAGCGGATTCCGCGACTGGCCCAACGTGCCCGAATGGCTGGGACAGGCGGCCTCCGATTTGACAGTGACCGACCTCTCTCGGGAGCTGGCTCATCGTCCGCGCAGCGCGTGGGCACGGGCGTCGTACCTCCTCAACCGGGGAGGCCAGGCAGGTACCGCGGGACGGCTCTTCGCTCAGGCTCCGGCGGGAACGGGGCCGTACTATCTTGGGAACAGGGGCTCCGGGGGTCGCTATATCGGAGAATTCGATGTCGTCGACGGACTTGGGCTGAACTGGGGGGTCGGATGATAACTGAGGGGTACCTCGCCCGGCACTGCCAAGGCCGCCGCGGCGGGCGCGGACCGGCCATCATCGACATCGCGCAAGACCACTTGCTGTACTTGTTGACAAGCGGGGGATTCTTCGATCTTGGCGTGGCGCTCAAGGGCGGTACGGCCATCCGCAAGTTCTGGGCGGGCAATGCGGGACGCTTCTCCACCGACCTGGACTTCGCGGGCGTGGACGACGAATCGGCGGAGCTGCTGGTTGACATGGTCGACAGGGCGCAGGTGGGTCAGTTCCGGTTCAGCCTGACGCCCATCGATGGCACTCGGCGAATGCGTCTCGACATCAGCAGCCCGTTCGGAGAGGCGGATGTGCCGGCTCGCTTGGATTTGGGGCGCCGCAGTCTCTGGCTGGGGCGGCGCGGTCTCTGGCTGCCGCCGCGGCGGATGGCGATGGTGGCGATGTCCATTCACCAGCGGTACGAATTCGCGGTCCCCGAGCTTCCTACCTCGGCAGTCGAAGAGATCATCGCGGAGAAGCTGGCCCGCCTTCGTCGAGACAGCCTCGTGCGCGACCTCTACGATCTCGTGTGGTTCGCCTCTCGCGCCTTCGACGAGTCTCTGGTTCGGGGTCTGCTGGTGCTCAAGGTGTGGACCGACGTGGTGGACGACGGACTCGGCGAGGCGCCGTTCGACCCAGAGCAAGTGCTCAGGAGTCGACATCCAAACGAGTTCAGACCCGAAGCCATCGGATACCTGACGACTCCGGTTGATATCCCTGGCTGGATCGCCACAGTGAGGGAGAGGTACAAGTTCCTGCACGACCTGGACTCCGACGAGCAACGGCTCGCGCGCTGCAGCAAGGCGGACGATTGGGGTGCTCTTGGACCACACCCCGGTCTGCACGTTCCCCGTACCTTGGGGGTTCCCCCCCCCAGGCGTCGTAGCGGTAGGCGGCGAAGGGGGCGCCGGCGGCGTCGAGGAGGGAGACCACGTCACCCCTATCCGCGGTGAGGATACCGAAGACCAGAGGGGTGGTGCCTCCTCCGGG
>Ga0180009_10001603_pt1 | contig 27457 bp, 24 predicted proteins | sample OS_PC_MetaG_FD_123537 | JGI IMG/M metagenome (GOLD analysis project Ga0180009, IMG submission 123537) | Groundwater microbial communities from the Aspo Hard Rock Laboratory (HRL) deep subsurface site, Sweden - OS_PC_MetaG | ecosystem: Environmental > Aquatic > Deep subsurface > Groundwater... | reverse complement strand
CTCTTATCGATGCCTTCGTTGCTGCCTTCAGGGTTCTTAATCCCTTGGGCTTGCTCCACAACATAAGCGTTTTCGGGGCTGAACACCTTCACCCTTGCGGATTACGGCCTGCTGTCTCCCTGTTTACGCTTCACCCATACAGTTACCTGCATAAATGCAAAACTCGGTTCTGACGGTCGGCTAACTTTGTCAGGCTGGCTTCTCAACCAACTGGATTCTTCAGACTTTGCCTGGCGCACTAAGAACTCGGTTTGGGATGGGTTAAATGTACAAAAAGGGGACTTATATGTCAAGAAAAAGGAGTACCGATGATTAACAATACAAATCAAACATGCTTTACAAAAATGTCCAGTTGCGGACTTCAGGAAGAAGTCCGCATTTTGCCCGGAATCAGCCGCTCAAAGCGCCAATTTAACACTTTCACCAAGCCTTTACAATGGAGAAATTAGAGGGGACGAGTATTACTGATGGAAGTATACATTCTTTTTGGAAAAAAATACGATCAGCCCCACATGATCGACACCCTCCACGCCCCCATCCCCCCAAGGTTAACCTTCCACGAAATCGTCGTTCTGGTAATAATCGAGTTCATTGTTCTCCAGTCTTTCAATAATCACGTCGGTGGATTCGATCTCCATGCCGATCCACCGGCGTCCTTTCTTTTCGCACACAGCAAAGGTCGTCCCACTCCCTCCAAAGGGGTCGAAAACGACATCCCCCACATCAGTGCTCATTTCCACCACCCGGTCAAGGAGTTTCGTGGATAGAGCGTTTGCCTTCCGCTTCTTTGACTTAAACTTCCAGTGCCGGACGGGAGGAATATCGTTCCATACATCGGCAAGGTTCACCCCGTTGGGGTTCATGGCGCCCCGGTGGCCCCCATAGTCCTTCACTTCCCCGCCACAGTGGCGGCACGTTTTGATTGGGATACGGATGTTATGGAAGGTCTTGTGCTTTCCCTTTGTGAAATAGAGCAAGCTGTAGTGGCTCGGGTAGAGACGTCCAGGGATCGGCAGGCCAAACTTAATGTCCACGACAATCCAGTCGCGGAAGTGCATCCCCCGGTCTAAGAGGAAGTTGGCGAGGCGGATGTTCCACTTTGGTATGTTGTACAAGAAAAAAGAACCGCCCGGCTTCAGCACCCTGATGCATTCATCGATCCACACTTGGCACCATTCCAAGTACTCTTGGTCTGACCTTCGGTCGTTGACGCTCGTCCCGTACTCCTTCCCGATGTTAAACGGCGGGTCTGCAAAGACGGTATCAATGCAACTCCCAGCGATGGTCGGGAGGATCTTGGCGCAATCACCCTTTATTAGAGCACCCAGAGCTGAGGTGTAGACGGGGACAAGGCTCCCGTCTCTACTGAAAGAGGCAAGATCGAATACCCGCATCGGCGACGTAGATTTCCGTTTCATAGTGCTCCCGCTTACCATTCGGAGGTGGATTGGATGGATTCCCAAGCGTTCGCCCTCCCCCGCATCCTCTGCCCAAGCGAGGCCATTGCTAAACTCTACAACAGGCTTTCCATATAGGTTGGGTATTCTTTGTAGAACTTACGGTAGTTATCGAGGAGCTCTTCTTCGAGTTCGAACTGCAGCTTGGCCGCCGTGAGTTTATCATCGAGCTTGCTGTCGAGCCAGTACTTCTCGCGAATCGTCAGCGGTGGGACAGAAATCTTCAAGCACTCGCTACTCGTTCGGACGAACTTGTGTTCCAAGATGCCACACTTTCGGAGAGCCTCTTTGTCCTCCTCCGTCCCGATGATTCCTCCGATGGTGAACATCGGCGCTCCGTTCTGGTAAATGCAGTTGAAGATCTGCGAGAAGCGGAGGCCACCACTCCGTCTGGAGAGCGTCTGTCGGATTCGCTCTACGACCGCCTCATAGAACAGCGGGGCGACTTGTTTCCGGGCGATTGTGTCCAGTGTGATCTCCTCCTCGACGTAGCCCCCGAACCACTCCTGATACTTCTCGACTGTCAACTTTTCTCGATCCTCTGCAGCCATGTCCTCGATGTCGAATTCGAAAAGGTCCTTGGAAAGCTTCGGCCTGGCGTCGATGGTGATGACGAAAATGCTCTGCGGCGCAAGTCGGTTCAGGCAGCCGTCGATGTCCTGCAGCATCTCCTGGTCTAAGGAACGGTCGTAGTCCAGCCAGACGAGGTGTTTCTTGGTCCGCCGTATGTTCGGGATGTAGTTAAACAGGGCCCCCATTTTGAGCTTGATAAACTTGTAGGGTTTGTTGAACCTCATCCGCTTCTCTACATTGCTCCGCTCAACGCAGACCATGGAGTTAATGAAGAGATACTTATGAAACATCAAGAAGTCCACGTAGTATACCGATCCGAAGCCGAGGTAGATGTAGTCGCTTATGTCGTAACCGGCCTTGGAGAGGCGGTGGAGTACCTCTATCATGATCTTCCGTTCGACCTGCTTCGACGGGCGGAGACCGTAGTGGAACTGTTTAAAAGAATCGGTGGGTTGAGCCATTATTTGCAGTTCCTGTCGTAGAACCAATCGAAGGTGTGCTCCCCGATACGGGAAGCTGACATGTACTTACCGAGCACCTCTATGATCTTCTTGATCTTCTTCTTGGGTCGCTTGTACTGGATCGACACCAGGTCGTCGTCGCTCTCCTTTCTGACCTTCGCCTCAAAAACGGTATTATTGCGGCTGGCGATCTTTTGCGGGTCGATAGGCATCGCCCCCCTGAAGAGGGCGTGCTCCGGCTCGCTCTGCTCCTTTACGTCGCTATAGAGGTCGTTGAGGAAGCTCAGCACTGGCCTGGTGAGAAGTCGCATTTCGGCAAGGGCCGCCTGATAGATCGGCGACTCCTGGTCTACCCCGTCCTTCGTCGTTTTCCAGGGCAGCTTCCGCACGTCTTTACTGCGAAAGTACACATAACCGAGGAAGTGGTTATACTTCGCGTGGAATGCTGGGTATGAGTCGGTGCCCCATGCCGTGCGGTCGGTCTTGTCCGCGTCGAGAACCAGCCGTCCATTGCAGAAGACGTACCAACCCCTCGGCTTTCTGTCTCCGGCGGGAGAGAGCCCCGCCATGATAAGGATGTCTACCCCATCCTTCTTGATGAGCTGCCGAACCGTGCGAAGGTCTTTGGACTCGGCAAGCTCTGGGATATCCGCGGTGGCGTCGTCGTCGTTCACCTTGATCTTCAGCCCCGCCTTCAGGAAGAGGGGATAGACTCTGGAGATCTTCTCGACGAGGATTTTCTTGAAAGTCTTTGAGGCGAAATGCTCGCTCACCGTGGGATAAAGTTTGGAGACTCCGACCAAAGTGCCGCCGGTCCCCGACTTCTTCTTCCGGGCGTATGTGAACGGGAAGTTCCACTCGTCGATTTTCTCCCAATCGTCCACGTTGATGTCGATTTTCCACTCCTCGTCAATTGTATGCGAAGCAATGGAAATCTGCCTCCCGATCTTGAAGAAGGCTCGTTTCATACCGACCCCAAAGACACCCAGGCCGGTATGCGCCCTATCTTCCACCGGCTTTCCGAGGAGAAATATTTGCTCTGCTGCGTCGTCGATCGAGATCCCCCCGCAGTCGTCCTGCACGCTGACCTTCGAGGGGGTGAAGGCGATGTCGATGAGGGCGTTGATCTTCTTTGCTTTCGTCCCGGCTAAGAGGTGCTCGCTCACGTCAAGATTGGTCTTCGTGATGAGACTGTGAATCGAGTTATCGACGAGATCGAGGACGCAATCTGAGAGGCCTATATCCTTCGTGAGCATATCGATGAAAAAGGCTTTACTTGGGTGAGCTTTTGCGGGCTGCGGATATTCAATCTGGTCCATACCACCATCCTCTCAGACCCTGCGGAGGTCCTTTCCGCTCTGCCGTTTATAATCGTTGGGTCCTGATCGGGCAACGGCCATCAGTTTCCCCTACAGCGCCTTTTACCTATCGGGGCATCGATTATAGAAAGAAATCTACATTTATCCATAATACTTGTCAATCGGTAATTTCAGGAAGAAGTCGTTACCTGGCTTGGTAGTGTCAGCCAGATCAAATCTTGACTTTTATGAATTAAAAAGGGTATCGGCGTCAGTAAAAAGATGTAAATAATTCCCTCTGACACTAAACCCGGTCACTTACACTCATATTAATTTCAGTTCCAGATATTGATCGATGATCCTCACAAACATCTCCACACCGAAGGGGAGCACGTCCTCGTCGATGTTAAAAAGGGAGCTATGAAAAGAATGGATAATCCCTTTTTTTTCGTTGCGGCAACCTAAGCGGAAAAAAGAGCCGGGAACTTTCTGGAGGTAGTAAGCAAAGTCCTCCCCTCCCATGGAAGGATTGATGAATTCTACGTTTTCCTTGCCGATTCCTTGGGCACAGGCCGCTGCCACCAGATGGGACATTGGCGGGTCGTTGATAAGAGCCGGGTATCCGTCTTCAAACTCGTATTGATAATCCATATCAAAAGAGCGGGCGACCCCTTGGGTCGTCTGCTCAAGCCTGACTTTCAATCGTTCTCGAACCCGGGGGGAAAGAGAACGGACTGTTCCCCAAAGTTCCACTTCATCCGGGATGATGTTGAAAGCCGTTCCCCCATTCACCTTCCCGATGCTTAGCACGGCCCTGTCCAGAGGATTGATATTCCGGCTGACAATGGAATGGATTTGGGTAATCAGATGACCGGCAGCAAGGATAGGGTCTTTGGACAGATGGGGGTAGGCACCATGGCCTCCTTTCCCCAGAATTTTTATGCGAAACCGGTCGGTAGCTGCCAACCCTTCTCGTTCATGAATTCCTACCTTGCCCATGGGAAGATCCGGGAAAACATGGGCTCCAAAGATCGCATCAACTTTTGGGTTCTCCAGGACTCCCTCCTCCACCATCACTCTTCCACCTCCCCCCCCCTCCTCGGCTGGCTGAAAAATCCATTTGATATTTCCCTTTACTTGCTCCCGAATTGAGGAGAAGAATTTGGCTACCCCTAAAAGGATCGTTACGTGGGCATCATGGCCGCAGGCATGCATCTTTCCTTTGATCTTGGAAGCATAGGGAAGCTGAGTGGCTTCTTCGAGCGGCAAAGCGTCCATATCGGCCCGGATGGCCACAGTCTTTCCTTTTTTCCCGCCTGGCAGAAGGCCGACGACTCCGGTCTTCGCCCATCCGGTTTTTACCTCCAGACCGAATTTTTCCAGCCAGGCGGAAACCAACTTGGCGGTTTCGACCTCTTCAAACATCAGTTCCGGGTGCATGTGAATCGTTCTGCGGATCTCCACCAGCCAATCTTTCATGCTGGCAATTTCTTCCTGAAAAGAATTACTCATCATTTTTTCCTTTGGCCTCTTTTTTTATTAAAATCGAGCATCCCCCTCCAATTCAAGAAAATAGAGTTCAAGGATTCGAGGGTTGGTCCCTTGACCCCTTGAACCCTTATGCTATTACAGCAGGGCGCGCACGGCGTTCAGAATGCGGTCATAGTCCGGCTCTTGGGCGATTTCCGGCACCAGCTCCACATAGCGAATGATGTCCTGATCGTCGATGATGAAGACCGCCCTGGCTAAAAGCTTAAGTTCCTTGACCAGCACGCCGTAAGCCAAACCGAAGGAATGGTCCCGGTAATCCGAAAAAGTTTTTACCTTCTCCACTCCCGCCGCCGCGCACCAGCGCTCCTGGGCAAAGGGTAAATCCATGCTGATGGTGAGAATGGCCACGTTCTCCGGCAATTTCTCGGCTTCTTGGTTGAACCGCCGGGTCTCCGTGTTGCATACCGGAGTGTCCAGGGACGGAACAGTAGTGAAGACTTTGATTTTACCTTGGTAGGAATCCAGGGTTGCCGTTTGCACAGAGTTGTCCAGTACCTTAAAATTGGGGGCCTTATCTCCCACCTTCACTTCCTCGCCCAGCAGGGTCAAAGGGTTGCTCTTAAAAGTGACTAGTCCCGGTCGTTCTTTTTCCCCCGGCAACACCTTGGCGGCAAATTCTTTAACTTTGGCTTGGAGCTCAAAGATTTTGCCTTCAGTGGCCTTCCGGTATTCTTCAAGTTCCGTAACTTTTCCCCGCAGCGCTTTGCTTTTTGCTTCTAATTCCTCCTTTAATTTTTTGCCCTCGGCACCGACCTTACTTTTCATTTTCAGGATGCTCTGGCCCGTCTTTTCTTTTAGAGCGGTTACTTCCCTCCCCGCTTGGGCCATCGTTTCTCTAAAGGTTTTTTGGCTTTCTTTGATGATCTTTTCCTTTTCGGCCAACTCTTTCCTGATTCTCTGGACCAAGGAATCCTTCTGGGTGCCCACATTTTTGGCCCTCTTTTCGGCTTCGGTCATTAACCTTTTGGCTTCAGTTCCCGCCTTGCTTTTGAGTTCGAGAAGGCTTTCTTTGGCTTTTTGGAGCAGACCTTTTTTGCTGGCGGCAATTATTTTTTCCTTTTGGGCCAGCTGTTCCTTAAGTTTCTTCAGGAGAGCGTTTCGTTGAGAGATCACTATTTTTGCCCCTTCTTTTCTTTTCTTGGCCATCTTCTCTCTCAGCCCCGGAACTTCTTTCCTATTCTTCTTGCTGGTTTCCTGCGGTGATTTTTCACCCCCCTTTTCCCTTTTCTTCGTCTCTTTCTCTGCGCGCCTCACCGTTTTCATACCTTGGCCCTCCTTTCCCCCTTTTCTCTTCACCCCTACCTTTCCTTTAGACCTTGCCATAATTTCTTTCTCTTTTCAACAGGATTTCCAAACCATGAAAAGACCCACCCCATAGATAAGGGCGGATAGGAAAAACACCGCCTGAAATCCCCAGGCCAGGGCGATGATCACCGGAAGAATGGAACCCAATACGGAAGCACACCCGTTCGCGCACCAGGCCCAGGGGACCCCCAGGGGCCAGCGCTCGCCAATAAGCCGAATCCCCAGGGGAAACGGTATACCCATCAGCAAGCCGAGCGGGCCTATGATAAGAATCGTAAGTACCTGGCGCAAAAGAAGGGGTTGCCCCTGAAAGAAAGACAGGATCTGCGGCAACAGCAGGGCGTAAAGGAATAAAAAGATGATGATGAGGGGGAGAATAAGCTTCAAACCTCGATACGCGCTCGGACCCATTTTCAGGGAAAGACGGCTCCCGAACCCGGCGAAAATGAGCAGGGAAAAGATAACCAGGGAGACGGCATATACGGGATGGCCAAGGAAGAGGATGAATTTTTGAATCAGGGAGATCTCCACAAACATGAAGCCCAGACCCAGAGAGGCGAAGTAGGTCAACCAGGAAAATGGCCGCCCTCTCGGGATGGTTTGATTTTGTTCTCTCCCCCGGCCGAACATCACCGGAAGGACAATAAAAAGAAAACTGAGGAAAAGGGCCAGGAAAAAGACAACCGGAACCAAGTATCCACCTTCGATAAGCATTGGCCACTTCTCTCCAGCCAGACGGTAGATAGCGGATAAATGCCCCCAGCGGAAATAATGATGGAAGAACGGGCGATCATCCGTGGCCGGGCTAAGATCGAAAGGGTATACCTTGTAAAAACTTTTTCCCTCCTGGAGCACTCTTTGCACGCCCTGAAAGTAAAGGGGTGTATGAAACCGGTTATAAACATTCGCTTCTTCCTGCTGCATTCCGGGATAATAGACTAAATCAAAACGCAATTTCCGGCAGAAGGCTCGAAGAGCTTGACTCTCCTGAAAAGCCACAGCATCTTTTTTTACCAGGAGGGTCAAAGTTCCCCAGGAGCGGAAAGCCAAAAGATGATTCCCGGGGGTCTTGCCCATCTGCTCCAGGGCCTCTTTGACGACAGCAACCAGACGGAGTTCTCCCCGCGGGGGAGGAAGAAGGTAGAGACTTACGGCAATGAACCCCCCGGGCTTGAGGGCCTGTAAATAATCCAGAAAAGCTTCCGTGGTCAACCGGTAGTCTTCGTGCAAACTGGCCAGTCCTGTGGACGAAGCCGCCAAACTTTCGGTCAAAGGAAGAACGATGAGATCGAAGGGGAGGAAATTTCTGCGCACAAAACTTCGGCCATCATCAATTATCACCTTGGTTTCCTTGGCGAGGTAAATTCCCCCGGAATATTCCCCGTAGTCTCCTTGAAGCAACGCTACCACCGTGGGGTTGACCTCCACGGCCACGATTTCTTCCGTGCGGTGGTGCACGGCATTTAGAACCTCCAGTCCTCCCAGCGGCTCAAAAATTAAAACCCGGGTAGGTTTGATGATCTGATAGGGAAAAGAGGAAGGAAGGAAATCGATAAACTTAAGTTCAGATTTTTCGCCGCCATGCCGATGAAACCGGGTTATGGCACTCAAACGATCGGCGTCTACCGTAAGGCCTAATTGCGGCGGGAGTGCTTCCCGGTACTCAAGGCTTAACCCCGGAGCTGTGCGGGCAGCCGGGCTTTTCAGGACATCGACTCGCGAGAAAGCATTCCACCGGGTTTCCAACAAGTGGGCGCCGGGAAAGAAAAGGGCGGTGCTCAATCCTTTGTAGGGAGAGAGACGCAAGTTCAGGAAAGAAGGTTCCCCCCAGAGGAAAAATAAGAGCAGGCCAATCCAGGCCCATGGGAACAGGAAGAAAAAACAATTCGTTTTCCTCTTCCATCCAAAGGCCAAGGAAGCCAGACCGCCCAGGAGACAAGAGAATAAAAGGGTGCCTGGCCCGCCAAAGATCCCGAAGAGGCCGAGGACAAGAAGACACCCCAAGGCTGCACCGGTCAGGTCGAAAAAATAGAGCTTTCCCGCCAGACTGCTCCAGCGGGCCAGAGCTGCCGAGATGGCCAATCCGGAGAAAAAAAAGGGAAGGGAGAAAATTAGATAATACAAAAAAACATAAAAAATCTGCCAGCGATCCCAGGAGATGCGGGCAATATCAAAGGGGATGAAATTGCTGATGGCATAAGCGCACAGCGCGCTGAAAGAAAAAAACCAGGAAGCCAGGACCAAAGTCTGGGGGGCCTCGCGGTTAAGGAGCCAAGGGAAAGAGGAAAGAAAAGATCCGCTGGCCCCATATCCCAAAAAAGCCATGCTCACAACCATGAAAGCAAAATGATACCATTGAGCCACGGAGAGGAGGCGGGTCAAGGAGATCTCCAGCGTCAGGGTGGCAGCGGAGATGAGGAATATTCCCAGAAACAAAGAAAAGGGAAGTTCCGATTGCAGGTTGCGGATTGCAGATTGCGGATTGCAGCGTAGCATCATCCTTTCTCCGATTCTTATCAGGCCTGCCGCAATTTGGCGCTATAAAAAGTCTGGCAATAATTCCTTGCTTTCAAGGGTAAATTTAATAGGACGCAGATTTACGCAAATAACCGCAGATAATTATTTTCTTTTTAGTTTATCCTGATAATCTGTGTTTACCCTGTTAGATAGTAAACATCTAACAGGGTAAATCCGTGTCCAAAAAGGAATTTCCTATACAATTGAATTAGGATTATAATATACCCCAGGATCCAGAACAATCGAAATTTTCTCCCGAGGAAGGAATGAAAAGATACGAGACCTTTGACCATACAGCCGACCTGGGCATTCGGATCTTCGGCCGGACTTATGAAGAGGTTATGACCAACGCCGCTTATGCTCTTTTTGACCTGCTAACTGACCTGGATCGAGTGCAGGAAACCCTTTCTTGTGCCATCCATGTTGAGGCAGCTGAAAGGGAAGAGCTCCTAATCCGCTGGCTGAATGAGCTTCTGTTCCTATGCGAGAGTCAAGGATACCTTTTTAAAAGGTTTCATTTTTCCCATCTGGATCAGACCTCCCTTAAGGCGGTGGCCCATGGAGAGATTTTTGAATCTTCCCGCCACGAATTCAAAACAGAAATCAAGGCCGTAACCTACCATCAGGTGGCAATTAGGGAAAACGATGGAGCATGGGAAGGTAGAGTCATCTTTGATCTTTGAACGAAAAAGGGGGTGTCCATGAGCGGCCGAGAAAAAATTCACCTGGAAAAAATCGATAACTACCGCTGGCGGATTCCCCGGGCGGGGAAGATGCGGGTCGATGGGTTGATTTATGCCGACGAAGGTCTTCTGGGGGAAATTCACGAGGATGAAAGTCTGAAGCAGGTGGCCAATGTAGCGCACCTTCCGGGAATCCAAAAATATTCATTGGCTATGCCCGACATTCACTGGGGCTATGGTTTTCCGATCGGCGGGGTGGCCGCCTTTGACTGGCAGGAGGGGGTCATTTCTCCAGGTGGCGTGGGGTATGACATCAATTGCGGCACTCGTTTACTGGTCACCAACCTTTCCACCCAGAATTTGCGGGATAAGATTAAGAATTTGGTGAACGCCCTTTTTCAAAACATTCCTTCCGGCGTCGGATCCAAGGGAACTCTGCGCCTCTCCGCCCAGGAACTTCGCCAGGTTTTAAAAGAGGGCTCGGCCTGGGCTGTAAAGAATGGGTACGGCCGGCCAGAGGACCTGGATTGCACAGAAGATAGAGGATGCATGGAAGGAGCCGACCCCGGAGTGGTCAGCGAAAGGGCCATGGACCGGGGAAGGCCGCAGCTCGGGACATTGGGTTCGGGAAATCACTTTTTGGAAGTGGGTTTTGTGGATGAGGTTTATAACCCGGAGGTTGCCCGGGTTTTGGGTCTGAGGAAAGATCAGGTCACTGTTCTCATTCACTCGGGGTCGCGCGGACTCGGTTATCAGGTCTGTGATGATTTCCTGAAAAAAATGAGCGAACGGGTTCGGCAGTTGGGCCTGGAACTCCCCGACCGCCAACTGGCCTGTGACTTCATTCAATCTTCAACGGGTCAAGATTATTTTTCGGGAATGGCCTGCGCCGCCAATTACGCCTGGACCAACCGGCAGATGCTTATGCACTGGACGCGCGAGGTCTTTGAACGGGTTCTGCAGATGGGACCCAAAGAACTGGGAATGCATTTAGTTTATGATATCTGTCACAACATCGCCAAGCGCGAATTTCACATCATCGACGGGGAGCGCCGGGAGGTCTGCGTCCACCGCAAAGGGGCAACCCGCGCCTTTCCGCCAGGCCATCCGGCTTTGCCAGAAGTCTACCGGAAAGTCGGCCAGCCGGTTCTGATACCCGGGGATATGGGGAGGTACTCTTACGTCCTTGTGGGTACCGAACGGGCTATGGAGGAGACTTTCGGCAGCACCTGCCATGGGGCTGGGCGGGTACAGAGCCGAACTCAGGCTAAAAAAGCAAGTAAAGGAAGAGATCTGCATCGCGAATTAGAGGACCGCGGGATTTACGTTATGGCCGCGAGCCGGGCAACTTTGGTCGAAGAGGCTCCGGAAGCCTATAAGGATGTGAGTCAAGTTGTGGAAGTTGTCCATCAGGCCGGAATTTCCAGTAAAGTGGCCCGCCTCCGCCCCTGGGGAGTGGTGAAAGGATAAAAGAACAGACGGAGGGACACGCGATAACTCCCCGTCTCTCCGCTTCTGTTTTAAATTTAATAGGACGCAGATTTACGCAGATAACCGCAGATAATTATTTTATTTTAAATTTATCCTGATAATCTGTGTACATCCGTGTCCAAAAAGGAAATTCCTCTACAATTTAATTAATTGTGGGTTCCGTACCTTCCTTGAAACATTCAAAGATTACTTTGCCGGATTTTGCCGGTTGCTTTGGCCCGACGGGCTCACCGGTGACGGCATCTGTTTTGGTAAAAACGATCCCTTCCGGTACGGAAAAATTTTCAACCACTTTCCCGTCAACCGCTTCTTTCATAAATTCCAGCCAGATCGGCAGAGCGGCGACAGCTCCCGTTTCGTGAGTTCCCAGAGGCTTTTCAATATCATACCCCATCCAGGCACCGGCGACCAATACCTGAGGAATGAAACCGAGAAACCAAGCATCGCGGGTATCATTGGTCGTCCCTGTCTTTCCAGCTGCTGGCCGGCCCAGGGCTTTGGCCCTTTGGCCAGTCCCTTCTTGGATAACGCTTTGCATCAAGCTGGTGATTAGGTAAGAAGTCTGGGGACTGATCACCTCGATGGCCGATGGCTCCACCTCTTCCAGAATGTTGCCATCTTTGTCCACAATGCGCGTTATCAAAATGGGTTCAGCGCGGTAACCCTGAGCCGCGAAAACCCCGAAAGTATTGGTCATCTCCAGGAGGGAAACATTGGCCGCTCCCAGGGCAAGGGATAAATTGGGTTCCAGCGTGGACTTTATTCCCAAGTTCCGGGCATATTGGATCAAGTAGTCTATCCCGATGGACTGGGCGATCTTCACTGTGACCACGTTTCGGGAGAAGGTCAGGGCCTTGCGAAAAGTGATCGGCCCCCAGAACTCCCGGTCAAAATTCTGGGGTTCCCAAGGTTCTTTTCCGGGGACATCGATGTAGGAAAAAGGCTCGTCAACAATCACCGTGGCCGGGGTAAACCCTTTGTCCAAAGCAGCGGCGTAAACGATGGGCTTGAAGGCGGATCCCGCCTGTCTCCGGGCCTGGGTCGCCCGGTTGAACTGGCTGGCCGCGAAATCCCGTCCGCCAACCATAGCCAGGATATAACCAGTTTGCGGGTCGAGGGCAATGAGCGCCCCTTGCACTTGACCCTTTCCTTTCCCTTTCCCTTCCCGGTCTTCAAACTCTTCCAGGCCTTTCAAAACAGCCTTTTGGGCAACCTGCTGCATTCGGAAATTAAGGGTTGTATAGATCTTCAGCCCCCTTTTGTATAATATCTCTTTCCCGTACTTCTCTTCAATGTACATCCGCACTTGTTCTACGGCATAAGGGGCTTCATGGTAGCCTTTGGGTCCTTTGGGCCTAAGCCTGATTTCTTCGGCTCCCGCCCTTATGGCCTGTACAGGGGAGATCAGTCTCCGCTCGACCATGCGGTGGAGCACGTAAAGCTGGCGCTCGCGAGCTTTCTTGGGATGGCGCAATGGTGAAAGGTTATTCGGTGCCGGGGGAAGGCCAGCGAGTATGGCACATTCAGCCAGGGTTAAGTCCTGCACGGATTTGCCAAAATAGGTTTTAGCTGCGGCCGCAACGCCGAAAGCCCCTTCTCCCAAATAGATTTGATTTAAATAAAGATAAAGGATCTCATTTTTGGTCAGATAGCTTTCGATGCGCTGGGCTAAAATGGCCTCTTTTAGCTTGCGAGTGATGCTCCGTTCCGGGGTAAGGAAAAAGGATTTGGCAATCTGCTGAGTGATCGTACTTCCCCCCTGGACCACCTCCAAGGCCTCGATATTCCGAAAGGCCGCGCCCAATATTCTCCAGTAATCAATGCCCTGATGTTCGAAAAAGCGTGCATCTTCAGCGGCCACAAAGGCTTTGATCAATAATTTGGGCATTTGGGAAAGGGGGACAATCAGCCGCCTTTCAATAAAGAACTCTCCTATCAAGACTTCATCGTCGGAATAGACCTCGGAGACTACATAGGGCTGGTAATCTTTCAAGGTAGTCAAGCGGGGTAGGTCGAAAATCAGGGTAAAATATAAAGCGACAGCTGCGCCAACCATTAAAAAGACCACCAGCAAGAAGACGAGAAGCAGGATCCTCCATCCTCTACCTTTTTTCCTCTTCTTATTACGTTTTGAGCCAGATCCAATCATGTTGTTAGCGAAAAAATTAAGGCAATCGTTTAAACACCCCAATCCCATTAGGGACTGGCCATCTTCCAGGAAGGTCGATTTTTAGGGACTTGTATTCTGCATACATCTGGGCAGAAGGGCCGCCGTCGAGGGTCAAAGCATCCCGGCATTCCAACCCGCCTTCGGATTCCGGAAGGTGAAAAATTCGGGCCAAATCTTGGGCATAAACATCCGTATCTTCTGAATTTAAAAAGATAATCTGGTTTTTAAAGGTAATGCCCAAGGCAGAACGCCTGGCCAATTGTTTTTTCAAGCGTAATTCCCTTCCATCCACCACCAGCCTGGGACCGACCTGGAGCGCCTGGGAGATGGTTCCTTCATTTTGGAATTCTTTGGTGTGGATAATCCGGGGACGGTTGTCCTGGATCAGAAAAATTCCCCAATCGGTTTGTCGTAAAGGGTTGGTTTCTCGGCCGTCTATGATGAGCAAGCCAAGTGGTCGGTAATCCGGTAAAAAAAATCCGCCGTTTATTGCAGCCAGAGCCTGGTTTTTTTTGGCTAATTCTTTAATCGCCATCCGGGCCACGCCAAAAACCCTGCTGTCAATCACCCGCACCGGAAACTTTTCCAGGTCAATCCTCAAAACCCGCAGTTTGATGAAGGTTTGATAAGGGGGGGCATCGAGTTGCATGGCCCTGACCTCAAAGCCTTCATCGATTTTTTGCCAATAAGGGGCGGTTGAAGAGCTATCTGACTGCCCCATCAGCATTGGGGATGCTGCCAATGTTAAAAAAAAGAAAATTATTTTTTTGCGGACCAAGCAGTTTCTTTCTTTCCGATTTTATTATAAAATATAAATTATTTTTAACTTGGTGTCCACAAGTAAATTACCTGAAAGGATTCTATGAGAAGAGATTTTTTCCACAAAGATTATTATGAAATTTTAGGGGTGGCCCGGGAAGCTTCCCCCGATGAAATCAAGAAGGCCTACCGACAACTGGCCTTACAATTCCATCCCGACCGTAATCCCGGGAATACCATGGCAGAGGAGCGCTTCAAAGAAATCAGTGAAGCCTACGGAGTTCTTGTCGATCTGGAAAAACGACAACGGTACGACTCCATCCGTCAAACCGGGTTCAGCCCCGGAAGCAGTCCAGGCTTCGGCTATACGCAGGAGGAAATTTTTCGCGACATTTTCAATAATCCCATGGCCAGCGATGTTTTCTCTGAACTCGGCCGCGAGTTTGCCCGCATGGGAGTCCAGTTTGACGAGCGTTTCTTTGACCGCCTATTTTTCGGAGGGAGGGGAATTGTTTTCGGCGGGATCTTTTTCGGAGGACCGGGGGGGTCCCCCTTTGGGCCGATTGACCCGCATCAACAGACCCCCAAGAATACGGCCGAAGCCTTTATTCCCTTCCTGGAGAAGTTCATCATCCCTAAAAGGATGAATGTCACCCTCAGGGGTAGATTTTTTTCTTGGTTAGGGAGAAAAATATTGGGCTTGGGGCTTAAGAAAATTATCCGCGGGACCTCTGGGTTCAATCCCATGGGATCTCTTGACGTCACTTTCACCTTGCCCCTCAACCGAGATGAAGTGCAGGCGGCAACGGCCAAAGAGGTGTCTTTTTTTCGCAATGGGAAGACCGAAAGGCTTCTGGTGAAAATACCCGCAGGCATTGAAGATGGAACGATGCTTCGCCTGCGGGGCAAAGGGAAAAGCAGCGCCGAAAAGGCTGGCGACCTTTATCTAAAGGTGCAACTGAAATGAAATCCACGGAAAAACCCTCGGGAATGCTGTATATCGTTTCCACGCCCATCGGGAACCTGGAAGACATCACCCTGCGGGCCCTGCGAGTGCTCAGAGAAGTTGACTTGATCGCGGCCGAGGACACCCGGCGGACTCGACAGCTCCTTGCCCACTATGGAATTCACAAACCGTTGGTCAGCTACCGTGAACACAACCGCAGGAAGCGCGCGGAATCCCTACTAACTGAAATTCGGGAAGGAAGGAATGTAGCTCTGGTCACGGATGCTGGCACACCGGGGATATCGGATCCGGGCGATTATTTAGTGCGGAAGGTAATCCAGGAGTCGACACCAATTATTCCCGTTCCCGGCCCATCCGCTCTGATCGCCGCCCTCAGTGTTTCTGGATTGCCCACCGAAAGCTTTCTTTTCTATGGTTTTCTGCCTTCCAAGGCGACGGCCCGAAAGAAATTATTACTTTCCCTGAAGGATCGCGCGGAAACGCTCATTTTCTATGAATCTCCGAAACGCCTAAATGCCTTTTTGGAAGAAGCGGTTCAGATTCTGGGAGAAAGGCAGTTGGTTGTCGCCCGGGAGATGACGAAGATTTATGAGGAAATATACCGGGGGACGGCTGCGGAACTTTTAAGGGAGATGGGAGAAGAAGACGTCAAGGGAGAAGTGACCATTGTTATGGAGGGGTGCACCCGCCCCGCCAAGATCGAATCTTCTTCCATCGCCGAAATGCTGGAGGTCTACTTTCAAGAGATGGGTCTTTCCATGAAAGAAGCCATCGAGCGCGTGTCCGCCGAGCTGGAAGTTTCCAAGCGGGAGGTATACCAGGAGAGTTTGAAAATAAAAGGAAAAATTCCCGGGGGAAAAGCATTATGAAAACCCAGCTCTCCGCTATGGCCCTTCGCCGCCATAGACTGGGAGCGGGGAGCCTAAATTACTTTTTGGCGCGTTTTTTCTTCTCCTCCTTTCCCTTTTTTTACGCCCTGAGCCACTGCGGCTCATTCCCTTATTTCCACCGCACCTAATTGTTCGAACTGCCGCTGGAATTTTCCGGCGCGACCCGCGATGACCACCAGCATTTCCTCTGGATAGAGATGTTCCCGGGCGGAACGGGCCATGGCCTCAAGAGTGATGGCTGAAACTCGCTCCGGATAAGCGGAAAGATACTCCAATCCCAGCCCGTTTACCTCCGCTTGGATGATCTTCTGGGCGATCTGGGAGAGGGTCTCAAATCTCATGGGGTAGCTACCGGTGAGAAAATTAATGGCTTCCGTCCGTTCTTGATCCGTGGCTCCCTGGGCGATGAATGACTTTTCCACCGCCAAAATTTCTTGGACGCAGGGAAAAGTTGTTTGTGTGGGAGTAAAGGTGGAGATGATGAAAGGCCCTGGTTTTTTGCGGCCTTCCAGAGAAGCGCGGATGCCGTAAGTATAACCCCGTTCGGACCGGACCTTCTGCATGAGGCGAGAGGAAAAGCCCCCCGCTCCTAAGACATAGTTCATGACTTCAAAGGCAAGATAGTCCGGGTGGGCGTGAGGGATTCCCATATGTCCCAGGCGAATCTGGCTCTGGGTCAGATCCGGGCGGTCGATTAAAATCGTTTTGATGCCGGAGGGTGAAACAGGGGAAAATTCCCCAGCCTGGGCTTCACGGCGGCGAGGTACCGAGGGGAAATGAGTTTCTATCCATCGGCAGCAGGTCTCGACCTGAAAATCCCCGACCACGACCAGGAAACACTCCTCCGGGGGGAAACGGCTGTGGTAAAATTCTTCAACTTCCTCGCCGGAAAGAGTGGGCAGGGTATCCAGATTTCCATAAACCGGATGGTCGTAAGGAGTCCCCTGATAGAGAATCTCCTGAAAGCGCTCGTCCGCGATGACCTGGGATTCATCCTTCTGCTGCACGAGGGCAGCGATCCGGCGTTGTTTCAGTTGCTTGAATTCGGCGAGCGGGAAAGCAGGTCGGGTGTGGATCTCCAGGAGTAGCTCCATGAGTTTTTCCCAATCTTCACTCAACCCGGAAATATGGAGGGACGTCGCATCCCATCCTGCATGGGCGGAGAGGGTAGCCCCCAGTCCATCCACCTCTGCAGCCAATTGGGAGGCCGGACGTTTTTGCGTACCCAAAGTGAGCATCTCGGCCGCGAGATCTGAAAGGCCCGCCTTCCCGGGAGGATCCGCTTCGGCCCCATAAGGAAAAATAAGGTGGATGCTGACCAAGGGAAGTTCGGGCTTGAGTACAGCGTGAACCTTTAAGCCGTTAGGCAGTAAGGGAGAGACAACTTTTGGAAGCATAAAAGTTCTGAGGGGGCTCCCGACGTTCATTCCAATTCCCCCAGGTCTTCGTGTTCGCTGTGGCTCACCGGTTGCAGCGAAACAACGGTACGGTTTTCGGGGCGAAGGTATTTTTGAGCCACTCGCAGGACATCCTCTGCGGTTACGGATTCATAACCGGGGAGAACGTTATAGAGGAGACGAAAATCCCCCGCCCGCAACTGGTAGAGTCCGGCCAGCAGCCCTTGGAAGAAAAACGTTTCCAGACTCCGTAGAAAGTACGAACGCACCTGTTTCTTAACCTTGGACAACTCTTCCCCGGAAAGAGGCTCCTGGCGAAGGTTCTCCACTTCTTCCCAGATTTCCTGCTCCAGGGTTGCTAAGGAAACCGACGGTGAGGCAATGGCGTAAATTTGCAAAAGCCCCGGGTCCATAGAGAGGAAGGGAGGATGACCCATCTCGGCGTGAGCTTCCACGGCCTTTCCGGGTTTCTCCCATTTTTCGAAAAAACGGGAAGAGCGGCCAGCGGATAAAGCGCCACAGAGAATTTGCAGAGGGAAAAGATCGGGATGGGAAATCTGCGGGATATGGAAGGACGAAAAAAAAGCAGCCACCTGGGAAACTTTCTTAAAGACCGCACGCTTTTCTCCCCGCTGCGGTTTCTCTGGAGTTATGATCTGGCGGGGATGGGGCTGGGAGGGTATAGGCCCGTAAAACTTATCAACAGTTTTCCAGGCTGCGTCAGCCGAAACGTTCCCCACAATAACAACGACGGCATTGTTGGGGGCATAATAAGTCCGGTAGTATTCCAGGCAATCTTCCCAGGTCAAGTTTTTCAGATCATGATCCCAGCCGATCACCGGCCAGCGGTACGGATGTTGTTCGTAAGCCAGGGCATAAAGTTGTTCGATGAGCAATCCAAAAGGAGTATTCACCGAGCGAAGCTTGCGTTCGCTGCGCACCACTTCCCGCTCGGGCTCGAGGCTTTCCGGTGTGATCTGTAAATTCTGTAAGCGGTCAGCTTCCAAACGTACTGCTAACTCCAGCTTGTCGGCGGGGAGATTCTCGTAATAAGAAGTATTGTCGGTGGTGGTAAAGGCATTGAGGGTCCCGCCATTGGCCTGGATGATCCGGGAGAATTCCTCCGGGCCCAATTCTTTGGTTCCTTTGAACATCATGTGCTCGAAGAGGTGAGTAATCCCGGTGATACCCGGCCTTTCAAACCGGGAGCCGGCGGCAAAGTGAACTTGGTAAGAAACGATAGGTAAAGCCTGGGCTTCGCCTATAAGGAGATGCAAGCCATTGTCCAGACGATATTTTATAAACTCCGTAAGTCTGATCAATTCACTCTTCCCAGTGGATGCATTGGACCGGACAACTGTCAATGGCTTCCTGTATTTTCTCCTCGGATGCCCCCGTGGGGTTGTAGACTTCCGACAGGTCTTGATCGTTTAGACGAAATACTTCCGGACATATTTCTGCGCCAAGCCCGCAGGAAATGCAATCATTCGGCTCCACATGAGGTATCTTGGCCATAGGGATTTCCTTTTCTATACCAGGTAATGAGAAAAATTGTAAGAAGACTTAAAAATTATAACATTGAGGATGGGGAATTTCATCTAGTCAATTATTCTCGCCCACCCCCACTTTTGAGATTTCACCTCTATTGTTGCAAAATTTTTACTTGCCTTCCGCCGAGGGCGGCGGGGAAAGGAGGAGAGAAGAATACCATCAGGGTTGACTTGCTTTGGGCCTTAGGTAATAATGCATTCATTCGCAAGAAATGATCACGCGTGGCCACGCTTACGCTGAGGGTGAAGGGTAGAGGAAGATGACCCGGGTTTATCTCGTTCGGCACGGGACGACCGAATGGAACCAAGAGGAAATTTTCCGCGGCAGGGTGGACTGCCAACTTAACGCAACGGGCCAGGCCGAAGCCAAGGCTTTGGCCGAATATTTTCGGAAGGCTACCTTGCATGTGGTTTACAGCAGCCCCCTTTCCCGCGCTGAAGAAACGGCCCGGGCCATCGCCGCAATGCAGGGTCTACAAGTGATTCCTGAGTCGGCGTTTATCGACATCGACTTCGGTGATTGGCACGGCCTCCCCTTACAAGAAGTGAGGGAAAAATACCCTGACCTCTACCGGGCTTGGCGGGAGCGGCCGCAGGCCGTCACCTTTCCCGGAGGGGAGAATTTAGCTCGGGTAAAAGCCCGGGCCTGGCCAGGTCTTCAAAGGGTGGTGCGGGAGAATCCGGAAAAGACCGCCCTGATTGTCTCGCATCGCGTCGTTGCCAAAATCTTGATCTGCGCGGTCCTGGGCCTGGATGACTCTCATTTCTGGCAGATCAAGCAGGATACCACAGCGGTCAACTGCTTTGAATACACCCGGGGAAATTTCGTCGTTTCTCTGATCAATGACACCTGCCATCTGCAAGCCATTTATTCCGGTGCTTGGAAGAAGGATTTTTAATGAAGCCGTGGCGGCGAAAAGTATCTACCTTCTGGGTCGAGCGGCTCCGTTTCCAGTTGAAGACGGCTGGGGACATCTTTTGGGAAGCCCGCCGGGCCTTCTCCCTGGATGGGTGTATGAATCTCTCGGCAGCCCTGGCCTTCTATTCGATTCTCTCCTTGATCCCCTTCCTGTTTTTACTGGTCTCGGCAGCGGGGTACATCCTCGGCTCTTCCGAGCAGGCTCACCAGATGGCCATCTCTTTTTTCGACCGTTTATTCCCTCAGGCCAGCACCTTAATATTCAGGGAAGTGCGAGCCATTGCGCAACGAGCTGGAGTTTTGGGTTGGGTGGGGTTTCTCTCCATGATCTGGACTGCCAGCGTTATTTTCTCCTCGTTGGAATTTGCCATGGGGGTAGTCTTCCGGGTGGAGCGGAGGAGACCTTTCTGGAAGTCTAAATTGCTGGCCCTCTCCATGATCCCGGCCTCGGTTCTGATATTTTTCCTTTCTCTGTTTGTAACCGCTTTTGCCAAGGTCATGGAGATTTATGAATTTAAATTTTTTGGGTTAAACCTTATGGAATCCAACTTGCCCGAGTTTATCGTGGGCTATCTCCTTCCCTATCTGGTCCTGGCGCTGGGTTTCACGGCCATTTACAAGATTATTCCAAATATTAGAACTTCTTTCCGCCATGCCTTAGCCGGCGGGACGAGCTGCGCGTTTCTTTTCGAAGTCGCTAAACATTTTTTTGCCTGGTATGTCGGGCGCTCCCACCAGTACAATGTTATCTACGGCTCTCTGGAGGCCATCGTCATTCTGGTGGTTTGGGCCTTTTATTCATCGATCATCCTTTTATTCTGTGCCGAGGTGGTCTCGGCTTACCGCCGGCGGGATATCACTCTTCTGGAAAAAGCTTTTCTGTGAAACAAGGAAGGGAGTTTGGATCCAATTGTAAAAGGCCAACGGGCCCGGTCTCTTTTCTCTTATGGAACCTTTCATTTTATTGATGACGGTTTTGCCGATTCCATTTATCTCCTCCTTCCTTTTATAGCGGCCGAACTACAGCTTTCCTTCAGCGAGGTGGGGATCCTCAAAGGGGTCTTCTCTGGGGCCATGGGCCTCTTCCAGTTTCCTTTGAGCTTGCTGGGGGAAAGGGTAGGAGCATTGACGGTAGTCGCCAGCGGAACGCTCGGCCTAGCGGTGGGATTTTTGCTTTTAAGCATGGTCACCACCTTCCCGGCCATTTTTCTCGCCCTCATTCTTGCCAAAGGAACCGCCGCCGGCCAGCATGGTCTGAGTTCCTCAGTCCTCTCCCGGGTTTTCGAAGGCTCGGGGCGGCGGGCAGCGATGGGAACCTTTAATTTTTCGGGAGATGTGGGAAAAGTTTGTATCCCCTTCTTGTTGGCGATTTTAATCAATTTCGTAGGCTGGCGGCCGGCAGTATTCAGTCTGTCGATAGGCGGGATCATCCTGGGGGCGGTGCTCTGGACTCTGGCCAGGAAAATTCAAGCCAGTTCATCGTTACCTAAAGCCAAGCCGAGTCAGGTTTCAGAAGGCAGTCGCTGGGGGATCACCGATTCAAAAGGCTTTTCCGCCCTCCTCACGATCGGGATAATCGACATCTCAACCCGCACTGCCTTGCTCACTTTCCTCCCTTTCCTTCTCCTTAAGAAAGAGATTCCCGCTGCGCAGGTTGGTTTCGCCCTTACCCTTCTCTTTGCCGGAGGGGCGGCGGGGAAGTTTGCTTGCGGGATATTGGCGGAATGGTTCGGCGTCATCCCCATGGTGGTAGTTACAGAAGCCCTCACGACTGCGGGAATATTATCTTTAGTCTGGGCTTCTCCTTCGGCCGTCTGGATTCTCTTGCCGCTGGTGGGAGTGGTTCTGAACGGGACTTCTTCCGTACTCTATGCCACCGTGGCCGAGATTATCTCGCCCGCTGGTCGATCCCGGGGTTACGGCCTATACTACGCCATCACCTTGGGATCAGGGGCCGTATCTCCCATCCTTTATGGTTTGATCACCGATTCTTTGGGGCTTTCCTTTACGATCATCAGCACCGGCCTGATGGCTTTGATTACCATTCCCCTGAGCCGCTACCTTTCCCGGGCTAAAGCCAGCTGATCAATAAAGTGTCCCCGGATTTCACACCTAAAAGCGGGGGACAACGCAAAACCTATGCATGTTTAGTGGTAGCGCGCAACCGCAGACCAAGCGCCCTCACGACCTTTAGCACCGTAGCGAATTCTGGATTGCCTTCGGGAGACAACGCCTTATAAAGGCTCTCGCGCCCGAGACCCGTCTCGCGAGCGATTTCGGACATCCCCTTGGCGCGGGCGATGTCCCCCAAGGCGGCTGCCACCAGCGCAGGGTCGCCGTCTTCGAGTGCAGCTTCCAGATAGGCGGCCATGTCCTCTTCGGTTTCCAGATGTTCCGCTACGTCCCAGGGTTGGGTTTTAGTCTTTGCCATGACAATCTCCTATAGTTCTCGCGCAAGATCCAGCGCCGTCTTGATGTCCCGGTCTTGGGTGTGCTTGTCGCCGCCAGCAAGCAGAACCACCAGCGTCTGCCCGCGCTGCACGAAATAAACCCGGTAGCCGGGACCGTAGTCAATTGAAGGTTTTATCACCGACTTTGTAGCTTCTGCGGGTTATCCCTTTTTCATATCGCCCCTCTGAATAGATCTGCCCGATCCATCCGGCATACCGGTCACTGGCCATGCCAATAAGGATGTTCGAATCGAGATCTCGAAATAGGAAACTCTTGGACGTACTTTCAGTGGTTTTAGCCATAAAGGAATTCTATAAGGGTTAAGCAATCGGGATTGTCAATGCAACGTTTGCAACAACGTCCGGGGGTCCACTCGGTCAGCCTGTGTACCGTTGAACCCCTTTTTACTATTTGATAATGAAGTACTCTTCAACAACATATCTAACTGTCTTACTTCGATCCAAAAATTTGTCCTCATCCTCCAGCAGAGGCTGGGCGGCAGCTGTTTGCCGCCAGGCAAAATACTTTTTAGCCCCCTCCAGGTCATCGAACCAGAGCTCGACAAAACCATCGCCCTCATATTTCGAACCGGGGAGCTTGATAAAATGATTTTGGGTATATTTTCTCAACCCGGGGATGATTTTCCCCGCCAGAGCCCCGTGTTTCCCTCTCCAATAACTATTGAACTCTTCATCCGTCAGATCAGGTTTTTTAAAGATCAATGCCATCAGTTTAATCATGCTACCTCCTTCCACAATAATGTGAATCACTTTTGCCTGGGTTCGATCGTATTTGCCAAATCGCCTTTGTTGAATGTTGAGACCCAACCGCAAAGCTTTCGCCGCATCGAAACCCGAATAGCAGTGGCCAAGCAAACGCTCTTCAGCGTCAGGCCGAAGACATCTTGCGGATGAGGTTCAGGTCCAGCTTGCCGGAGGCCCCCCATCCCTTTTTGCCAGGAGGAATTTCGAGACTGTCAATTCAAAAGATTTGACCCCATTCACGTTTGTGCCATTTTAAATTCCTAATATGAAAAGAATTCCCAATCTTCCAGGCGCAACTTCTTACCGCTTCAAAAATATCACGTCGTCATTCAAACCGTGACGGTGAAGTTCAAGCCGGTGAGACACAGCAATCAGATTTTCCCCGGTTACCGGTGCAATTCGGAACGGAAAAAGGCTTGGGTGTTCGATTATTTCCCTGGTGGACGCAGAACCGTTGGAACGACTATACAAAAATGCTTCAGCAAGCCAACCAAGGAGTTTGCGGTCATGAAGGGGATGAGACAAACCCTGTTGATAAACACCTTTCATTTTGGTTGCTCTGAGGACACCCCAATCGAGGTAGGAGCGCAGCACACGGCGGGCCGCACGGGACACAGTTTCCCGTTCCCCGTATTGCTCTCGTATTCGCCTTTGAACGTGTGCAGCGGCAGCCGAGCCCTGAAGTTTGAGCAGGCGCCCTACCTGACTGGCAACAGATGCCCAGAACGGGTAAACGGCCATTACCATGCCCCAATGAACTGCTATGCGGTCCTGATTGGACAGGCGCTTGAGTAGCTCCAATCCATCAAGCCTTAAGCCATCGAGTTCGGTGGGGGCAGTAAGCCAGACCTTAAGGAGAATAGTGATAATCTTCTCCCGGTTCCCACGTTCGGCTGTTCCGCCAATCGAGACTTTATCCTTCAGCAGTTCCTGCAAACCGGCATTGATCGCGGCCTGTTCGTTTCCGGCCAGGACAAGCCTTGCGGTTTGTTCGAGCCATTCCAGGCGAATACGCTGACTGAATCCAATTTGCTGCGTGCGGCTCATGCGTCCCTCTTTTCAATCTGAACCAGAGGTACGATGATCTCGTCGAGGAACACCGGCCATCGTTCCTGCAGGAAGGCGAAGAACACCTCCCGGTCGGGAACAATCGTCTCAAGCGGCCATTCGGAGAAGCTATTGTTCTGCCGAAGAATCTGGATGAAACGTTCATCCAGGATCGTTGGTATCCGTTGTCCATGGTAGTGACGGCGGAGGAGCACCCTCAGCAAGTCGGAAGGTTGCTTGATAAGCTCCGGCGCAATCTCGAAAACGTGGCGAAGAACGAATTCCTTGGTGGCGTTGTCGCCGAGATGGCCGGGCGCATGCCGTCTTTGGGCCTCGTACAAAGGATCCAGGTCACCGCGGTCCAGGGCGGTCAGAACCGGGTAGCTGAGGTTCGGGAAGATGTCACCAAGGTTGAAGGAAAGTTTTCGGCCGGCCTGGAGCAAGTCATAGGGCAGGGAACCTAGGTCGCTGGCCTGGGACCGCAATACAACCACCAGGTCGGTCTCCTCACCCCGGTCCCAGCGGGAACGAAAGCTGGATTCATAAGCATAGCGGAATGCGACATGATCCTCGAATGGAATCAGCTCGAATCCGCGCTCGCGGATTCCTTCAAGAATCCCCTCTTCAAGCAGGAGCCCATCGCGGTCCCCCACCAGGGTGAGTCGTGAGACCTTCGGGGTGAATTCTTTCAGGATTTGATCGCGCCAGTTACTCATGGCTTGTTCTTTCTAAGGATTCCGGATAACTGGTGCCGGCGCTCTTCAGGGACTTGAGCCTTGAAGCTGAGATGCGGATCACGGAGTCGGGGCCGGGTAGCCAGACACGGCAGGTAGTCTCACCCCACGGCGTTTGGGCTTCGATGACCTGACAGAGCTGCCCGTAGTCAACAAAACAGGTCCAATATCCCGTAATCATTGTACTATTTTTTTTGTTTCTTTTTGCGTTTCTTAGCCTGTTTGAGACGTTTGCGAACATGTTTGGGATTTTGCAGATTTCGCAGCCTGGCAGCTTCCTGCTCATCCCTTATCTTTTCCCGTTTTTTCCACACCTTGTCTTTCTCGGCTTCAAGTTCCTTGACCTTTGTTTCAGCCTCCAACGCTCTTTGTTTCGCTTGCTCTTCTTTCTGGCGAGAGACCTCTGCCAATCGCCATCCCATCTGGGCGATGAAAAATGGTTTTTCCAGATCTGGGGTTTTCTCGAATGCTTCGTCGAGCTGCTTTGCATGAGTAAATTCAACCTCTGCAATATACTTAGCTTTTTCTTGGTCGTACGAAGCTTTCGCTGCGTCTACACTTGGACCAAAAAAGCGTAAGTACCGATCCCTATCAATAAACGAAATTCCAGCGTAATAGTACTCGTGCAGCATGCACTGTTGAAGTAGCTCTGGGTCCATCTGCTTGCCGGGAAGTGTAGATATGTATCGGTACAGGGCTTCGGGGGTCCAAGTTGAAATAGCCCCTGGTTGAAATACTTTGTCCAGAACTCTACTCTGTGATACAAAATAAACGCTTTCAATTCCTTTGCCTGAACCAGGCAAAGAATACTTCCCTGACCTTATATGCTTGATGAGCATCCATACTTCGGCTTCAGATTCAACCTGAAGCTCGGAGCGATACGTTCCGATACGCTTACGTTCCTCACTGATGATGACTTTAGCTTCCTCAAGTTCTCCCCAATCTTCCTGAAGGAATCCATTCATCCCTGAAAGTGTGAGAACACGCACATCGTGCCTTGCAACGAATTCTTCTAATGACACTCGGCCCCATTCCTTCAGGGAAATCAGACCAATGTAATCAGCAAAATTACCGACTCGACCCTCTGCACTGAGCCTGATATATCCATCCAAAAATAAGTTCTGCTTGTAGCTCCCCTTCACCAACGCCGCACGCAGGAATTCTGGTGATTCGGCACCGTTCATCCTCATGAAATTCACTGCCCATTCGAAGTGCTCCCAAGACTCTTGGAGTAGCTTCGAAGTCGTGCATAATACTGCTTGAGCATCACGGAGGATTCGAAATAGTTCAATAGCATAGTCGTAGTTGTGACAGCCAACCGCTAAAAGCGGCAAAAGTACGCTTGAGTCACAAACCCAGAGAGTTTTCCCAAAAACCTCATGCCGTATCCGGACACATTTGGGATCAAGGCCAAGTAGATGAAAGAGAAAGTAACCTTGAGATACAGAAGCCAGGTATTTCTTCTGTGGAGTGTTCGGCTCTATCAAGAACAGATACATTGCCTCTACAAAGGCCGCCTTGAGGTTCTCTTCAGCTAGGTCAGCAGCAGCGTCAGACACGCACCTAAATATGTCCGAAAGCTCTTCTGCGCCGGCAAATTGACCAGCAAAAACCTGGTTTGCGATGGTCAAGCCCCGACTCGCAAAACTAGCGACAACAACGTCCTCAGAAAGCTGGCGACATTGTCGTTCCTGCTCCTGAGTCAGATCTACATAACCACTCTTAAGATTAAGAATAAACTGCCCGTAAGCCTGTTCGCGCTCCGTTTCTCTTACTGCTTGGAATTCCTTGACTTGTGTGTGCCCTTTTTCGGTAATCGAGTACCTATCAGATACAGTTATAGCTAAGCCTTGCTGCACCAGGTCATCCAGAGCCTCATTTAAGGCATCAGAAAAAGCAGCATCTTGTCTCTGGAATGATTTAAGTGAAGCTTGATTGACAAGTTCATCTTTCGTCGTCCCAACTGCTGCGGAGGCGAAGAGTTCAGAGAGAATCAAAGGCGAAATGCGTCTCCCTTTTTGTGCACCTCGAAGTCTCTGATATATAAATAGCGCTGCTGCTGATTCGGCTTCTTCTTTTGGCCTAACTGAGAATTCGACTCTTCCCTTGCTCCAGCGTCTTGGAACTATGAATCGATCAGCTGACATTAGAAGTCGCCGCAACTGGGCGTGCCCACCGTCGCTGTTAGAATACTGCACGAGGACGATGTTGTACTTCTCTAGAAGCTCTCGCTCATCAGCTTTTGTGAAATCCGCTGCGATCATATAGATGGGGTGTTGAGGGCTTGCGGTTTTGTGGGCCAATTGCAGAATATAATCGATGTCAGGGTCGGACAAACTGTGTCCGATGATTAACCCTACAACGATACATATTAAGTCATCCCTTCCGTGGCCAGTTTCCGTTTCCGATGGGAGAGATAAGCCCGATGGTTTTTCATCTGTACCCATGAGACAAGTTCAATGAGATCAATGAT
>Ga0180009_10001602_pt1 | contig 27476 bp, 23 predicted proteins | sample OS_PC_MetaG_FD_123537 | JGI IMG/M metagenome (GOLD analysis project Ga0180009, IMG submission 123537) | Groundwater microbial communities from the Aspo Hard Rock Laboratory (HRL) deep subsurface site, Sweden - OS_PC_MetaG | ecosystem: Environmental > Aquatic > Deep subsurface > Groundwater... | reverse complement strand
TTCCCACGCTCCAGCGTGGGAATGCAGCCCGAGACGCTCTAGCGTCTCGTACCGCTGGAGCGGTACTCAGGCATTCCCACGCAGAGCGTGGGAACGAGAATGGCCGGGGAACTGAATACTCACATTTTTTGAGTCTAAAGGGAGTAACTTCTTATTTTTCATGACCTTCATAGTAACGGTCATGAAGGCCTAGCCATCACCCCGGCTAATGAAAGTTCTCTGGTGGCAGAGGGTGCGGCATTGCCGCAGCAGAGTTATATATATCGAAAAATTAGGTAATAAGACTGGCTCCATAAACTTTCACAGCAAATACTTTTTGTAGGCTTATTCTAACGCTCATGAAGTTGGAAGTTTCACTTTCGACCATGGAAATAGTTGTTCGGTGCATAGTATTTTATATTTTGAGAAATCATTATCGACCCTATTCTCACTCTAAAGTAAAAATTTACCCATCGAATTGCATGAAGAAATCACAACTCGTACCCTATATCGTCATTCGCCGGTATAATCGAAACAAATTAATCTAAGCATCCAAGCCGATCGCAAGCTCTCCTAAACGCGCGAGCTATTACATAGGCAAATCTTATGCCGGCGATTAATTAAGGAATCAGGCAAAAGTGGCACATATTATTATTTTATCCGAAGCTCCAAATCAAGCCGAACGCTGGGCAAGCATCCTCAGTAAGGAACATAAAACCAAAGTTTTGCATGATCTGAACAAAGTTTCTGAAAATACCGCTAACGCAACTTTTAACTTGGTCGTTATCGACGCGAAACTTCTCGATTCGAGTTTTTCCACCTTAGTTTCACTAGCGCAACTAAATCTTAAAGTGCTTGTTATTGGCCAAAATTGGCCCGACGACAATCAAATCGAAGCCCTGGCTTCCGGATGCTCCGGTTATTGCGAAATGGATACCGTCGACCAATTACTCTTAAAAGCTGCAAACCACCTACTGACAGGAGATATCTGGATACAAAGACATTTAATTCCTCGTTTAATCAATGCACTGTCAGAGTTAAGTGGAGACATAAGAAAAAATCGACATCACCAACAGGATATTGAAAATAAATTAACCCTGCTTTCTAAACGCGAATTAGATGTTGCCGAGCTTATCAAAACCGGCGAAAGCAACAAAGCAATCGCATCCAAGCTCAACATATCCGAAAGAACAGTCAAAGCTCATTTAACTTCTATTTTTAATAAATTAGAGATATCGGATCGGTTGCATCTAGCATTATTTCTAAAAGACATAAGTTCGCCATAATAAACCGTGAAACTCCATTAGAACCTAGCCGTAAGTACCTATTGGCGTCAATGCCATTAAGTTAAGCCGTTCGTGGTGAGCCCTTCGGCTAAGCTCAGGAGAGCCCTGTCGAACCATGGGCGGCTTAACTTATCGAGTCAGACTTTTCCATTTTCCCCTCAACAAGGCTCTCTTAAGCGCAGCCGAAGGACTCAGGACGAACGGAAGTCCTTAATTTATGGTCAGTGCCCATAGGCATGGATCAAGCGCGCCAAGATTTTTCGCGAAAGCTGATATGGGGTCCGTCCGATTTCAGCAGCGAAAAATGACTTGGCGATTATTGCCTTCGGCAGCCCCGATTCGCCCTGCGTCCGCGCCACTACGCCACATCATCGTCAACTCGATGCGACTCCGTAGCACTCCCACAAATGGCTTTACGCCGTGTCGCGATGCCTTGTATTTTGCCTCCGCCTGCGCTAGTCGCGCAGACTCCGGCAAAACACCCGGCGCTACGGCTATCGGGGACTAAAAATCATCACCAAGGATGATAATCTCCTCTTTAAAAACTAAACCGTTTAGTTTAGTATTGCGTCAACCAAATTATCTTTCAGTCTACCTATGTCATCGGAATCTTGCGATCCCAAACGAGAAGCCATCATTGAAGGCGCGACACGCATGTTTTTAAAATATGGCTTTCATCAAGTCAGCATGGACAGAATCGCCAAAGAAGCGCCGGTTTCCAAAGCAACTTTGTACCAACACTTCGAGAATAAAAACGCGCTTTTTTCCGCGGTCATTTTTGAATTGTGTCGATCCTTACTGGACACCATGGCCGAAATCACACCCGATTCGAACGATATCAAAAAAAATCTTCGTGAAATCGCCCAAGCATTTATCGATTTGATTTTTACCGAGGAGGCCCTGGCAATTTACCGGCTCGTAATTGCCGAATGCCGAGACTTCCCTGAGCTTGGACAAGTCGTATACGACAGCGCGCCTAAAATAGCACTATCTCAATTGGAGCATTATCTCCATAATTTGAAAACAAGCGGGCACATTGATATTCCCGATATTGAATTTGCTGCCGATGCCTTTTTCAGCCTGCTCAAAGGTGATTTGCATTTTCAATGCTTGCTCGGCATCAGTGCACCGCCTTCCCCCGAACAAAAGCGCCTCTTGATCGACCAAGTTATTGCGCTTTACCTGCGAGGTGTTTTGAATGCGACCGATTAGCATTAAACAATACAGTGCATGGTTGGCAATATTGCCGGTTTTTTGCGCTCAAGCAGAAACACTAGAAGAAGCTTTCGAGCAGGCATTGAACCAAAACCACCTAATTAAATCGGCCAAGGCCGATACCGAGGCATCCGAACAACAACTGTACTCAGCCCAAAATCAACGCCTACCCTCGCTCAACATCAAAGGGGGCTATACTCAATTGAGCGAAACACCCGCCGCGAAAACCGAGATCGAAGGCCAAGCAGCTCAATTTCCGATGTCACAAGCCGGCAGCGGCCAAGCCGAAGTGATTGCGTCGGTTCCGATCTTCACTAGCGGGCGCATCAGTCATGGTATCGATGCGGCCGAAGCCGCCTTATCGGCGACACAACAAAATGAAGTCGCAACCGCATTGAGGATTAAATTGCAGATCGCCGAAGCTTTCCTCTCCGTATTGCGTGCGCAAAGCGCGCTGCAAGTAGCGGAAAGTCACGCCGAAACGCTGAAAGCTAACGCCGTCGATGTCGAGCGCTTGCATAGCCAAGGCATGGTTTCGAAAAACGACCGACTGGCCGCCGAAGTCGAATACGCCAATGCCCGGCAACTCGTCGTGCAAAACGGCAATCGGCTTGATATCGCCAAAGCGCAGTACAACCGGTTACTGAATCGCCGACTCGACGACCCTGTCGAACTGGAAGAACGCTTTCCTAAGCAGCCCGACGGCGCACCGGACGAATTATCCACCCAAGCGCTCGCCCAACGCCCAGAACTTAACGCATTAAACAGCCAAATCATCGCCTTGCAAGAACAAGCCAGAAGCGTTCAAGCCGGCCTATTACCGCAAGTTGCAGTCAACGGCGGCTATCAATACCAGGAAAACCGTTACATGGCCTTCGAAGGCATGTGGATGGTCAATGTCGGAATGGAATGGAAACTCGACGGCGGTACCCATCACCAAAGCAAATCGCTCAATAGACAGGCGTTGGCCTTGCAGGCACAGCGGGATGACATGGCTAGCATGATCGGACTTGAAGTCCGGCGCGCCTGGCTGGACATTCAGGAAACCGAAAAGCGTATCGAGGTCAGCCAACAAGCGATCGCCCAAGCCGATGAAAATTTGCGGGTCAACCGCGAACGTTATCGGCAGGGCTTATCCACGCAGACCGAAGTGTTGAAAGCCGAAGAACTCAGAATCACGACGCACAACAACTTCAATAATGCCCGTTACGATGCGGCGTTGGCGAAACTGAATTTGCGCCGTGCGCTCGGGATTTTGTAATCCGCCCAACGCCTCTCGGAATCATCGTTATCTTGACACTCTACCTATCTTTGCAAAGGAATCGTAACATGGGGAAATCCAAGCCCATCGGACATGCTGTTTTATTATTTGCTATCACGGCACTGCTCAGCGCCTGCGGCAATAACGACGGGGAGTCCGAACAAGAAATCGTCCGCACCGTGCGTATCGAAACGGTCAAGATTACCGAGGCACTTGCGCAACGCCGCTTCGTCGGCCGCGTGGACGCGTTAAAAACGGTCGATCTCTCGTTTCAAGTCGGCGGACGCTTGGCCGAATTGCCGGTACAACAAGGTACCGTGGTTGCCAAGGGCGGCTTGATTGCTGCGCTCGATCCGACCGATTTTCGCCTGAACGAACAAGAAGCCAGAACACAATACGCCTTCGCACAACTCGATCTCGGTCGCAAACGCAATCTCGCAGCCTCGGATACGATACCGAAGGTCATGCTGGACGAAGCCGAGACCGCCTTTAAACTGCGCCAAGTCGCACTGGACAATGCCCGCCGTAACCTATCCTATGCCCGCATCGCCGCACCATTCGATGCGCTGGTCACGCGCCGCCTGCTCGACATACACTCCCATGTCGCACCCCACCAAGCCGTGGTCCGAGTCCAGGACGTTAGCGCCTTGCATGTCAAGATAAATGTGCCGGAAGACCTGATTAGACTGATCGGCCTTGCCGACGCAATGAATATCGAGGCGGTGTTTCCGGGCCAGCCCGGTAAACGCCTGCCGCTACGCTATCTGGAACATGCCACCGAAGCCGATGCGGTTGCGCAGACCTACGAAGTGACACTGGAACTGGAACTGCAACGCACGAACGACATGACGATTTTACCGGGCATGACCGTCAGCGTCTCGGTCGACAGCCCTTTCGTCAACGGGTCGACCGAAATTACGATCCCGCTCTCGGCGATCGATACCGATGAACATGGCAAGACCCGGGTTTGGTTATTTAACCCGCAAACCGAAACCGTCTCGCCGCACGTTATCGAAATCGGAGCCGTGGCCGCCAACCGCATACCGGTACTATCGGGCTTGAGCGGCGGCGAACACATCGTCACGGCCGGCGGCCATTTGCTGCATGACGGCATGAAGGTACGCCGTTTTACCGGATTTTAAGGACTATCGCCATGTCTATCGATATCGCACGCGCGGCCATCGAACGCCCGGTCAATACCTGGTTGATCATCCTGACTTGCCTGATCGGAGGTCTGTGGGGCCTGTCCACGGTCGGCCGCCTCGAAGACCCGGCCTTTACCATCAAACAAGCCTTGGTCATTACACCCTATCCGGGCGCGACGGCCGAAGAGGTTGAACTGGAAGTCACCGAACCCTTGGAGTCGGCGATTCAACAATTACCACAAATCAAGCATATCAAATCGAAATCCAAACCCGGCATTTCCGAAATCGAAGTCGAAATCAAGGATACCTATGACGGCCGAACGATGCCGCAGGTCTGGGACGAGCTGAGGCGCAAAGTCGGCGATGCTCAACAAACCTTGCCGGAAGGCGCGAATCCATCGACCGTCAACGACGACTTCGGCGATGTATTCGGAATTTTATATGCGATCACCGCTCCCGGATTTTCCGACCGAGAAATTTTGGATCTGGCCAAATTTTTACGCCGCGAACTGCTGACCGTGACCAATGTCGCCAAAGTCGAAACCGCCGGCATGCGCACCGAAACCATCTATGTCGAAGTATCGAATGCCAGGCTCGCACGTTTCGGTCTACCGATGGCTCAGGTCTTGAATACCATTTCCTCGGAAAACAGAATCGCCGACGCCGGCGCGGTCACGATCGATGACCGGCGCATTCGCATTACCACAGCCGCCGGCTTCGACTCGGTCGACGCGATAGAAGCCTTACGCATCGGTCGCCCCGGCAGCACGGAACAAATCAGCCTGATCGATCTAGCCGAAATCCGCCGCGAACCGACCGAAATACCGGATCATCTCATACACTTTAACGGCATGCCGGCCTTTACGCTGGCAATATCGGGCGTCCGCGACGCCAATATCGTCATGGTTGGACAAGCGGTCGAAGCACGCTTAGCGGAACTGGCGCCGCGAATACCATTAGGAATAGAGATACATCCGATTTATGAGCAACACAAAGTCGTCGATGAATCGATCGACGACTTCATCGTCAACTTGGCTGTATCGGTTTCGATCGTGATACTGTCGCTGTGCCTGATGATGGGCTGGCGAGTCGGTTTGATCGTCGGCGCGACGCTGCTGTTGACCGTGCTCGGCACGGTGTTCCTGATGCGCGTTTTTCATATCGATATGGAGCGCATTTCGCTTGGCGCGTTGATTATCGCGATGGGCATGCTGGTCGATAATGCGATCGTGGTTGCCGAAGGCATGCTTATCAATATGCAGCACGGCATGAACGGCAAGGATGCTGCGACCGTATCGGTCAAACGCACGCAGCTGCCTTTGCTCGGCGCGACCGTGATCGGCATCATGGCCTTTTCCGGCATCGGATTGTCGCCGGACGTCACCGGCGAATTTTTGTTTTCGCTGTTTGCTGTAATCGGGATGTCGCTGCTGCTGAGCTGGGTTTTGGCGATCACGGTCACCCCGCTGTTCGGGCACTTGTTCTTAAAGGTCGAGCAAACCGGCGAAGATCCTTATCGCGCATGGATTTATCAAGCCTACCGAAAAATCCTGACCGGCACCTTAAAAACCAGAGCCTTGACCGCATTGATTATGATCCTGTTGACTGCGGCTTGCTTCGCCGGTTTCGGCATGGTCAAGCAAGCCTTTTTTCCCGATTCCAATACCCCGCTGTTTTACATTCATTATCAATTGCCGCAAGGCAGCGATATCCGCTCGACCGAGCGCGATATCGGCGAAATCAACGCAATCATCCGCGCCAAACCAGACGTCGTTTCGGTGGCAAGCTTCATCGGACGAGGCGCCAGTCGTTATATGCTGACTTACGCGCCGGAACAACCGAACAGCGCCTATGGACTATTGATTATCCGTACCGAAAACCTCGACCCCATTCCCGCCTTAGCCGCAGAATTGAAAAGTGAACTGAGCGCCGCCTACCCCAACGCCGAAATCCGTACCGAACGACTGATGTTTGGCCCCGGCGGCGGCGCAAAAATCGAAGCGCGTTTTTCAGGCCCCGACTCCGCCGTACTGCGCAGGCTCGGTAATGAAGCTTTGGACATCATGCGCGCCGATGGCAATCTCATCGATCTACGCACAAATTGGCGGCAAAAAGAACTGGTGATGAAACCGGTCTACAGTCCAGAACGCGCGCGCATCGCCGGCATCGGTTTGAGCGACTTGGCGCTGGCCTTGCAATTCGCCAGCACCGGCGTCCAGGCCGGCACTTACCGCGAGGACGACAAACAAATCCCCATCGTCGTTCGCCCGCCGGATGCCGAGCGGCGGGATGCCAAACAATTACGCGATCGCCTCGTTTGGAGTAATGCCGACCAATCCTATGTTCCGATCGCGCAAATCGCCGAGCGTTTCGAAACGGTCAGCGAGGATACATTGATACACCGACGCAACCGGGTGCGCACACTGACCGCTCAGGCCGACCCGCTACTGGAACTAACCGCCGATCAAGCTTTCCGCGGCATCCGCGCGCAAATCGAAGCTATCCCGCTACCGTCCGGTTATCGTTTCGAATGGGGCGGCGAATACGAAAGCTCAACCGACGCACAAACCGCGCTCAATGCTCAGATACCGGTCGGCTTCGTCGTCATGCTCATCATCAGTATTTTGTTGTTCGGCAAAGTGCGTCAACCGCTGATCATCTGGCTGGTCGTGCCGATGTCGGTCTGCGGCGTCGTGATCGGCTTGCTGATTTCCAATCAGCCGTTCAGCTTCATGGCCCTACTCGGTCTGTTGAGCTTGTCCGGCATGCTAATGAAAAATGCGATCGTACTGGTCGACGAAATCGACGCGCAAATCGACGAAGGCAAACACGGTCATACCGCGATCGTCGACGCCGGCGTTAGCCGTCTTCGCCCGGTATTCCTAGCCGCCGGCACAACGATACTCGGCATGATCCCATTATTAACCGACGCCTTCTTTGCCAGCATGGCAGTCACGATCATGGGCGGCCTAGCCTTCGCGACTGTGCTGACACTGATCGCCGTACCGGTGTTGTATGCGTTGTTTTTTGGGGTAAAAGCCGAAGCGGCGGCGAAATAACTCTCTGCGGGACGGTTGCACACTTCGAAAAAGGACAAAGGCAACTTGAACGACGCCGGCTTTCCCTCACCTAGCGTTAGGTGAGGGACGACGAAGGCGTCGCGCCCACAAAAGATTTTTCTCTTGCGGAATGGAGTTGTAAATCCCGTCCCGTCAATGAACAAAAATCGAGGCTTCGGTTGCGTCCCTTATTCAGCAGAGATTAAGCGTCAAATGTAACAATTACCCAAACGCGGGGAAATTGACCGACACCGACCGCCTTCGATCACTTACCTTCCCTGCCTAACCCGCCAAGGCGCAAGCCTGGAGGTATTTACGATGAAAACGATTATCATGCTGCTTGTCGCGTTAATGTCTTACGTGCCGACCGCATCCGCTCAACAAGAGAATCCGGCTTTCAGTCAAGCCGAACTCGATCAAATGCTGGCGCCGATCGCATTATATCCAGACGTACTATTGTCGCAAATACTGGTGGCGGCCACCTACCCTTTAGAAGTCGTCGAAGCGGCCCGTTGGTCGGCAGCCAATCCGGGCCTCGAAGGCGAACAGGCTGTGACTGCCGTCGAACATCAAGCCTGGGACCCTAGCGTCAAAGCCTTGGTTGCATTTCCGGGAGTCCTAAACCGAATGAATGAAGACCTGAATTGGACGCGAGCGCTCGGCGACGCCTTTTTATTTCAAGAAGCGCAAGTCATGGGTAGCGTTCAGAACTTGCGGCAACGAGCCTATGAGGCGGGCAATCTCAATTCGACAAACAATGCGCGAGTCGTACGCGAAAATCAAGTTATCGTTATCGAACCTGCCAACCCTCAAGTCGTCTATGTGCCTTATTATAATCCACAGGTCGTTTACGGTTCATGGTGGTGGCCCGGTTACGCTCCTGTTTATTGGGGGCCGCCGCCCGGCATTCATTTGAATCTAGGTTTTAATTGGGGCTGGGGACGCGGCATCTTCGTATCGCCGGGATTTTTTTTCAGCAGTTTCGACTGGTATCGACGCCAGACCGTGGTAGTCCACCGCCGGCATAACTACTATCACAGGCCGCATTTCGTTTCAGGAAGACATATCCGTTACGCCGACTATCCTAGATGGCGGCATAATTCGAATCACCGCCGAGGCGTTGCCTATCGTCATGATTCGCTGCAGCGGCAATTCGGCACATCCAGACGTTCCGGTAACGGCTATGCCGATACCCGCCGAAATAAATTCGATCGCACCGATAACATAAACCGGCCTCAATCCGGGCGGCGCAACCATGGCTGGAACAGTTATGCAAACACTCAAAGTCATGGCGATCGATCAACGCCCCAAAGCACCGGACGGAGAAATAACCGCTCCGACACCGACAGAGTATCAACAAGAGAGCGTTGGCGCACTAATAGCACAAACCCGACCCCACCATCCGACCGGCGCAATCGAGATCGGAGCGGTTTTGCAACCACGCAAAGTCATGACGATCGATCAACACCCCAAAGCACCGGACGGAGAAATAACCGATCCGACACCGACAGAATGTCAACAAGAGAGCGTTGGCGCCAATCCAGCAACATTTCGCCAAACAGCTTGGCAAGCGATTTAAGTTCGCGCAATTCCGGCTCCAGCGCTCAAAGCGCTTCACCAGGCAATACCCGGAAACAAAACAGTAGCTATAGTCGTGACAATGTGCGGCGCCGGGAATCTTCTTCGCGGCGAACAACCTCTGGTATCTCTTCAAACCGCAAAACCGGGAATTTTCCTGCGCAACGTCGCTCTAGCGCCCCTAACCGTGAAGCGAATCGAAACCAAGATTCCCGGCGTCAAATGTCTAGTGGGACAACTCTTCAAAATAGACGTGGCAGTTCATTCGGCCCATCGTCTCCAGCTGTTTCACCAGAACGTCAACGAACCCTCAATAACGGACGCGTAACGAGATCCGAAAGCCGACGTCAGAGTCCGTCTTTCTCAACGACTTTTAATCGCGATAGAGGCGGCGCATCGACAGGTGCGCGTTATCGACCCTCAAACAGTAAAAATAGACGCAGCGACTCAGGCAATTATTCCACCGGTAGGTCGTCTAGGCGACGAGAGTCATCGAATTAGCTATCCCACTACTCTTCAATCGATGTTTACTTGAACACCACATCGGCCTTCGTTCCGCCCGTGTTGCTCGAAGTTCCGAGAAAAAGCTCCGCCTGATGTAAGTCGGCAATTTCCTTAACAATAGGAAGCCCTAACCCGCAACCATCTCCAGGACTTCCCGGAATTCGATAAAAGCGCTCGAAGATTTTATCCATTTCTGATGCCGGTATACCCGGCCCATCGTCCTCGATAGTCAACGTAGGCGAAGGCCCCGGCTTAAGCCTTACGATTATGTTACCGTTCTCTCGTCCATAACAGACCGCGTTATCGAGAAGGTTGACCAACAACTCGCGAATTAAAATTTCGTTGCCATTGATATAAACTGGTTGTTTAGGACCTTCGAAACTGAGTTCGATATGATTTTGCAAAGCCTTAGGAACCCATTCGCTACTGACTTCCCTCACCAGCGTCAATAGATCGAACTTTGCCAATAGCAGTCCGCTTTCAATGGCCCCCGATTTGGCTAAGGCCAAAAGCTGAGAGATGATATGAGAAACCCTGTCGGCACTGCTTTGAATTTGCAGTAAAGCCGGCTTCATTGCCGCCATGTCATCTTCCCGTAACGCTCTTTCCGATTGCAATTTCAGCCCCGCTAGCGGCGTACGAAGTTGATGCGCGGCATTGGCGATAAAGCGTTGCTGAGAAGCGATCGCGCCGTCCAAGCGCTTCAACAAACCATTAATGGTATCGGTCAAGATCCGCACTTCGGCAAAAACATGTGCTTCAGGGATTGGACTCAAGTCTTTCGGGGAGCGCATGGCAATTTCATCGGCCAATTCGCGTAAAGGGTTCAAGCCTCGATAAACGGCCTTGCGCATATAAAAACCAATAAAAATCGCTAAAAAAATCGGCGGTATCAAATCGGCCAATAAAATATCCATCATCATGTTGCGGCGCTTGTTAAGCGTCTCGGCAACATGCACGAATACGATTTCCGGAAGGTCTTTCCGCGCGACAAGGATAGAAACTCCTCGTACCGACTCGCCTCGAACCGTATCATTGAAAAAAACCGGCGCCGACCAATCGGTCGATTCATCGAAAGGTTCGGGAACGAAGCTATCTCCAGCGATCATGCCTTGATTTTCAGCGATGATTTTAAAATAAGTCTTGTCTAATTCATCCCATTTAAAAATAGTTAACGCAGCTGGCGGTAATTCAGCAACAATCAGATTATCACTAACTTTGATTTCCTGCACCAAAGAACCTGCAGAATCCAATAGCCATCGATCGTAAGCTTCATCGACATAATGCCGCGTAACGTAATAGGAACTGACGGCTTCAAATACGACAAACAACAAAACCGGCGTAATTAACCGAATCAATATTTCGGTTCTTAGCGTTCTATTTTGCTCCATCGCTACCCGTCTCCAGCAAGTAACCTAAGCCCCGTACGGTCCGTATAACGGCATCATAAGGTTCGATGCGTTTTCGAACGCGGTGCACATATACTTCGATCGCATTATCGGCCAATGCATCGCCGTCCGCCGACAAGCGCTGCGCGATACGGTCCTTGCAAACCACTTTGCCCGCTTGTAACAGCAAAATTTCGAGAACCGCCGCTTCACGAGCCGATAAAACCAGTAACTGCCCATCAGCGGAAACTTGATTATTTTGAGTATCGAGCGAAAGTCGACCCACTTCGATGGTATGACTGAAACCTCCATAACAACGCCTGATCAATGCGTGAATACGCGCTTCCAACTCCATTAGTTCGAAAGGTTTGGTCATGTAGTCGTCCGCACCTTGACGAATGCCTTCGATGCGGTCGTTCATACTTTCCCGTGCCGTTAAAATCAAAATCGGCAATGAGATCCTACTGTTTCGAAATTTGCGCAATAATTCTAAACCGTCCATATCGGGCAACCCCAAATCCAGCACAATCAAATCGAAATCTTGTGCTTCAACTAATTGCTCGGCATACCGTCCGCTTTTGGTAGCGGTAACAACGTAGCCGGTTTTTTTAAGCGTATGAATCAATCCGTCGGTAAGAACTGAGTCATCTTCAATCAATAAAATATTCATATAGTTAAAGCATAAACAAAACGATAAAGCGAAAACGTAAAAAAAGTCCATCAAACAGCCAAATAAGCCAGAATCTTTTTTACCATTACATAACAACGACCTACAACATCGCCACAGTTCCTATACAACGATTATACACTGGACGGGCATGCTCACCCTTCTCTACGCAACTCCGCAGAGATTCTTGAAACAATTATCGAGGAAAAGTTCATAATGAAATACGGAAAATTTTCGTATTCGACTCTTTATAGCTTATAGCTATCATGAATCAATCAACTTAGAAATATGCTCACAAAATAATAACTACTAAAAGTATTCCCTTTTGACCGAAAAACTGTCTAAGAATAAAAAGTATGGGATATTTCTACCGAGGACCGCCGTGAACCCGGCACCTAAATTATCCCAATTAGTTAATCATAGCCAATGGACTATGGAATTTAGGTGTTGGATGAACTCATCCATGGGGGGCTTGCCGGCAGCTCGAACGCCGGGGATGGCGTGAATGCAGATTTTGCAGCAGCAAAAATCTATCCAGCTTGTTTCCAAGCTTTCTTCGCTACTACGGCCTCTGCTGACTTCTCCAAAACTCTCATTCGGGAGATCTTCTTAGGTTTTGCTTGCTAAAACTTTCTGACCGTGCCACCAAGCTCTAACTGATGCGTCTTTCGGTAACGGTTGGATTTCGTGCTCCCTTGCACACTCATCGCCCGCACCCGGTCTCGCTGCTTGTTCGTGTTCCTAGAGTCGTGTTTTTGCTACGCGCTTCTTTCAGACTGTCCTCATGGCTTCCCCCTTGCTTTTCGCTACGATTGTCGTTACTGCTTCCGGTTATCTCCTTTCAGATAATGCCCTCTGTGTCAGTCCAATTCACCGGAATCATCCGAGAGTTCATCCCAGTGGATTCCGGCCCTCAGACAGGCTTGGTTTTTGACGGTCTCAGCAATACAAGTTGGGGAACGGTCCCAAGTTTCGAGCGCGTCGAGCAAATGATCGATGAAGTTCATAGTGATTTTCCTCTGTAATATAAACGCAGTAGTAAGCCGATGGCCAAAAGACTCACGAGGCCGAACAGTATCAAGGGGTTGAAATAGAACAGTAAGCCAAACCCCAAAACGCCGACCCAACGGGTCGAGTCGAAGGCCAAGCACAGCAAGCCGATCGCCAGCAAAGTGGTGAGTGTCATGGAAGTTTCCTTGAGGGTACGAAGGGGTCGGTATTCGGTCGGAATTGCTCCGCCGCTTCGGTACGTGACCGAAGAACCCTGGTAGTTCGTGGGATGATGCTGGCCGGGTATGAGAGACCCGGTGAATTCAACTACCCTTGTGCTTCTTTCTTGGCTTTCGCTGACTTGACTGGTTTTCCTTCGGATTGGGCATCGATCAAGGCTTGTATCTGCGTCTTGAAGCGCTCGAAATCGCCGCGTGCATAGCCACGTTTACTCGCCTTCGAACGAACCGCCAAACCTTCCTTCAGCATCACCGCAAGCAGGAACGCAGGCGTATTATTGGATTTACTCTGGAATAAGCCTCGAAGTGCATGGGAGGTGAACGGTCCTACAATCTTGCCCAGGATATTCTCAATTTCAGCCAGCTCGATCCATTCTTTACTGAACAGACCGCCAGCGCTGTTATCTACCACGCGCAGATAAAGCCGTTTGTCTTCATCAATACCGACGTGATAAGTCAATGTCGACTTACCGGATACTGACGGGCATTGATTAACGACCAGGTTGTGGAAGTCTTTTTTCTCGGTAGGATTTTTCATAGTTTGCTCCTAGTTTTACTGTTGATAGTCATGCGAAGGTTGCCCTTCATATGAGATGGTCAAAAAGTCGCAAGCTTGAATCGAACACGCGTTTGCTCCATTGCGAAGCGTTCGGCTTCCTCTCGCGTCAGACCGGCTTCATACTCGGCAATCCCTGCCCTTTCTTCGAAATACTCGCGTGCATCATCATCCAAGCTTTCGACGAACCGATTAACTTCCGTACTGAGCGGCTTTGGATGGGATGATTTGGACATGATGGAACTCCAGATTTTCTATTCGGCAAACTCAGTGCGCAAAGCCAGGATCGCTTCGTCGATTCCTTGGAGCTTGGGCACGATCAGAACCACGGCAAAACCGCCGTCGTTGAGGATGTAAACCGCCTCGAAAAATTCGCCGTGACCTTCAAGGTATTCGAAATCCGGCATGAACTCCGGGTCGCCGTAATGCGCATCGCTGAACAGGCTTTTCATCGGCGCATATCCCGTCGCCGATTCGATGTTTTCCGAGGTATCGCCCGGCTCCAACACGATGAAAAAGCCGTGTTCGTCGGGATCATACGGCTCCGGCTCGCAGATGGCCCGGAAGCGTTGCCGGAGAAATAGCTGCAATGCGGGCGAGGTGACCCGCTGCAGGTCGTGGGGGCTTCGCAGAATGATCATGAGTGCTCTCCTGTGGTGGGTGGTAGATTAATGGGGGTTTGGGGGTGATGGACAAAAAAAAAACCCCGAAGGGTCGCTTCGAGGCTCTGGATGTTGAGGTCACCAGGACTATTTCAAAATAACTTACAGGCTGAGTATCCTGGGAAGCTGGGGTTGGTTACAACATATATGTATTGGCTCAAACCCGACCTGACATTTGTAAAATGTAATCACAATCAAATCGTAAAATTTGGTGAACATCCGGTTTCGGCCAATAGATCGGCGAGCCTGTTTTCTTTGCGCATCGAATTGTCCTTTGCTTTTTAATTTTTCGTCAAACCCGGCAAAACTAGCGGTAAGCGTCGGATCGTAAGTGTACTTAGCGCAATAATCCAGATAAAACCTAAGCCATTTATGAAAATCGCGACGTTGTTGATCCGGAATATTGCGTAAGCTAAGCTGCGACTCGAACGCCTGACTTAGGGATGGGGTAACAGTCAACATGACAACCTCCAACTTCACCTATTTGGCACAGTTTGGATGATATAAAGAAGGGAAAAATCTCTGCAGTTCAATAATTTATTGTTGCGACCCAGGTTTCGTGATAGATATACTGTTAACAGCTTAATGACTTGTTAGGGCTGAATGGGAGAGGAAGAGAGATTCGAATATGAATGTTTTTGTTTTTCAAAGCGTCCCTGAACGCTACGATCTGCGTCAATCTATACGCCCAGGCACTACAGATACTTGGTATGCAACTCGATACAGAAGTGAGATGCATCCGGGCGACTTGGTATTCTTCTGGATGGCTGGAGACGAGCATTTCCGAGGCCTCTACGGTTGGGGGCGGATTGCCTCAAAACCTTACCTGAAGGCTGGCTGGGGAAGCCATGGAGTTGATGTTTCCTATGTTGTTAAGTTTGAGAAACCAGTTATGGCCACATCGCTTCGCAGTGATGCGCAGCTTACTGATATGCTGATCTTCCGAGCACCACAAGCCACGAACTTTCTACTATCACCTGAGCAAGCGAAACATCTTATACGCTTCGTGAAGAAGAGAGGTGAGGAAATACCACAGCTTAGAGAGGGAGAGCTATGAACAAGCCTTCCAATGAATCTCGTAGCTCAGTAATTGATTCGGTCAAGACACCTTTGGGCTTTCTGGTTCTCGGCCTTCTCGTGGTTGACGGAACCATCGCAGGTCTTGCGGTCACATTGACAGAATATCGAACACCACTTGTCTGGGCTGTAATCGTGTCTATACCTGTTTTTATTCTTACGGTTATAGCCTTGGCTGTATGGCGTCCGGAGGCACTCCGTGGTGATCGCCCTCTAGGGGAAGTGCATGCTAAGCAATTCGCCAGTGATCTCTTTCTTGCTCTTGACGGTGCGCTGAGTAACCTTGAGCCACTTGAGCGCGCAGAAGCATGGCTCACCGTTGCTGATGTGATCACCAGCGAGAATCAAGCTGATGCAAGTTACGCTAACTTTTGTTCGACTGTTGCTGCAAGACTGAAAAAACTTACCAATCTTACAAACCGCACGCTGCAAACGCGCGGTCCAGTTGAGCCCTAACAATGCCATCCAAATGGACGCTCGTACCTCGCGCCACTGATGGCGCCGTTAGGCTTTCTTAATATTTTTTTAGGTGTAATACGTATGTGGCAAGAAGAAAATCAACGCTTGGTCATCGAAAAACTTTCCGAAATTCTCAGTGCAACCGATATTACTTATGCTGAAAAATTAACCACTCTGTTTGATGAGGCCGGACGTATCTTTATATCGGGAGCCGGTCGTTCAAAGCTTGTCGGTAATTTCCTTGGTATGCGTTTAATGCACTCTGGTTACGATGTTGCCATAGTTGGAGAAATCGTAACGCCCAGCGTTAAGGAGGGCGACCTATTGATCGTGATCTCCGGATCTGGTGAAACAGAACAGTTGATTGCCTTTACCAAAAAGGCAAAAGAAATTGGTGCTAGGGTTGTGCTCATCTCTTCCAGAGCCGAGTCAACTATAGGTGATCTGGCCGATGCCGTTTTTCAAATTGGCAAACAGAAACTTTATCAGAAGGTAAAAGGCATGCCGATGGGAACCGTATTTGAACTCTCAACGCTATGCTTCCTTGAAGCACTGATCTCTCATATCGTTTGGGAGAAAGGTATTCCAGAAGAGAAGATGAGAGAAAGGCACGCCAACTTAGAATAGCCCTCATGAATTTATAGATACGGCCCATTGAAACGCGGTAAGGCAATAGCGACCTTATTGCATAGTCCGCCGCATGAAAGTTGCCACCTGCGGGCGATTACGCTTCGCTATTCCGAACTACTAAAACAAAAGCCCGGCAGATATTTCCGATTAACAAACCGGCCCACCAACGAATAAGGTTTGATCGCGCGAGAAACGAACCGGAATCTGAACCGGCTGTTGGAAGAAGCCGGCAACTCAATCGATTCACTTTGTATCATAAACAATATTTTTTTTGAGGCGATGTCCTTAATCGGGCATCAAATTCTTCGTAAATATGCGTTAAAAAGTGAAACAAGTCGAGCTCGCTTCTTGCCAACTCTGTTGTCCACTTTATCCATGAACTGGACGCATTCTAAAAGTGTTTCTTGATTTATTTCATCATGCCTTGCAGGATAATCCAATTGACAACGACACTGGGAATTTCTTTCTCTGTACCAATCGCCCAGGATATGTCTTTTTCAACTCAGTAACGCCTTTCTAAATTATCTATAGTTCTGCAACATTTAAAACATCTGCGTACTTGGCCTGAAGTACGCGCTTGGGTTGGGTTACTCAAGATCCTTGGTATTCGGACTAGCTTAGGAGTATTTGAACAGAAACTTACGGCTTCAACAAAATCCGACCATGCAACGTTTCTCTAAAGCGTTCATAGGCTATTTGTAACGGCTTGCAATCGAAAATGCCCAAACTAGCAATCAGCGCAATTTTAGACCGGGAATAAATGCAACTGACCGGCTCTCAAACCGAGATTATTTGCAACTTAGATATGTCCCTGGCCATCGGCTCCAGCCGGCCATTTGCAGAAGATTGCCTTTCGATCATCAATGACAGCATTTGAATGGATATTTGCCGACCATTTCAGCTTATACCTAGGTGCTTGATTGAAAAACATAACTCGACTTCGTTAAGCGCATCCTGTTTGATTAAAACTTGCTTGATATATTTTAGAATCTGGATCGCTAGTCCATACATAGTTTTAAGGATTCAATTACGTTATAAATTGCAAGTCATTTGACTTAGAATCATAAGTCATATCACCTGTTTTTTATATTTATTTTATTTGCATTTAAAATTGATTACTTATAAATCAAAGTGTTAATAACTGGCATGCCTTTTGCCTTTCATATCTAAGAACGCTATAGCATTAGCTTTCTTAGATTTTATGAAAGATAACGACAACAAGGTATTTTATGAAAAAGACACTTTTATTCGGTGCAATCTCGGCAATTCTTACGAATACTGCAGTGGCGGGTGAACTGGATCCCTTATCAGCCGCAGAAAGACACCAAAAAGCGTATGAATATCGGGAACAACAGGCAAATAATAATTATCTCAACCCGCCTGCCTTGCATCCCAATAATGGCGATGAAACCAACGTGCCAGATTATGCGGGACAATTTCACAAAACCCTACCGCATGACGCTAACGGTATCGTCGATAGTGCTGCCTACGAACAATTGTTGGATGCCATCCAAACGGGTAGCTTTGCTGCTTTTGAACAAGTACCCGCAGGTGGCCCGGCAAAATTGGCCAATCCTATGGCTGCCCAAGTCTATGATTTGGAAGGTAGAGATTCCCACGATTACGGCATGAAACCGGCACCCACGCTTGGCAGCGCCGAGGCTGCGGCTGAAATGGTTGAGGTATATGCGCAAGCCCTGTTGCGTGATGTGCCGTTCAGCGAATACACCTCCAATAAAAACATCATGAAAGCAGCTAACGAGCTGGCGAATTTGATCGACTTTACCGGCCCAACCAGTGCTGAAATGTTGTTTAGAGGTATATTTGAGGGCGATCAGACAGGGCCGTACATTTCGCAATTTTTATATCAAGACATCCCCACCGGTCCCAAATTAGTCGATCAAAGATATACGCGCTACAAAGCGGGTGACAATTTCATGACCACTCCGAGTGAATGGCTAGCAATTCAAAATGGCGAAATGCCAAGCGAATCAGTAACCATTATGCCAGACCGTTATATGCGAACCGGCCGTGATTTATCGAGATATGTGCATCAGGATTTCACTTATCAAGCATACCATAATGCCGCATTGATTTTACTAAGCTGGGGACCAAGCGTTTGGGATGACGGTAATCCCTATAAAACAGCAACCCGGCAAGGAGGCTTTATCGATTTGGGGGCGGGTGAAATTCTCGATATGGTAGCCAGGGCCGGTAATGCTGCCTTGAGGGCAGCATGGTTTCAAAAATGGAATGTGCATCGCCGCATTCGTCCCGAAGCATATGGCGGATTAGCCCAAAACAACCCTGGTTTGTTACATGCTCAATTCAATTCGTCCATTGTTTTGAATTACGTGCAGGAGAAATATGGTAACAAGTTGTTACCCATGGGTTATCCGGAAGGCGGGCCTACACATCCGGCTTATCCCGCTGGTCATGCTTCTATTTCAGGCGCTTGCGTGACAGTGCTTAAAGCCTTCTTTAAAGAAAATGCCATTATCCCTTCACCGGTACAGCCTACTAGCAACGGCAATGATTTAGAGTCAATCGCCGATGTATTAACGATCGGTGGTGAACTCAATAAATTAGCGTCCAACATAAGCTTGGGACGTGATTGGGCCGGCGTACATTATCGCAGCGATGGCACTGAAGGTATGCTGCTAGGCGAAGAAGTGGGTATTGCCATTTTGAAAGATTGGCGCGATGCTCATCCCGAGGCGCCTGCACTGACACTGAAAAAATTTGATGGGCAAGAAATACAGATATAATGGGCAGTAAGGGTGGGCATACATTAAACGTATGCCCATTTATTCAATTATCTTGAATAATCAAAAACCTTATCTTTCAGTAATGAATTGCTACTGCTAAGCGAGTAATACACAAAAATAACTGACTGGATTTGATCAATAAAGCGACATTTAAAAATGTGGTATCTATGACGGGGTTTGGGTCGATGGCGGTCTTTCGGTATCCGATTTGATTGCGATTAATTTGTATCAATGTCAGATTGAGTTTAAGTCAGTACAGCTTATACCTTCTTCCCGTCTTGCGTCCTTGACCATCGAGCTCCTCACCGTCCTTCAAGCGAAGGTAGCCTTTCTCATAGAGAACCCTGCCCTGACGATCCAAACGATAAACATTTCCCTGTCTGATAACAAGATCCCGCTCCGGATCCCTTCGGCCTTTTGCATAGCTATGTTCGCGTTAATAGTTGAAGTGAATACTACACCAATCTCGAAGTAATTATTCACACCCCCTATCGTTCCAACGCTCCAGCGTGGGAACGATAATTGCCGGGGGACTGAATAGATACACTATTACCGCATACATAGCCTTTTGCATCGTAGGCTTCGATCCTTTTATATTTTGCAACAGCGTCGTTGACGGGTAACAATGCGCTCATCAGTAAAGCGGCAATTAAAGTCTTTAAAAACTGCATACTCCATCTCCCGTGAATAGCCTATTTTTGTTGATTCGCGACCATTTGCGTAAGTGGATCAGGTCTGCCTCCCTTTCTTTCTAATATAGACCCCGTTCGTGCAAAACTTTTCCTGAGGATTTATCATAAATCAAAAACCTGGCGGCTTTTTTGTAGCGGGTAACGGCCATAATTTGACCTTCAGCATTGGTAATCCATAGTTTCCATAGCCGACGTTAACGCAAAGCTCACCGGCGGTAATGGAACGCCTTGTTAGCTCCAACCTGGCCGAGCAAACATCGCCTTCAGTATAAATCCTGCTGAAACCCCACAAACACTTCCCGAATGTGCTTCACCTCGCCCAGTTCGTTAACGGCATCGTGGAGGCTGTGGTATTTCAGCTCGATCAACTGCGGCAGTTTTTCCAGATCCAATTCACCGACACCGCGTTCAACATAGTGGCCGAGCACAAACTGTAGAAACTCCCGTTGCGGATAATCCGGGTAATGGTTAAAAATAGTCGCGCGATGCGATTCGACACGCTCGGCGCGGCTGAGCGGCGGCAGATTAAACGCTATATAGGCGAGAACATCATAGAGATCGCTCTTCTCGGCATGGATCATGTTGCCGATTTCCCGCAACTGCTCCATGCCGTAGCCACGTTCTTGCAGCCCTTCGAGCAACTTCTTGCGGGTTTGTGGCTGGCCCCAAAGGCGGCGCAGTTCATCTTCGTTTTTGAATAATTCCGGCAGTTGGCCAAACAGGCGCTCGACAAATTGCGCGGCTGACAGGGGTTTTCCATCCGGCCCCCAGAAGCTGGTGGAACTCATGTATTGAATCAATCGTTCTTTGCCATCGGCCAGCTTGATCTTCACCTTGAGCGTCTTCTTACAGACACAGGGAAGTTCACCGCAAACAGGACAAAATTCCGGCTCCGGCTGATCGCACTCGCACGGGGTCCGTCCGCATATTTTACAGGGCTCGGGCGGCGTTACCTCGCAGGTACAGGGGACATTGCCGCAGCGTTTGCAGGCTACAGGCTCCAACGGCTCGCCGTCCCATTCCGGGTCGTTGAAGTGCTCATAGGCCTTTACAAAATCGTAAATGGTGAAATAGTCCTTGCCGTCAAACAGGCGCGTGCCGCGACCGATAATCTGCTTGAACTCGATCATCGAGTTCACCGGGCGCAACAGCACTATATTGCGGATATTGCGCGCATCCACCCCGGTGGAGAGCTTCTGCGATGTCGTCAGAATGGTGGGAACGGTTTTTTCATTATCCTGAAACAGGCGCAGAAAACGCTCGCCTTCGGCGCCGTCATTGGCGGTCACTCGCACGCAGTAATTCGGATCGCTACCGGTTTTATACTGGTTAATCAAATCCCGCACGGCCAGGGCATGTTCCTGGGTGGAGCAGAACACCAGCGTCTTCTGGTTCGGATCAATCATGTCCATGAACAGTTTCACCCGGTAGGCTTCGCGCTCTTTAATCTCGATGACCCGATTAAAGTCATCTTCGGTATAGCGCCGGCCTTCTTCTATTTCGCCTTCAATGAGGGTGTCATCCGGCGTGTACACATAATCATCCAGCGTGGTGGCAATCTGCTGGACCCGAAACGGGGTAAGGAAACCGTCGTTAATGCCCTGTTTCAATGAATAGACATACACCGGCTCGCCAAAATAAGCATAGGTATCGGCATTGTGTTTGCGCTTTGGCGTGGCGGTTAAACCCAACTGCACGGCAGGCGAGAAATACTCCAGAATACCGCGCCAATTGCTCTCGTCATTGGCGCCGCCCCGGTGACATTCATCGATAATAATCAAATCAAAGAAATCCGGCGGATACTCGCCAAAACTGGGCAGCGAATTGCCTTGGCTATCCTGGCCCGACATAAAGGTCTGGAAAATGGTAAAAAAGAGACTGCCGTTTTTCGGCACCTGGCCTTTCTTGCGGATGGTTTCCGGATCAATGCGCACCAGCGCATCTTCCGGAAAGGCAGAAAAACTGTTGTAGGCCTGATCGGCCAGAATGTTACGATCCGCCAGAAACAGAATACGCGGCCGTCGATTGGGTTCGCGGCTTAAATTCCAGCGGCTGTGAAACAGTTTCCAGGCCAGTTGAAAGGCAATCGCGGTTTTACCGGTGCCGGTGGCCAGCGTCAGTAATATGCGTTGCTCGCCCTCGGCGATGGCTTCGAGGGCGTTATTGATCGCATTGTGCTGGTAATAACGCGGCTGCCAGAAACCGCCCTTGTCTTCAAACGGCACTTCGCCGAAACGTTCACGCCAGGGGTTCGGTTTGGCGAAGGTCAGCGCCCATAACTCTTCGGGCGTGGGGTAGCGATCGACATAGCCTTCCTTGCCGGTGTGCATGTCGATCTGATAAATGCCGACGCCATTGGTGGAATAGGTAAAACGGGTTTGCAGGCACTCGGCGTAGCGTTTGGCCTGTGCCACGCCCTCGGTATCGGCCAGGCTTTGCTTTTTCGCCTCGATAACGCCGAGCTTCTGGCCTTTGTAAAACAACACATAATCGGCAATGTCCTGCTTGCCGCGCTTGCCTGCGCCTTGCAAGCGCCCCAGAGTAATCACCTCACGCCGCACCCGGCTGCCGTCCACCACGCCCCAGCCGGCGGCTTTTAACGCGGGGTCGATCAATTCGGAGCGCGTCTCTGCTTCATTAAGGCCGACTGCTATCATGCCACCGCCTCTTCTATGAGTTTGTCAGGCTTTGAGGTTAATCCGCCGGAGAAGGCTTTTTGTAGTAGGGATTGTTTGAGTTCTTTTAGGGAGTTGAGTTTTTGTTGGTAGATTGATTCTAGTCTATATGACTCCACTGAAAATGAATCAAGCTCTTCTACGATTTTATCTTGTACTTCCTTGGGAGGTAACGGAACCAGATACTCACGTAAATCCCTTAAATATAAATGCTTCAAAGCTGCGCCTTGAGGTTTAATCTGGTTTTGAATAAGGGGAGACTCAAGTACATATTTCAAATAAGGTGAGCTACTCTTGTCGATGGGCTTAATTAGAGCAACTGATACAAAAATTGAGAACTCAACATCCGTATCGACAATTCTAACTATACCGATTGTACCGTCTTTTGTTATTAGAATGTCTCCCTTTTCCGGGTTAGTTCTTTTACAAAATAACTCATGATCTTCCTTGGAAATATAACTTACACCCTCGAAGGAAATTCCTGGCCCAGCAGTTAGGTTATTTATCTTAATGAAAGGAACACCATTCTCCACATAATGCGGCTTTTTATGCACTCCGTCCGTTATCTTTGTAGATATATCCTTAAGCTTTACACTCTCCCAACCCTCACCGTCTATCGTGAAAATATTATTCAAATAACTTTCAAACAACTCACGGGCATTGGCGAGGTTTTTTTCGGTGTTGGCTATCGCGGTGTCGATGCCGGCAAAGGCTTCATCGAGAATGGCGACGATGCGTTTTTGCTCCTCAAGAGGAAGCATAGGAATTGGCACATTTTTATAATCTTTAAAATATATATGCGGAATAGTGCTTCCATTACGATACTTTTCAAAATCAATGCTATTTAGGAAATAACCTATAAAACCAATATCAAATCCATCTTTTGGGACTAAATACTGCATTGTGGCAAGAACGGAAGATTTCGCAGGATGTTTTGAAACACGACCTATTCCAGCACCATCTTTTATAATTGCCAGATAGTCTTGTTCCTGCTGAAAAAACGACACATTTTTAACGAAGCCCTTTGCCCCATAAACAGGATACTCACCCATTTCCTCTTGTATTTTATTCAAAGAAATATTTGATGAACCTTTTTTTACAGCATTATCTAAAGTGACATATTTCCAGTGCTGCGTCATAACATCCCCCGAATCCCTTCCAAAATCTCCACGCTCTCGGCATCCAGGGTTTCGATCTCGTTGATGATCACTTCCGGATCGCGCAGCGGGTCTTCTTCTACCTTATTGGGGTTTTTCACCGACAGGTCAAAACTGGTTGGGTCGATGTCATTGATACTCACGCTCCAGGATTCGTCGGAATCGGCAAAAGTTTTTTGCAGTCGCACAAATTCTTTTAGGTCGTTGTCGTTGAGCGGATTGGTCTTGCCCAGACTGCGGCCGGGGTCGAGGTGGTAATACCAGATATTGCGCGTGGGTGCGCCTTTCTCGAAGAACAGCACCACGGTTTTGACCCCCGCACCTAAAAAAGTACCGCCGGGGCAGTCGAGGATGCTGTGCAGGTTGCAGCTTTCCAGCAACTCCTGTCGCAGAGCTTTGGAGGCGTTGTCGGAATTGGAGAGAAAGGTGTTTTTAATCACCACCGCCGCACGGCCACCGGCTTTGAGGTTTTTAATAAAATGCTGCAAGAACAGAAAGGCGGTTTCGCCGGTCTTGATCGGGAAGTTCTGCTGTACTTCTTTGCGCTCTTTGCCGCCAAAGGGCGGATTGGCCAGAATCACGTCAAAACGGTCTTTTTCCTGAATATCGCTGATATTCTCGGCCAGGGTGTTGGTGTGAATAATATTCGGCGCTTCGATGCCATGCAGAATCATGTTCATAATGGCAATCACATAAGCCAGGCTTTTCTTTTCCTTGCCGTAGAAGGTAGTGGTTTGCAGCGTGTTGAGCTGGCCGGTGCTGAGATTGGCACCCTTGCCGCCTTCCGCAGCCTCAAATCCGCCATAACGCAGGTAGTCGTAGGCTTCGCAGAGAAAGCCCGCCGAACCGCAGGCGCCATCGTAAATGCGTTCGCCGATTTTGGGGTTAACCACCTGAATCATCGCGCGGATCAGTGGCCGTGGCGTGTAATACTCGCCGCCGTTGCGCCCGGCATTGCCCATGTTCTTGATCTTGGCTTCGTAGATATGCGACAGCTCGTGCTTTTCTTTCTGTGAGCGAAACCGAAGCGCGTCGATATATTCCAGCGCATCGCGCAGCGAGTAGCCGCTGGTGAAGCGGTTTTTGATCTCGGCGAAGATTTCGCCGATCTTGTATTCGATGGTAGCCGGGCCGCTGGCGCGTTGCTTGAAGCCTTGCAGATAAGGAAACAGATCGCGATTGACGAAATCGATCAGGTCATCGCCGGTCAGGGCGTTGTTATGGTCGAAATTGCCTTTGTCGTCTTTGGGTGCCGCCCAGCTCGACCAGCGGTGCGGTGCATCGATGATGAATTCGTAGCTTTTCCCCTGTAGCTCGGCCTGCATGGCCTTGTCCTGCTCCAGATCGTCCAGGTATTTGAGAAACAGCATCCACGAGGTCTGCTCGGTGTAATCCAGCTCAGTGGTACAGCCGGCCTCTTTCCAGAGTACATCGTCGATATTTTTGAAGGTTTGTTCGAACATTGGGTCCCTGTTTTTAGTTTGGTTTGTCTTTCCAGGTTGTGATGCTGTAGTGTTATGCGTTGGTTGTTTCTCTTTAATTCCACGGATTCAACTAACAAGTGCCATTCATTTTGAGTGATAAAGAAGGGGCAACTGTTATAGTGCCCCCCTGCTCAATTGTCAACAAACCAGCTTCAACGCTAGTTTTTCTAAGCGGTATAACCTACATTTCATTCACGATAAACCGATCGGGATATCAACAAAGCCACGCTTTCAATAACCGCAATGGCCCACTCAAGCGACAGACCAAACTTTTCTGGATAAAACTAAGCTCAAACAGCGTCAGTTGCTGCAACAGGGTCTAACAAGGAAAACACGGGCAGCAAGGTAAATCGCTGCCCGCATGTCTAACGTTAGCTTTGTTAAAAAGCCCGCACCGCACGCACTCTGAGGAGCGCAGCGTCCTTAAAGATGGCACTCTGGAAGCCATCGCCGAAGTGCTGGTACCACGCGCCGTTGCTATCGATCTCCTTAGAACTCCAGTAGTTGCGATAAGCAAAACCACCCACCACGTCTTTTTGTTGATATAACAAATTTAATTCAACTTTTGACGGCAAATACCAATCGCCATAACAGGCTTCTGTTGCTGAACCCGTACATGGGCTAACCCCGTCTTCCTGCACACTATAATCAGCAGCAAGCTTTGCGGCAAAATTACCCGCTGGGTCATCGCTTATTTGTGTGGCTATTATGATGGCCGTATTCATTGTGCCTGCATACAAGCCATCGCCCGTAGCGCCGGTCACTCGATAAGTTCCGTTCCACCATTGAATACCATTATCACTTGGGGTTTGATCGGCTTTGGCGGCAATTAAGCCATGTTGCCCGTCAGCATCAACATAAAATATGATTCCGCCTCCAAATTCATCACCAATCTGAAAGATAGGGGCACTGATGCCATCCTTACCGGCGGGACCTTGTGGGCCTGTTGCTCCTGTAGGACCTTGCTCTCCTTGAGGACCTGCCGGACCGACGGGACCTTCTGGGCCTTGATCACCTTGGTCGCCTTTTGGACCTGGTATAAGTTCAATAGCTTCAATAGCTGCATCAAGCTCAGTTTGGGTTACAAATTTTGGATTATTTTCAGGTCTAGCAAAGGCATTGCAGGACAACACTAATCCGAATAACAGTGCAATCGTGGTTTGCTGTTTGGTGTTTTTTATTATGTTCATTGTTATCTCCTGATCATTATTATCAAAGTTACTCAATGGCTCCAATGAGTGACTCGATTGATTAGCGACCTATGTGTTATTCGCGCGCATAAAAAAAGCCGCACCACCTGAATGACCATAACGACGGTCACATTCGGCAGTCCGGCTTTCCTGAATCAGAGGATCCGCGACTTTCTGTCTCTACCTCACGATAGGTTTGGTTTTATTAATTTTTTGTTAAATAGAACACAAAATTACACAATTTTCAACCGAGGATTTGGGTAAGGAAATGCCTCGCACAGCAGCCCCACCGGTATTTTGGCCTAAAAAAGGTCCACACATCAACGTGAGCCCCTTGTGTTTTTATCCCGTAGCCGATCCGGTCCGTTTAAATCGGCCTATGCCCAAAATTGGAGGTTTTATCCAGTTCGAAAGTCGCAGAAAAGATCGCTTTTGCCAGCTTAGCGCCGTTTGCCGGTTTGTTCAGATAATAGCTCACCTCATTATCAACAATCCGGTCAATTATCCGTTTAACCTGCTCCGCCTGGAGGATTTCTTTGCTGAGAAAAACGGTTCCACCTGTTTGAATCCAAAAGCCATCAAAATCGATCAGATGCCCAGCCAGAATCATTCCCTGACAAGCGGTTTTAGCCAATTGATGATCGACCAGCAGGTGACCGTGCCAGTCTTGCAGAAACAGTGCAGCATGCCGACCACTCCGGCCGGCTTGGTAGTCAAAGACGAGGATCTTGGGGCCGGGTTGCAAGTCGTTGCTGCGATAAGCCCATAGATAGGCTTTCTTGGTTTTGCCGTTGCCGGGATCCAGTTGCGAAACG
>Ga0180009_10001601_pt1 | contig 27480 bp, 21 predicted proteins | sample OS_PC_MetaG_FD_123537 | JGI IMG/M metagenome (GOLD analysis project Ga0180009, IMG submission 123537) | Groundwater microbial communities from the Aspo Hard Rock Laboratory (HRL) deep subsurface site, Sweden - OS_PC_MetaG | ecosystem: Environmental > Aquatic > Deep subsurface > Groundwater... | reverse complement strand
GCCAGCGAGGTTCCCAGCTTTAATTTTGTCGTGGGGTATGTCGGGTCCGGATTCCGGGGCTGCGCTCCCGCTTGCGGATACAAATCCCATAGTTTTCGTTTTAAACGGTGTTTGTTAGATTGAGGTTACTGTTCAATCAGTTTTGAATTCAATGTCTCGAGCGCCATCGGACTATTTTTTAGTTAGTCCTATCTCACTAAGCTGGAGTTTAGAGTTTCTCAATGGCCTTTCGGAGGTCATCCTGTTTTTTCATCGCCGCAAATCCTCAAGCTGAAAAGGCAAGGAGGTCGCGGTCTTATCCAGAAGCTCACGGCAGTATGGGCAGGCGCAACAGTTCTTGTCGCAACTGCTCAGCTTGTTCAAAAAATCCGCAGGTAATTTTTCATTGGCCACATGTAGCCGCTTGGCCAGCCACTCCATGGTATCCATCAAATCCAGCAGATTGCCCTCGTATTGCCTCTTCGCATAACTCCGTACCACCCGTTGCAGAAAGGTCGGCCCCAGGGTTCTGCCGCAGAGTTTGATTACCTCCACCATTCCCTCATAATAATGCAGATCCTCGGGCCGGATAAAGGGCGACTTGAACAGCTCCGCCGGATGCGCATCGAGTTCCCGGATGCAGCCGAGTTCCTGGTTGGCCCCATGGGTTTGGTTGGCGATAAGTCCTGTATTGGCAAAGGCGATCTGGGCATCGTGGGTCAGCTTGAAGGGGCAGCGGTCCAGGCATCCCTCGTTGGCCAGCAGGGTCAGCCTGATTTCTGGAAAATTGCGGCGGCACTGTTGGGAGACATCCGCCAGCTCCGGCAGATTGCGGTTCAGGGAACGGTCCAGATTGATTTTGGTCGGGGGCTTGAACCCGGTGCGGGCAATGGCTTCAAGGCAACCCTGCACCTTGGCAAAGGAATCGAGCATGCAGTTGACCCCAGGCACTGCCTCAAGCTGGGAGCAGGTCTCGGGGCTGGTGTCGGAGAGCGCCTGCAGGAGGTAGAAATCGACAATGGTGATGCCGTGGAGCACGTCTGCCGCAAGCAGGGTGTCCAGCGCCCGGATGATGGTGTGCAGAGCCGCCTTGTCGGTATAGAGGCCGGGGTGGTGGAAGCGGCTGTTGAGGAGCGCGTATTTTTTGGGGCCGGGCAGCCTGGCGAGAGCCGCGGCCAGATCTCCAAACTCCGGCACGGTGCTGGACCGATGGCGGCCGTCCGGGATGTTTTTCAGAAAAAGGCTGAAGTGGACGGAGTACAGCGCGGGCTGGAATTCGGCAAGAAATTCAATATGATCCGGGTCTGGCACTGGGACATCGAGCAGGAGCATGACAGCGGTTCCGGGTGAAATGGTCTCTGGCAATCAGGTCTTGTGCCAGTGTACACCATTGCCGGAACTCAAGCCAGCAGCAGGATAATCCCCTTTTTTTCGGATCAGGCGCGGCAGCATGGAAAAGTGGGCAGCACCACCGGAATGCCGGCCACTTCATGCAGCAACGCCTCCATGCCGAACACCTCCCGGATGGCGGGCGCGGTGACGACCGACCGGTCTCCCCAAGCGTACAGCCCGCCTTCCTTAAGCAGTAAAAACCGGTCGGAGAAACGGAGGGCTGTCCCCAGGTCGTGCAATACGCTCACCGTGACCAAGTCAAGTTCCCGGGTGATTTTTTTAAGCAGGGACATGATCTCCATCTGATTTTTGATGTCCAGATGATTGATGGGTTCGTCCAAAAACAGGATGCGCGGTTCCTGGGCCAGGGCCCGGGCAATGGCCACCTTTTGGAATTCGCCGCCGCTCAGTTCCTTGGTGGAGCGCATGGCAAGGTGTTCAAGGCCGAGCAGAACCAGCACCCGTTCCACCGCCGCAAAATCGCGGGCCGATATCCGCCAGCCGAGACTGGGGGTGCGGCCAAGCAGCACGGCGTCGAAGACGGAGCAGGAGATGCCGTTGGCCTTCTGCGGCAGGTAGCCGATCTGTCTGGCCCGCTCCGCGCCGTGCATTCCGGTCAGCGCCAGCCCGGCCACCAGCACCTCTCCGTGTTCCGGCTTAAGGAGGCCGGTCATGGCCCTGATCAGGGTGGATTTTCCCGAGCCGTTGACCCCGAGAAGCGAGACGAGCTCTCCGGGACGCAGGGTGAAATGGATATCGCGCAGGATTTTCCGTCCCTTGAGCGAGAGGCTGAGACCGTTGACTTCCAGCATGGATTATTACCTTTTTGTTTTGGTCAGCAGCGCCAGAAACAACGGCGCTCCGGCCAGGGAGGTGATGATGCCCACCGGCAGGGTCACCGGCTGCATGACGGTTCGGGCAAGGATGTCGGACGTCAGCAGCAGCAGGGCGCCGAACAGGGCGGAGCAGGGCAGGAGAAAGCGGTGATCGTTGCCCACCAGAAAGCGCACGGTATGCGGGGCCAGCAGACCCACGAAACCGATCACTCCCAGAAAAGCGGTGGCCACCGCCACCATCAACGAGCTGGCTGCCAGACTGATTACCCGCAACCGGATCACCCGCACCCCCAGGCTTTCCGCCACTTCTTCGCCCCACTGGAGGGCATTGTGGCTCCAGCCGGAAACACCGAACCAGATGAAGGCAACGCAAACGGCGAAGAGCATGGCCCCGTTTTCCCGCCAGCCCGCCTTTCCCAGGTCGCCGAAGGTCCAGAACACCGTGGCCGCCACCTGCATATCGCTGGCAAAGTACTGCAGCAGCATGGTGGCCGCGCCGAAAAAGGCGGAGAGCGCCACCCCGGCCAGGATCACCCCCTCGGCGCTGACCCGGCGCAGGCTGGAAAGTCCAAGAATAAAGGCCACCGCCAGCATGGCTCCGCAGAAGGAAGAGATCACCACCAGATAGGGCGAGGCAATGGTCACCGCCTCCTTGCCTATGGCGTGGGTCTGGCCTGCCCCGAAGACAATGATGGCAAAGGCGGCTCCAAAGGCGGCTCCCTGGGAGACCCCGGTGGTAAAAGGCGAGGCCAGGGGGTTGCGCAGGATGTCCTGCATCACCGCTCCGGCCACCCCCAGCCCGGCCCCGGCCAGAATCGCCCCCACCATCCGGGGCAAGCGGATGGACCAGAGCACATGCAGGAATGATGCTCCCTCCCGGCGCAACAAGGCATCAAGCAAGGCGTTGGGGCCAATGTCCAACGAGCCTACGGTCACCGAAAACAGAGCGGTTCCGGTAAGGGTCAGCAATAGGGCCGCGCCGAGCATCAGCTTGCGGGCCGTTGCCCGGCGGTACTGGTTTTTGGTGTCCATCAGCGCACCGTGGCGCCGTTATCGGCAAACTCGACCCGGCCAAAACCGTACAACGCTTCCTTGAGGCGGCCATATCCGGCCACCCCGGTGAAGAAGCGGAAGATATCGTCGGCTTTGGCGGCCGGATCGATGTCGGAGAATCGTTCAGGCCATAAGGTTTTGCCCATGAAATAGGCGTTGGCCAGGGCGACTTCAAGGTTGGTATGGTAGAAGTTGTAAGGCGGGGCCACGAAGACCATGCCGCTGCGGATCGCCTTGATCCCCCGATACAGATTCGGGTTGCGGCGGTACTCTTCCGAAACCATGGCGAGTCCGCCGGCATCGAGAAAGATTACCTCCGGGTCCCAGCGCAGCAACTGTTCCGGATCAATAAAGGCATGACCGGGACGGCCGAGACCGTTTGCCATGTTGCGGCTGTTTATCCAGGCAAGCGGCGCGTAGCCCGATTCGGTGCTGGTGATGCCGTGCCGCCCCTTAAAGCCGATGCCCCCCACATAGACCAAGGGGCGATCCCGCACCGAATCCGCCCGCGCCCGGAGATCGCGTTCGCAGCCCGTGAGAAAATCGATCAGTTGCCGGGCCCGCTCTTCCCGATGGATGACCCGGCCCAGCAGGCGGAACGATTCGCGGATGTGGTCCAGGTTCAGCGCTGCGGTGGCGCCCGGATGCAGCACCACCACCGGGATACCGGTTTTTTGCTGGATGGTCTCCACCTGTGCGTTGTCCACTCCCACCGCGAGTATCAGGTCCGGGGCCACCGCCATGATCCGTTCGAAGTCCGGCAGCCTGCCAGGCCCTCCCTCGCCGATGGCGGGCAGACTCGCGGCCCGGGCCGCCGCGGCCAGGCTGTAAGGCCGGCCCGCCGAGTCCGGGGTTTTCTTTTGTTCAATGGCCTCGACTCCCACCACCGCGTCCAGCCCCTGCATGTAGACCACAAAGCGCATGGCTCCGCCCAAGGGGACAATCCGCTGCACCTGGGCCGGGATATTTACCTTGCGTCCGGCCATGTCGGTAATCTGGATCATCCGGGCACCTTCGGCCTGTGCGGGCACAAGTGTTGTGCCCCACACTGCCAGGGCCAGCAGTGTCATCCTTGTGAAAATTCTTACCCCCCCAGCCTGGTATGCCCTCATTTCTTTATCGCAAGCCTCCACGCTCACCACCCCCGGCTGTACTGGGCAAAGCAGTCCAGGCAGAGCTTCTTGCCCTCGTGCAGCCGGCCGCAATGCTCGGCGCAGTTCTCGCCGCACTGCTCGCAGACGATGCTGGCGAAGAGCCGCGCCTTTTCCGGCGGCGCGTAGCCAGGGGTCTTGAAATCGAACAATTCCTCCACCGGCGCGGCAAGGATGTACTGCTGCACGGCGGCCCGGTCCATGCCCTCCCGGTTGATGGGCTTCTTGAAGACCAGCCGCACCCCGGCCTCCCGGCTGCGGCAGAAGAAGCTGAAGGCCATCTTGCCTGTGTTTTTCAGGATAAGATTGCCCTTGCCCACGCTGCATCCGGTGAGCACCTGCACGGCATCCACACCGCAGGCGTCGTTCTCGGCCACGCACACCACCTCCTCGTCGGCGGCAAAGGCAAGGCCAAGCCGGGTCATCGCCGCTTCGCAGGCCTTGACTCCAATGGCCAGACCCGGACAGGCATGGCCGTGAAATTCCACACAACGCTCCCATGTGCTTGCGGGGGTACCCATGGCGATTCTCCTTTTTGGTACTATATAAACTTGTGAGACCAGTGTTTTCTTAGCTTTTCAGGCGTTACGCCAGTCCGGCTCCAACCCTGCGCATTCCGGGCAACAGATACGATCATCCACTTCGAGCAACCGGGTTGGTTCCATTGTTAGACACCAAGGGCAACGGTTCGGACGTTTTGTCTCGTCCATGTCAAGACTCCGGCAACGGATTTCGCTCACCTGGCAGAAATTAGCCAGATCATCGGTGACGATTTCGCCAACCAAGGCGGTAAGTCCATCCTGATACCGGCGCGTGATTTCTGGGTCACCGCAGTCCAGTTGCTCCGCAAGCTCCCGGATGGACAAGGGCAGACGTATGCGTTTGCTGATGAAGACGACCTTGAGCGCGGTGCCGGTTGGTTCATGAAAAAAGAGCATGTCCCATGGCCTGAACCCCGTTGGTTGCACCACCATCCCCGGCTTCGGAAAACGGGCCAGCCGTTGCAGGGCGGTCAAGGTGTGGGGATGGCCGGTGGAGGCGATCCGCACCCTGTCAAGCCCGTCGAACCAATCATGGGCATAACGTCCTAACCGCCAGCCGAGGGCCAGCTCCGGAGTCAGGTCACTGTGTCGCCATGCCAGCGCGGCAAGATCAAGGGGAAGAAGCATCTTGTTTCCTTATTTGTGCGTGCTGTTCGAGTACGCTCCCGGATTCTCCGATTTGCTTCAGTACTGCAAGGAGACACTCACCATCGCGGCAAAGGGCGCCCCTGGATAGTAGGTGGCCACCCCGTTTCTGCTGTCATCGGAGGCGTTGATCACCGAGACATATTTCTTGTCGAAAAGGTTGGTGAGATCAAGGGAGATCTTCATTGCTTCCGCCGCCAGCACCTTGGGCAGGCTATAGCTCATCCTGAGGTCGGCCACGGTGGCGGCGCCGATCTTCCCGTGATGCTCCACGTCGCTGTAACGCGTCCCGAGGTAGCGCACCATGGGTACGATTTCGAAGTTGCCCGGATGGTAGATCAATCCGGCCTTCACCAGCCATTCCGGAGTATCCACCACCTGGTTGCCCTCCGAGGCAAGGCGGGCCCCGGCGTAGGTCAGATCATCGTCGTAGGTCAGCACCGTATAGGTAGGGTTGACAAAAAACGTGATCTCCTTGCCGAGATAGGCGTTCATTTCCAGATCAAGGCCGTAGCCCGTCGCCTTGCCGATGTTCTGCTGGTAGTTCAGATTGACCCGTGGGTCGTAGATGGTGGTGAGCAGATTTTTGTGTTTCCCGTAGAAAAAGGTGGGCGCCAGATCGAACCAGCCGGTGCTGTAGCGCACGCCCAGGTCGACGGTGTCCGACCTCTCGATGGTGTAGCCGTTGAACAGCTCTTGCAAATTGATGCCTTGGGCCAGGAAAGTCGCGCGATTGGTGTTGTAGAGGCTCACCAGGGGCATGTACGAGTAGGGCCTGATAAAACTTCTGCCGTAGCCGGCATGGGCCTGAACCTCCTCGTTGAAATGGTAGGCCGTGCCAATGGTGGGGAGCCAGATATCGTAGCTGGTGGCCTCGCGGTCCAGATCGGTAGCCCGCGCCAGGGCGTAATTGGGTGCCGCACCGGTAGTGTAGCCCTCGCTGGAAGAGTCTTGAAAATGGAAATATTTGAGCCCGGTCTGCCAGTCCAATGGGCCATTGCTGCCGGCCAGCTTCAGATACGGGCTGTTGATGTAGCCGGTTCCGCTGGTGCCGAACACGCCGTAGCCCCGATACGCGAGGCCGGAGGCGGTGATGGCGTAATTTTGGCTGAAGATGTCCATGGTGGAGCTTTCAAAGTGATGACCGATGGTGGTCTTGATTCCCTGCGTTTCCAGCATCGCTTCGCCGATGAGTCCGATGCGCTCGATATCACGGGTTCTTTTTTGGACTTGTCCGCCTCCAGTGGTGACGCCCTGCAGGATTTCGGCGTCCTCCTTGGCATAGTACGGCTTGAGGGTGAGGCGCAGCGCATCGCTTGCCCGCATAGTCAGCACGGTGAGCAGGTCGTCGTTCTGGTAGGTGCCGCGATTGTAATCGTAGTAGTAGATGTCCTGGGCGGCGACGCCGGTGGGCGTGGCGTTGTAATCCCTGTCGTAGTCCCCCTTGAGGTTCCGGATATCGGTGGAAGTCAGCGGCCGGTAGAGGTGCTGGTCAAGATCGTTGTGGTTGACCCAGAGTTTGGCCTCGAACCTTTCCCCCAAGGGCTGGGACACGGCGAGATTGGCATTCCGCCGGGGACCGAGTGTCCCTGGCCCGCGCCATTTGTCCGCGTCGGTGTAGGAGACGGAGCCGGAAAAACGGGTGTCTGTGCCGGGGATCGCTCCTGAATCCAGCCGGAAAAAGGTGCGGGAATAGTCATTCGCGCCGAAGCCTTGCTTGAAGCGGAAGCCGGTGATTTCATGGGGCCAGTCGGGTTTGAGTTCCATGGCTCCGCCACGGGAACCGACCCCCGTGCCGATGTCGCCGGGCACCGCGCCTTTATAGACGGAAATACCCTGCATGTTCTCCAGGTCGTACAGATAATCGCGGGGGCCGATGGGGTTGCCGCCGTAGTTGGGCACACCCTCGACAGTCAGAGCGCCCAGGGCGCTGCTCACCCCGCGGAAGCGGACTTTGCTCATCTCCGCGCCGAGGCCGTTGCTGTCCGGGTTTTCCACATTGATGCCCGGCAGAAGATCCAGCGCGCCGGAAACGCTGGTGGATGCCCGTGCCCCCAGGATATCTATGCCCTTGGCCGTGATCTCGCTGCCGGTATAGACCGTTTCGCTGGACTGTCTGGTGGGGGTGATGAGTTTTTCCGCTGACACCTCGATCTCCGGCATCACCTCTTCCTTCACTCGTTCGGTTGTTGCCGGGGCCGAGGCAATTGCCAGTGAGGTGAATGCCATCTGACTGCCGATGAGTATGACGGCCAGCGTGGTGTTGAGTTGGCTCATGGAATGTTCCTCTCTGTTACTTTTTTATACCTGTGGCCCTTCTCTCGCTACGGGCGAAACCGAAACAGGCATCCCTGTTCAACGCAAGGCAAAGGCGACCGCGATCTGCATGGCTGCCGAATCGGGGAAAACTTCCTTCGGCGTGGCCGGAAACGGTGCCGCCGCACGCACCGCGGCCAGGGCCGCTTCATCCAGCGACCGGATGCCGCAGGACTCACCCAGCTCCATCTCCTCAAGGCCGCCATCGGCGGCGGCAACAAATCGTACCAGCACTCGGCCCTCCTGCCCAAGTTTTCTGGCAGCCAGGGGATAGCGCTGATTTTTCTCGATACGGGCCCGGACCTGCTGGAGGTATTGATCCCGCAGAGTATCGGCCTGCGAGGCATTGCGGGCATAGATGGTCAAATAATACCGCTCCGTGGCGTGCGTTCCCGGGACAGATACGACGGACAGCAGGGCAGTGATACAAGCCAGGGCGACGCCCCATGGGCAGAGTGCATTTCGCAAGGTCGATCTTCTCTCGTTGGCGGGTTGATAACGGAGGACCCTTGGCAGTCCGTAGTGTTACCTATTTTATATTTGTGCTACCGACTGATTCTTTACTACGGCTGCATATTTACTGTCAAGAAATTAATTGTGGGGTGAAATGCCGGGGTTGATCAAAAAAAGAATGATCCGCGCTTGGAGGGGTGTTTTGGGTATTCCTATAATAGCCTGGATTTTTTGCCTCCATTCCGGTTAAGCTGTAGTGAGGCAGGCCGCAGGGGACGCCATCCTGGCAAGGCGGAGGGGCACAATGCAGATTGGGAACTGGGAAGAGGCGTATTTGGCGCAGAGTCAGGATGCCGCGGTGGGACGGATGTTTCGCGGGATCATCCATAACCTCGGCGGGGTCATCCAGGTTTTTTCCCTGCACACGGATCTTGCCGGCATGATGCTGGACAAGGCCATGGCGGTGCTGGAACAGATGCGTCAGGCCGGACCATCGCCGGAGATGGACGTTCTGCATGATCTTCTTGCCCGGAGGAGTGGGTCGCTTTCGCAGATGCAGGAAAAGGTGCGGCAGAGTCAGCAGATCCTGCAGCGAACCCTGATTTTACCGGAGTTCCGGCAGTTGCCCGGCGGCGTGCCCTATACGGTCAATTCCGTGATCGAGACCGAGGTGGAGTTCCTGGCCGCGGATGCAGCTTTCAAGCACAAGGTGCAAAAAAGCATGGCCCTGGCCGAGGCGCCTGCCCTGAAACGTTTTCAACTGGAGCTGCACCAGATCATGCATATTCTGTTGGCCAACGGACTGGAAGCCGTGCAGGGGATGGAAAATGCGGAGATCGCGGTCGAGTCGGCCAGGGAAGGCGAGGGCGTTGTCGTGCGGGTGCGGGACAACGGCCCCGGCCTGAGCACCGAGGCTGCGGCGCATCTCTACGAGCCGTTTCATTCCGGCAAAGAAGGGCATCTCGGCCTTGGCTTGTATCTGGCGAAAAAGCTCATTACCCGCTGCGGCGGCGAGATATCCTGCGAGTCCAGCCCCGGCCGCACCAGCTTCAGCCTGTTTGTCCCTCCGGAGGCCATGCAGCCATGAGGCAAGCCAGCGGAAAAGAGAAAAAGGCGGCCGGCATTGCCACGCCAGGCACCCTGTTTGTGGTGGCAACCCCCATCGGCAATCTGGAGGACATTACCCTCCGGGCCCTGCGTATCCTGAGGGAGGTGGATCTGATTGCCGCCGAGGATACCCGGCACACCAGAAAGCTCCTCAGCCATTTCGATATCCACACCCCGTTGATCAGCTACTACAAGGAAAAAGAGGCGAGCCGCGCCCAGGAGATTGTGGCCCGGCTGCTTTCCGGCCATCAGGTGGCCCTGGTTTCCGACGCCGGAACGCCGGGGATCTCCGATCCGGGCGGGATTCTGGTGCACAGCGCCCAGGCGCACGGCATTTCCGTGGTGCCGGTTCCCGGGGTTTCCGCCCTGGCCACTCTGCTCAGCGTTGCCGGCTTGACCGAGCCGGCCCATCTTTTCCTGGGATTTCTTCCGGCCAAGGGAACCGAGCGGCGCAAGCTGCTGCGGAGCCTGAAAAATGATGCCCATCCCCTGGTGTTTTATGAGTCGCCCCGGCGGATAACCGCAAGCCTTGGCGATTGCCTGGCGGAATTGGGGGATCGGCGCACGGTGATCGGCAGGGAGCTCACCAAGGTGCATGAGGAGGTTGCCGTAGGCGATCTTTCGCAACTCCTGGCCGGACTCAAGGCGCGGGAGGCCATCAAGGGGGAATTCGTGGTGCTTGTCGAGGCGGCGCGCACGACGGCCTCGGAGCGGCCGGACAATCTTGAGGATCTGCTGCGCTGGTACCGTGGGCAGGACGGGGTCAGCCTGAAAGACGCAGTGGCGAACATTGCCAAGGACCTGGATCTCTCCCGCTCCGAGGTGTATCAAAAAGCCCTGGCAGTGTGGAAGGAGTAACCGCGATGCTGCAAAAATTGATCTATCTCGCCGCGGCCGGAGCCTGCGGCACCCTGGCCCGTTATGGCCTGGCCGGGTTGGTGCAGCGGGTGGCCGGGGCAAATTTCCCTTGGGGCACGGCTTCGGTGAATGGCCTGGGCTGCCTGCTTTTCGGGGTGATCTGGACCGTGACCAGCGAGCGTTTCGCAGGCAGCGGCGAGCTGCGGATTATCCTGCTCACCGGCTTCATGGGCGCTTTCACCACCTTTTCCACCTTTGTCGGCGAGAGCGGGCATCTTTTTGCCGACGGCCAGCACTGGTACGGGTTGGGAAACATCCTGCTGCAGAACGGGGTGGGGCTGGTGCTGTTTTTTCTGGGGATGGCGTTGGGTCGGCTGATCTAAGAAAAACATGCTCGTCCAGCAAGGTTAGTAGCCAGAGTAATATGCTGTATCCTTCTGTTCATTTCTTTGCTTGCCCAAAGAAACGAACCAAAGAAAGGGCACCCGTGTCCCTTGTCCCGCCGAAGGCGGGATGCCCGGAGTTTTCACCCTGCGGGTATAAGTTTCGTTTGAGCAGGCAAGCTGCTCAACTCAGCTATATGCCCCGCATGGGGTACTCCTCGATGCTGCCGGGGCTTTGCAAACTCGCTGCGCTCAAACAGTGCAAATGCCCTTTTCGGCAGCCTCTCCGGTGCTCGGCGGCGTGCCAATGGGATTTTGACTGCATGTGAAGGACTGAGTTGAGATTATTTGGTAATCAAAAAAAGGAGACACGGCCATGGAACTCCCATCGGAAGCGGAACTGCTCCGCATCTTCATCGGCGAAACCTCCAAGCTCGGCCAGCGGCCGCTCTATGAACTCATTGTTGAAGAGGCTCGGAAGCGCGGCCTGGCCGGGGCCACTGTCACCCGGGGGATAATGGGTTTCGGCAGGAACAGCCGCATCCACACGGCCAAGATTCTGCGGCTCTCCGAAGACCTGCCCCTGGTCATCGAGATTGTTGACAAACCGGAGCGGATCGCCGCCTTCCTCCCGGACCTGGACGGGATGATCGGCAAGGGGATGGTCACCCTGGAAAAGGTTCGGGTGATCTCCTACCGGAGCAAGGAAGATACATGATGGATTGAGGTTGTGCCGCAACGGAGGGAGCAATGCCCCGTCAGGTTGATCATGCCGCGCTCATGGAGTTCGTGCTCAAACGGCGCAAGGACACGGGCGGCTATGGCGCCACGCCGCGGCTGCCCGCCACCATCCAGGATACCTTTCAGGCCGTGGCCATCGGTATTGTTCTGGGCCACGACCCGCCCACCCCTCAAACAGAGCCTGCCCTGGCCGAATATCTTTCCCGGATGCTGGGTGTGCCCTGGCTGGGGATCGACACCACCTTCCGCCTGCTGAGCACCTGCCACGCCTGCGGGCTTGCCATGGATGGTGAGCGGGTCCGCGCCCATCTCGCCGCCTGTTTAACACGGGAGACTTCCCTTGCCGCCATCTATTATGTGAGCCGGATAGCCAGGGAGATTCTTGGGGATGGGTCGGATTTTCGTGGTTCCGGAACGTCTTTGCTGCTGCCTGCCCCTTGCGCGGTGGGGGATGTGGCCAGGTATCTCTTTGTGAAAAAGATGAATGGTCAGCCGATTGTGGGGGCGGAGATGCTGGCCGGGTGGCTTCAGCGCTCGCAGAACGGCGATGGCGGGTTCGGCTTTTTTCCTGGAACCACCTCGTTCATCGAGAACTGCCATGCCGGTCTTGCGGCCTTGAGCCTTTTGGGGGCAAGGCCCATTGATTTGGACGGCGTCAGGGCGTTTATCGTGAGCTGCCAGACCGGAAGAGGCGGCTTTGGCCGGAGCCCCAAGGCCGCGCCTTTTCTTGACGCTTCCTGGTATGGCATCGCCAGTCTGCGCCTGCTTGCGGAGATGGAAGCGCACCCTGCAAGCGGCTTGCCGGAGCTTTCCAGCCAGCGGAGCCGTCTGATTTTTTCGGTGTAAGCCGCCGTCCGGTTCGCTGCCTAAAAGAGGAAGGACCAGATGTACGTGCCTGCCGTGAACAGCAGACACACCACCAGAATCCATTTGATGAATCCGCCGGGCACGAATTGTTGCAGCCGCGCCCCGCAATACATCCCCGCGAACCCGCCTATTCCGAAGAGAAAGCCTAAGAGCCAATCCGGGGCGATGACCATGCCGGGGAAGTGGGGCGCCAGGATCTGGTAGAAAATCACCCCGGCCACCGAGGTGACAAAGGTTCCCATCAGGGATGCTCCAGCCACGGTATAGATCGGCAACCGGAAAAAGCTGACCAGAAACGGGGCGATGATCGCTCCGCCGCCGATGCCGTACACTCCGCCCACCATGCCGACCACAAGGCTTAAGGCCATGAGCCCCACACAGTTGACCGTCAAGGTTTCCCCGTAAAATTCGTAGACGATCCGGGTCGGGGTCCATTGATGGACTATGACGCGGGACGAGTACTCGCAGGAGGCGGCTTCGCTGCCGGTTGTCCGGGCCTGTTTTTTGTCTCGTTGATGAAAAAGCTCCTCGGTTGTGGGCGTGTCTCCCTTGTTTTTGCTCAACGCCAGGTCCTTGAGCAGCCTTGCCCCCATGTAAAGCAGGACCAGACCGGCAAAGAGCTTGAAGTTTTTCGGGTCGGGCAGGTACTTGATCCGGACAATGGCTCCGACCAGAACGCCGGGCAGGGTGCCGATGATCACCACCCAGGTCAGGGGCCAGAGCATGCGGCCCTCTTTGATGTAGCGGTACACGCCGCTTGGGATGGCCACGATGTTGAACAACTGGTTGGTGGAGCTGACCGCCGGGCTGGTAAAGCCGAGCACGCTGACCTGAAAGGGCAGCAGCAGGAATGCCCCGCTCACCCCGCCCATGGAGGTGAAAAATGAGATGGCAAAGGCGACCAGCGGCGGCACCAGGGGGTTGACCTCGATATTGGCAACCGGGAAGTACATCAATCACTCTTTGGGGAAATGGTTTTCAGTGTCGCGTCCACCAACTGGCGGACCCCGGCCAGGCATCAGCACCCTGCGGGGTTTTTCTCCGCGCATTGGCACCTGCCGCCTTTCCTCTCCGCGGTAATGCGCTCCATGATCAGCGAGCGGCCGTGTTCCAAGGCATCCTGGCGCAGATCCTCTTCGGTGTAGCCAAAACAATAACAGATCAGGCGTGACATGAAAAATCTCCCATGGGAGGTGTCCGGGCAAAGGCTCCAGGCTTCGGCCAACCGGAGAGGATGGCTTTTTCCCTATACCCCATGGCAGCGTATTTTGTCCAGATCGGGATGCTCTCTAGGCGCGTTCGCAAGCCAGATCATGTGTCGACTGCCGCCTTGCGCTCCCCGTGCCCGGACCGTGATTTCTTCCACCGTAAATCCGCTCTGGCGCAGCAATCGGGAAAAGGCGGGTTCTGGGCTGGCGGACCAGACGGCCAAAATGCCCGAGGGCTTCAGGGCACCATGGGCGGCGGTCAATCCGGCCCGGGTGTAGAGCCAGTCGTTGCCGGAGCGGGTCAACCCCTCGGGGCCGTTGTCCACATCAAGGAGAATGGCGTCGTACCCCTGTTGTTCCGTTTGTAAAATCCGGGCGACATCAATCTCCCGCACCGAGACGCGGCTATCGTTGAGGGGGTGCCCGGCCAGCCCGGCAAAAACCCCCCGGTTCCAGGCGACCACAGCAGGAACCAGCTCGGCCACCACGATCCGGGCCTGGGCGCCAAGCCGCGTCAATGCCGCCGCCACGGTATAGCCCATGCCCAGGCCGCCGATCAGGACGGTGGGCGAGGGGCAATCGGCAAGCCGTGCGCAGGCCAGATCGGCCAGGGCATCCTCCGAGCCATGCACCCGGCTGTTCATCAGCTCGTTGCCATCCACCCGGATGGAAAACTCCGCCCCCCGTCGGTAGAGGCAAAGTGTTTCGCCGCCGCCGGGCACCGGGGCGCTGTCCAGCAACTCCCAAGGAATCATTGTAACCTCGATAGGCATGTGGGTATCAGTAAAATCACAGCCTTGGAGTATACGGGAATGCGGGCGCTGTGCCTATGCTTTTTGAGCGGTGTTTTGCGTGGGCCTGCGCCATGTGGGGATATCTGTTTTGAGTGGGGGTGGAAAAAAGGCTTAATGATATCTTTGCCGTTGACTTCCTGACATTCAAATGATATTTCCTGTGCAACCATAACATATTGATGAAGCGTTTGTCTTCGTCGCAAAAGCATATCTGGTGCAAATCAATGGTACTAAGGCAGGGTGGCGCCCCATGGGTTCGGGGGGTGGTTTGTTGTGTTGTCTTATGGGCAAGCGGGTGGCCGGTGCATGTTCAGGCACAGATCGTCTCGCCCGCAGATGCGGCCAATCAGGAATTTTTGCGCCAGCAAGAACGCGAACGTGTTTTGCGCCGGCAGCAGGAACAACGCCCCGATGTGCGGTTGCAGCCTGAAGCAATTGCTGCCGCTAATTTTCTGTCTGTGGATGAATCGCCCTGTTTCCCCATTGAACAGATTCTGTTGGAAGGGAATGCCGCCGAGAAGTTTCAATGGGCGTTGGCGGCGGCAAACCAGACAGAAGATGGCGCGGATGATGTTGCCATCGGGCGCTGCCTCGGTACGCAGGGCATCAATCTGGTGATGCGTCGGGTGCAAAATGCCCTCGTGCGCCGAGGTTATGTTACCGCACGCGTTTTGGCCGAGCCCCAAGACCTGGCGCTCGGCACGCTCAAGCTTACTTTGATTCCCGGCCGTATCCGCAGCATTCGGTTTGCACCGGGAACCAATGCCCGGGCCACGCAATGGAATGCGGTGCCTGCTGCTCCGGGCGACTTGCTCAACCTGCGCGATATCGAGCAAGCGTTGGAAAACTTTAAACGGGTGCCAACGGCGGAAGCGGACATCCAGGTCATCCCAGCCGAAGGGGTGGATGCGCAACCGGGCGACAGCGATTTGGTTATTCAATGGAAGCAGGGCCTGCCCTTTCGTTTCAGTGTCTCCGCCGATGACGCCGGCGCCAAGGCGACGGGCAAATATCAAGGCGGGGCAACGATCTCCCTCGACCATGTGTTGACCTTGAACGATCAAGGCTATGTGAGCTTTAATCACGATCTCGAAGGTGACGGCGCGGATCAGGACGGCACGCGAGGGTTCATCGCCCATTATTCAGTGCCCTTCGGCTACTGGCTGCTGGGATTTACCACCAGCAGCAATCGCTACCACCAGACGGTGGTGGGTGCCAGTCAAGACTATATGTATAGCGGCGAAAGCCGGAATAGCGAGATCAAGCTTTCGCGCCTGGTGTACCGTGATGCCGTGCGTAAAACCATATTGTCCTTAGGCGGCTGGCAACGTTCCTCAAAAAACTTCATCGATGACACCGAAGTGAAAGTGCAGCATCGGCGCATGGCCGGTTGGGACCTTGGTGCGGCGCATCGGGAATTCATCGGCACTGCCACCCTCGATCTGAACGCCAAGTACCGACGGGGAACAGGTGCGATGGACGCCTTGCCTGCTCCGGAAGAAGCCTTTGATGAAGGCACTTCGCGCCCCAAAATCGTCATGGCCGACGCGCAACTGAATGTCCCCTTTGTCGTTGCCGAGCAAAACCTGCGCTACACCGGCACTTGGCGTGCGCAGTGGAACCAGACGCCATTGGTGCCGCAAGACCGTTTTGCCATCGGCGGGCGCTACACCGTGCGCGGATTCGACGGGGAAAATCTGCTCTCCGCCGACCGGGGGTGGCTGGTTCGCAATGACCTGGGTTTGGCGCTGTGGCAAACAGGGCAAGAGCTGTATCTGGGGATTGATCACGGTGAGGTGGCGGGCCGGAGCAGCGAAACCTTGATCGGCACCCGGTTGAGCGGTGGGGTGTTGGGACTGCGTGGGGGATACAAGGGGTTGGCCTATGATCTGTTTGTCGGGCAGCCGCTGGGCAAACCTGATGGTTTTAACGCGGTATCCACTGTTGTGGGCTTTAATCTCAACTGGTCTTTTTAAGGGGCGACTCCGGAACGGCTTAAGCCGCCATGTTTCCGGGATATCGGTTCGGTTTTTTATTATCTGCATGAAGCAGGGGGGCGCATGAACAAGCATTGTTATCGCATGATTTTTAACAAAGCGCGCGGCATTCTGATGGCGGTGTCGGAGATCGCTACCAGCCACAGCAGATCAAGCGGCGAGACCTCGGGCAAGACGGTCAGGCCTTGGGCCGTGCGGGCTGCGACAGTCAGGGCTCTGGCCATGCTTGGCCTGGTTATCTGGCCGGTGGCGGTGTATGCGGCAGGCGGCATCGTGTCCGACCCCAGCGCCCCGGCCACACAACGGCCAACCATCCTGGCCGCGCCCAACGGGGTGCCGCTGGTAAATATCCAGACCCCCAGCGGGGCCGGTGTCTCGCGAAACACCTACAGCCAGTTTGATGTCCGGCAACAAGGGGCGATTCTCAACAATTCGCGCATCAATGCGCAAACCCAGCTGGGCGGTTGGGTACAGGGCAATCCCTGGCTTGCCACCGGCAGCGCCCGGGTTATTCTCAATGAAGTCAACGCCAGCAATCCGAGCCTGCTGCAAGGGTATGTCGAAGTTGCAGGCAACCGTGCCCAAGTGGTTATTGCCAACCCGGCGGGCGTCACTTGCGATGGCTGCGGCTTCATCAACGCCAGCCGCGCCACTGTGACGACGGGTTCGCCCATCTTAACCGGCGGCAACCTCGAAGGGTACCGCGTGCAAGGCGGGGCTATCAATATTACCGGTGCAGGGCTCGACACCAGCACCGCCGATTACACCGATCTGATTGCCCGCTCGGTGCAAGTCAATGCGGGGATCTGGGCGAATCAACTTAAAGTTACGGCGGGCGCCAATCAGGTTGGCGCGGAGCACACCGCAGCGACCTCGATTGCCGGAAGCGGTGTTGCGCCTGCTTTTGCCATTGATGTTGCCCAGCTAGGCGGGATGTATGCAGGCAAAATCACCCTGGTCGGCACCGAAACAGGGGTCGGCGTGCGCAACGCAGGCAATATCGGCGCCAGCGTCGGGGAAGTGATCGTCACCGCCGAAGGTCGGCTGGAAAACGCGGGACGCATCACCAGCGCAAGCCATACCCAAATCGAGACCTCCGGCAGCATCGACAACAGCGGCGCGATCTATGCCCAGGGCAACGCCAGCCTCACCACCCGTGACAATATCGACAACAGCGGCGTGATCGCAGCCCTCGGCAATGCCACCCTCGCCGCCACAGGCGCGAACAGCCGGATTACCAGCACCAACAGCTCGGTGCTCGGCGCAGGGGTGCAAAGCGATGGCAGTCTTGGCAATAGCGGAGCGCTCAGCGTCAACGCAACTAAAACGCTTACGGCCCAAGGGCAGAATCTGAGCGGTGGCAATCAAGCTTTGATCGCGCAGGCCATCAATCTCTCCGGCAGCCAGACCAGCGCCAATGGCGATATCGCGGTGACCGCAATTGCCGGTGACATCGATCATGTCGGCGGCAATCTACAGGCCAATGGCACTGTCAATTTGAGCGCCGCCAAAGCGATAACGAACGACAATGGCGTTATTGTCGGGGATCAGCTCACCATCAACGGCGATAGTCTGAGCAACCACGGCGGCAGTATAAGTCAGTCGGGCTTTGGCGACACCCGAATCACCACTGCCGGGGCCATTGACAACAAGAGCGGAATTCTTGCCAGCAACGGGCAGAACCTGTTTTTGCAAGCAGATTCGTTGAACAACAATAATGGGAGCCTTACCTTGACGGGCACTGGGTTATTGGCGGTGCGCAGCGGAAGCCTGAGCAATAATGGAGGCATGCTTGCAACCAACGGCGGAGTAGATATCGCTGTCGCCAGTCTGGATAACAGCGACGGCACGATCTACGGCACGGGCAATCTTGCCGTTCAGTCCAGTGGCGTTTTAGGCAATCAGCGAGGTCTTATTCAGACCGATGCTGATCTGAATGTCGTCGCCGTTGCGGCGTTGAACAACGCCAATGGACGCATTGAGGCCAATGGTGCGGCCAGTTCAGCCGTCGTTTCAGGCGCGAGCATTGATAATAGCGCAGGCCGGATCGTCAATAACGGCATTGGAATTACCGCAGTGAGCGGCGCAAGCATCGTCAACAACAATGCGGCGAATATTCAGGGAATGGGTGTTGTCGGCGGCAATGGTGATGTGGTGATCAATGCCGCAAATCTGGCCAATACTCAAGGCGGTCAAGTGGTTGCTGGCGGCAATCTGAACCTTGATGCCAGCAGTGTTCTGAACAACAACGCCGGTGTGCTTTTTGCCCAGGCCGACCTAGCTGTGAATCAGCCGGGGGCCACGCTCAGCAATGTGGGCGGGCATATCGGCGCATCCGGCGATGTCGAGTTAGCGGTGACGAGCCTGGACAACACCAACGGTCAGATTGGCAATATGCAGAACTCGGGCGGCAACCTCGGGGTGTTGGCCATCGGCAATGTGACCAACACGGGAGGAGAAATTGCCTCTGACCAGGATTTGCGCATGGCGGCCAATGCCCTGGTGGGGGATGGCGCAGTGATCGGCGGACGTGATGCCAGTATCAGCCTGCAGGGGGATTACACGCAGACAGCGGGCAATCTGATCACCGCCAACCGGGATCTGAGTTTCAGTATAACGGGGAATTTGACCAATGCAGGCACATTGCAGCCCGCCAGCAACCTTGTCGTGAACGCCGCCAATATCACCAACCAGGGGGATCTGGGCGCGGGGGATAAACTCAGCGCGAATACCGCAACCTTGCGGAATACGGGCAGCATTATCGGTGGAGATGTCGCCATTACGGCCAGCCAAAAAATTGAGAACGTGGGGCCGTCTGCCTTGATCGGCGCGAGCAATGCCTTGGGAAAACTGGAGCTGTTGGCCCCAACCATCGAGAATCGTGATGAGACGACCGCTACTGATGCCTCGGCGTTGACTACGATCTATGGTCTGGGTCAGGTTGTTTTGGCCGGGAGCAAGGATGCCGCCTCCGGGCAATATGCAAGCGCCAATCAGGTCGTCAATACTTCGGGCCTGATTCAGTCCGGCGGGGATATGTCGATCTACTCGGATACGTTGACCAATACCCGGCGGGTCTTGGTGGCATCAAATACCTTCACGCAAGTTGGGCAGACCAACGGATCTGTTGTCTGGACCATCGCCAACCCCAATGTGCCGGGTGGGCGCTACATTGAGCCGCCGCACGAAGGAACCTGGAACAGTGCTTACGTTCGGACCGATTACACGGAGACGCTTTCTCGCAACAGCCTCGCCAGCATCAGCCCGGCGGCGCAGATCATCTCCGGCGGCAACCTCAACCCGGCGGTAAATCTTTTGCAGAATTACTGGAGCAAGGTGGCAGCGGCAGGGGATATTTCCTTAAACGGCGTCACCCTGGATCAGGACAGTTGGCGGGGCGCCACGCCCTATTTCCAGCGTGCTGTGTACAATGGCACCTATCTGTATCGCACCTATAAAGGGATTATGTGGAGGATGGCTTGGCCTGGTCCGCAAACCGTTGACACGCCACTGCCGGGCTATGATTCATCATTTACCGCACAGGGCGATATCAGCGGTTCGGGGGCAACGATACACAATACGGCAGGCAGCACGAACGCAACTCCTTTGGGGATGCAAGCCGGGCAAACGATTCAGGCCGCCGCTGGCGTCGCTGTCGGCTCTGTGGGCCAAGCCCCCGTGTTAGCCAATCTCAGTTTGCCGCCAGGAGGCCTGTTTCACACGAACACCGACTCGCAGGCCAGATATCTGGTGGAAACGAACCCGGTTTTTGCCAACCACACGGAATGGCTGTCCAGCGACTACTATTTCCAGAGTCTTAAACTGGACCCCGCCATGATTCAAAAGCGGCTTGGCGATGGATTTTACGAGCAGAAACTGGTTCGCGAGGAGATACTGTCGCTTACGGGCAAAGCCATGCTTGGCGGTTACGCCGATGAAGAGGCGCAGTTCAGGGAGATGATGACCGCAGGCGCGACCCTGGTGCAGGCCCTGGCTATTCGGCCTGGGATCAGCCTGAATGCCGAGCAGGTCGCTAAACTGACCAGCAATGTTATCATCATGGAAACGCGGGTGGTCGATGGCAACTCGGTTCTTGTACCGGTGGTCTACCTGGCCCGGATCAATCAAGACGACCTGCTGCCCACAGGATCGATGATCGCGGCCACGAACATCAACCTGGCCGACACTAAAACCTTTACCAATAGCGGGACCATAAAGGCGAATAACGCGCTGAGCCTCAGCGGCCAAGCCATCGACAATCGGGGCGGCAACCTGCAAAGCGGTGGGATGATGACCCTGAACACCGCAGGGGACATCGACCTTACCTCGGCCAGAGTCAAGGCGGGCAGCCTGCAATTGCAGACCGGCCATGATCTTAAGCTCAATACCGATGCCAAAACCATGACCGTGACAGGGCCTGGAGGCACCCGAACCAACACCATGCTTGGGAGGGTGGCAAGTCTTGAAGTGGCAGGCGATGCCCTGATCCAAACGGGCGGCAATCTGGAGCAAAAGGGTGCCCAGCTCAAAGTTGGCGGCGATCTTGCCACCGACATCCAGGGCGACTGGCAGATCACCACCCAGCAGACGCGGGAGACCACCCGTGTGAACCGGATGGGCGGCCATTCCTTTACCGAGAATGTGCAGAATGTCGGCAGCGTGGTCCAGGTAGGCGGTCAATCCGATATTAAAACAGGCGGCAATCTGATCGCCCAGGGGGCGCAGATAGATCTCCAGGGTGGGGGCAGTATCCAGGCGGGCGGCAGCGTGGAACTTCAGGCGGCCAAAAACAGCTTTACCCTTGATGCCACAAGCGCAAGCAAACGCTCTTCGTCCTCCCTTAAAACCTATGATGAAACCGTGGTCGGCACCAGCCTGCAAAGCGGCAAGAGCCTTACCATCCAGAGCGGCAAGGATATCCGCCTGGCCGGAAGCACCCTCAATGTGGCAGAGGGGAGCGCGACCTTGGCCGCAGCCGGGAATGTAACGATCCAGGCGGAGAGCGAGCAGCATACCTATGACTGGCAACATAGCGGAAAGCGTTCCGGCATAGTGAGCACAACAACCACGTCGGAACGCGACCACAGCGATGCTCAGATCGCCCAAGGCAGCACCATATCCGCGGATGGTGTCACGATCCAAAGCGGCAAGGATATCGTGGTGATGGGCAGCAATGTGGTGGGCACCAACGATGTAACGCTTACGGCCCAGAACAACATCAAGATAGAAGCCGCCACCAACACCCTGCAAGAAAGCCATTTCAGGGAGGAGAAAAAGAGCGGTTTGCTCAGCTCGGGCGGCATCGGCTTTACCATCGGCAGCCAGCAGCAAAGCACGGACGCCAAAGGCACCAGCACCATGGCGGTCGCCTCCACGGTGGGCAGTACGGCAGGCAATGTGACGATTGAGGCTGGCAACGACTACAAGCAAGTGGGCAGCAACGTGGTCGCGCCCCAAGGCGACATCGATATCAATGCCAAAAAGATCGACATTATCGAAGCGCAAAACACCAGCCTGAACACCACGGAGACCAAGTTCAAACAAAGCGGTATTACCCTGGCGTTGAGCAGCCCGGTAATCTCCGCAGTCCAGACCGCGCAGCATATGGCTGAGGCGGCAGGCGAGACCAAGGATGCGCGGATGCAGGCCCTGGCCGGGGCCACCGTTGCGCTGAGCGCTAAAAGTGCCTATGACGCCGTGAAAGCGGGTCAAGCGGTCACAGGCGGCAGTCTGGCCGATAAGGCGGGCGGTGTCAGCGTAAGCATCAGCGTGGGCAGTTCCAAGAGCCAAAGCAACAGCACCCAAACCAACAGCACCGCACAGGGCAGCACCGTGGCGGCAGGCAACAATGTGAACCTTACTGCCACGGGCGCGGGGAAAGACAGCGATCTCACCGTGCAGGGCAGCCAGGTCACGGCAGGCAACAATGTCAGCCTGAAAGCCGATGATGCAATCAACCTGCTCGCCGCTAAAAGCACCGCCGAGCAACACAGCATCAACAAATCAAGCAGCGGCTCACTGGGGGTCAGCTTTGGCAGCCAAACCGGCGTCATCCTGGCCGCCAGCCAAGGCCGTGGCAATGCCGATGGCTCGGATGTGTCCTACAGCAACACCCACGTCGAGGCGGGCAATACCCTGGCCCTGCAATCCGGCGGCGAGACCACGCTCAAGGGCGCAGTGGCGAGCGGCAAGCAGGTTGTTGCTGAGGTCGGCGGCAATCTGAATATCGAAAGTCTGCAAGACACCAGCACCTATGAATCCAAACAAAAAAGTCTGGGCGGCTCCGTAACCCTTGGCCCCAGCCCATCGGGTAGCGTCAGTGCCAGTAAGAGCAAGGTCGACAGCAGTTACGCCAGTGTGATAGAACAATCGGGGATCAAGGCCGGGGATGAGGGATTTCAGGTCGAAGTGGCAGGGAACACCGATCTTAAGGGTGCGGTGATTGCCAGCGCGGACAAGGCTATTGAGAAGGAGAAAAATAGTTTGATCACCGCGACGCTGACGCAAAGTGATATTCAGAACAGGGCTGAAGCCAGCGCCAAGAGCAGCGGCATCAACCTTGACAGCAGCATGTTTACTCAGGGCAAATACGGGGTGACCAAGGGCGTCATTGGTAACGCGCTGAACAACGCCAGTGAATCGGGTAGTTCCAGCGGGCAAACTCGCAGTGCCGTGAGCCAAGGCACGGTGACCATCACCGACGAGGCCAGACAACAGCAACGCACCGGTCAAACTGCCGAACAAACTGTAGCCAGCTTGAACCGCGACACCGCAACTGCGCAGACGGCGGCGCAGAAGCAAGACGTGCAGGCGATGGAACGGACGACACAGGCTGAGCAGGCAATCAAGCAGGAGGCAATCAAGATCGTCACCACCTTTACCGATGAGGCTTACCGTTCCAGGTTTTTGGTCTCTCCCAAACCTTTAAAAGGGGTGTGTCCTGTCGGTGCCAACTGCAATGCTGATCGGAGTCTGCTGAAATATAGCCCTGCGACAGAGGAGGAGATTGCAACGGCTGACCCCAACAGTATTCTAGCCGTTAACGGTATTTTTAATGACGAAAAACGAGCTGTGGAGCTGGCGTATCAGAACATCGAACCAGATCAGGCAGGAAATAAACCGACGACTTTCTACCTGATGCATATCGCCCCTGCCAACAGCACCATTTCAGAGCTGTTGGGCGTGGCTTATGAAAAAGTCGTCAACTCCATGGACTATGGTCTCGCCAATTTCCTAGGTTATACCAACGGCACGGAACTCTACGCCGATCTGCTACGGAGTCGTGGCCAGGAGGCGACAACATCGCTGGGCCACAGCCGGAGCACGTTGATTCAGGAAAGCGGTCATACGATTCTGGCTAACCGCCCGGATGAAAACGGCAACACCTATACGAACCCCAATCTGAGCGTACGCGGTGTGGGGGGGGCGGCGGATGCGGAGAGCTATACGGAGGCGGCGTTCAAAATAATTCAGGATCCTAATAAGAAGGGGAACATTACCTATAACTACTTTAGTAACGACCCGGTTTCAACATCCAATCTGTCCGGCGGCAACCCAGGAGTGTGGACTCTCAAGGATTTATGGCAGGTGATTGACACCGACAACAGCATGCACAGCAGCTATGGCACCGGGGCTGTCGGCAGCACTCAGGTGGAAATTCCTGTCCTCGGCGGTCCGTCGCAGGGGACGCTGGATGGTAATGCCAAATTGATCCGCTATAAAGGGGGACAACAAGTAGACGCGCAAGGCAACCCCATCAATGTTAAACAGTAAGGGAGTGTCATGAACAGGAAAATTCTGTTGATTCTCGGAAGTTTGAGCTTCTGTGTTTTTTTGGCAGGCTGTGGTGTTGAAGATGCGATCAGGCGCAACGATGATCGCTACATGGTGCCAGGAATGCTGGAGCCATCAATTTCATCGAATCCTTACTACGCTCGGCATAGCTTTACGTTTTTGGGGAAATACAAAGTCTCTCATGAGTGGCTGAATACGGATAGATCCTGCGGATATGGAGGCTACTTCGGTAAACCAAATGGCGTGGAATTACGTATTTTTGACAGCCTTGGGTTTATATATGAAGAAGATGGCAGGGTTTGGTATCAGGCGGATAAGAGTTATGCGGGCAAAAAGTCTAATGGAGAATGCTGGCGTACCGACTTCGACCGCTACGTCCGTAGTATCAAGGTGCAATCACCCATTTATGGGACTCCGAGTAAAGAGGAAGTGCAGGCTTCAGAAAAAGCGCAGTGGGAGCGCATTGAGCGAGCCAGAAAAACAGGGAGATACGAGAGCAAGAAGACTCCTGACATTGTTACCCCCATAGGCTTCGAAGAAAAGGAAGTTGGCTTTCAGGCGTTATGTTTCGAGAGCTGGATGAGGACGAGTCATTTCCTTGGTGGGAGATTGCACAAGCGCGACCTTGCAACATGGCGAGCCATGTTGACTGAAGAAAATCCCAATGGAATATGGTCAGAGCGTCGCATTGGGTCCAATGTGTGGCTGGTTCAGGAAACATCTGAACAGGATTTTAGGCCTCGACCATTGAACGGTGTGGGCGGACCTTTCCAAACCTGGCTATTGCCGATTAGCGATACCGGCTACACCCTCGGCATGGAATTGGGGGCAAGTAGGGAATCTTTACAATATCCAGACGCTCATGAACGCATGAAGGCGATGTTTCGGCACTTGATCGAATCGGTTAAGATCGAGCCTTTACAGCCTTGATATTGTCTTTCTGTCCAAGCTCGACACTGACCTTCCTCCTAAAAAATGAGCCATTGGGGTCCAGAGTGCCAGAGTGGCAAGCCCCGCAAGCCCCGCCCTGACCCGCCCTGCCTGACCCGCCCTGGGTCGCAAGCCCCGCCCTGGAGCCCCGCCCTGGGGTCGGGCCAAGCCAGTAGTTTGATTTAACAAAGAAAAAAAGGAAAATATTGCTGATATTAGTCCTTAATTTTCCTTTTTATGGCCACAAAAGGTGATTCGATAGATGGCGCGAGCGAAGCGGCATTACATACCAGGTCAAGTACCCGCAAATGGGGTCACCCGCAAATGGGGTCAAATCTTTATCCTTGACAAGTCCGCCTCGTTTTTTTGCGTATAAGGCTTGCAGTTTCTTGTCCTTGTCAAGCTGTTCCCGAAAGCGTTTTCTTCCTTGACTGACGTCAAGGATAAAGATTTGACCCCTTATCCGCCCTTTTGCCATATGGCGCGAGCGAAGCGGCACTACATACCCGGCCAAGTGTGGCATCTGACGCACAGGTGCCACAAACGGGAGTTTTTGCTCAAGTTCCGCAAGGATCGTCAAAGCTGGATTCAGTGGCTGTATGAGGCGAAAAAACGCTATGGGCTGGTGATCTTCAATTACACAGTAACCTCCAACCATATTCATCTTCTTGTGCTCGATGCCGGAGACCGTCACGTCATCCCCCAATCGATGCAACTGCTGGCCGGACGTGTCGGGCAGGAACATAACCGGCGCAAGAGTCGCAAGGGAGCCTTTTGGGAAGACAGATACCATGCGACGGCAGTGGAGAAAGGAGAGCATCTGTGCCGCTGCCTGGTGTACATGGATCTCAATATGGTCCGGGCCGGAGTTGTGTCGCATCCGGCGGAATGGGAACATGGCGGCTATAACGAAATCCAGCAACCGCGCCAAAGGAAATCGCTGATTCATTATGACGCACTGTGCAGCCATCTTGGCATCGGCAAGTATGAACTTTTGCGAGAAGCGCACCGGGAATGGGTGGAGGAGGCCCTCAAGGAAAACCACCAATTCCGAGAAGAGGCGTGGACAGAGAGCATTGCGGTAGGCAGCCGGGATTTTGTTGATAGAACCAAGGAAGCCTTGGGTGTCCGGGCTAACGGGAGAAAGTTGCAGCCGTCAGGAGGCGCATACGAACTTCGAGAGCCGCAACTCTTCTATGAGCATGCTTTTGGCAGCGAAAACCAAGGATTAAGCGAAGAAAACACCTACTTTTGGGGAAATTATGCTGAGATATCATGCGAATAGCTTGGCCCGACCCCACCCAACCAACCCCACCCAACCAACCGTTGTTAACCCACACACGGGCAATGTGATTTCTGAGGTGCTTTACGCTGCATGGGATAAGACCATGGCCCCTGTTTTTGGCATTAGTAACGCCAGCGAAATGCGTAATGAGCTTGTCATGCAAGCTGGGGCACAAGGCTATGTCGTTGATGAGGTCAATTTTAGCCGTGGCAATATCACAAGTTTCAATGGACAGCAACAACTGGATCGTGAAGGCATAACAAATGCCCCCATCAGTCAGGTGCAGATGAACGGATCACCAATCAACGCGCAGGATATGCAGGGAGTTATGGATCGAACCACCGGTGGCAAAGCGCAGGTGTATCAGTCCACCCACCAGAATGACTGGGTGAGCACAGGCATTGGTAATAACCCGCAGACAGGCGGGCAGCCCAGCAGTTTTATAGATGCGCATACGGGTTATGGGCCGAATACACCAGACAAGGAATCTAACGCCGTTTGGGGGCCAGGCATCAAAAGTCAATCACTACCTGCATGGGTGCAGCCATGAAGAGACTAACACTATTACTGTTAGGTGGGCTACTGTTGACAACATCATGCTCTTTGCACAAAATGGACTGGCCTTCTGCACAGATGTGGGATACATGGCAGAAACCTGGATACACCAAGAATAATGTGACTCGATTTCTTTGGGATGTCTGCGGATACAGAACTCAAAGGGAACTTGCGGCGGCAGAGCCCAATCTTACGGGCTCTTTTTTGGCGGAGAAGTGGATGTCTGTCTTGATGAAAACAGAAGAATGTATGTTGAACAACGGTTTCGTCTACGTCGATGAGCCAGATGGTTTTATAGGTGGTAGTTGCAAATTCCCGCAATACCAAAACCTCCCCTCCTGCCAGTCCCTCAAAAAAACACGGGAACAGACTCAATGAGACATTTTATTCCGTTTGACGAATCGTGGGTTAATGAGGCGCGGATTCCGACGCGGATTCCGGGGACAGTATATAAAACTACCGGTTATTAAATATACTGTTTGAATGCATAAGTAATTGAAAATGGGAGCCTCCAGGTGGCGAACAGCTCATATAATGAGCGAGCGGGGTCGAATAAATCGCCCCGAGTCAGACCCACAAGGAGGCTCCCTATGG
>Ga0180009_10001600_pt1 | contig 27496 bp, 22 predicted proteins | sample OS_PC_MetaG_FD_123537 | JGI IMG/M metagenome (GOLD analysis project Ga0180009, IMG submission 123537) | Groundwater microbial communities from the Aspo Hard Rock Laboratory (HRL) deep subsurface site, Sweden - OS_PC_MetaG | ecosystem: Environmental > Aquatic > Deep subsurface > Groundwater... | reverse complement strand
GGCGGGATCGGCGCTGATATTGATGCCGCACTTCTTGGCTTCGACGTAGAACTTGGCCAAGGTGCCGAGGCGGAAGGTGTAGTCGGGCGCTTTCTGATGGCCTTCGATATCCAGGCTGTCTTCAGTGATGACTTCGCGATATTGCGGCGCGACCATGGCGGCGTTGCGCAGATCCCAACCAAGGGCCGCGAAAAAAGGGTCTATAAGCGATTGGCGGACGTGAGCTTCCTTGACTCCCGGGGCGAGGAAGGACCGCCGGTTGGTGGCGAAGTACTGGCACAGCCTGGCAATTTCATCTTTGCTTTGAGCGAATGTCTTACTCATATGTGTTCAATCCTATTCTCCGGTTACCGACAACACTCATACGCCTAACTATAGTTAATTGATTAACATATTTGCCTTAATCAGTAAAGATATTTTATCTAAAAATAAGATTATTTCGAAAATTGGTGGCGAGAATGGAAGAAGAGTTAAGAAAGATGACCTTGTTGGGGTGAGGGCCGATGATGATTTCTGGAACCTGGGTGACCCTCATGGTTTTCCAGGCATGTGGGGGTCATAGCCCCTCATGCAGCGCCGCCATGCGGCCGCAAAACGGGCGCGCTAATCAATTTCCTGAACCAAAGCCGGGCTCGCTTCGTATAAGGGATTGTGGGAAAAGCGGAAATGGAAACGTTTTTCGGTCAACCCACCGTATAAAGCGGGTGACAAACCACAACACGTAAGGAGAACAGGCACATGGCCAACGGAAAAAAAGTAAAGTCACGCAAAAAAATCATCTGGATCGTGGTCGGAAGCATCATCATATTGATCATACTCAGGGTCGCCTTCTGCGGCAAAAAGATCCCCGGCATCACGGTGCAGACCGAGAAGGCCGCCCGCCGCGACATCACCCAACTCGTGTCGGCGACCGGCATCATCAACCCCGCCTACCAGGTGGCCATTACCCCAGAAGTGACCGGCGAGATCGTCGAACTGCCGGTTAAGGAAGGCGACCGGGTTAAGAAAAACCAGCTTTTGATCCGCATCAAGCCCGACTCCTATATCGCCCAGCGCGACCGGGCCAAGGCCAACCTGGAATCGGCGCAGGCCACCCTGGGCATGAGAAAAATCGAGAAGGATTACATCGAGAGCAACTTCAAGCGCACCGAGCAGCTCTACCGCGAAGGCGTTTCCAACAAGCAGGAGCTGGATCGGGTGCAATCGGACCTGGCCTCCAGCCTCGCCCAGCTGGAAGCCCAGAAAGCCTTTGTCCAGCAGGCGCAAGCGACCCTGAAAGAATCCAACGAAAGCCTGAACAAGACCGCCATGTACGCGCCGATGGACGGCACGGTCAGCAAGCTCAATGTCGAGTTGGGTGAACGCGTTCTGGGCAGCGGCTTCAGCCAGGGCACCGACCTGATGACCGTGGCTGACCTGAGTAAAATGGAGGCCATCGTCGACGTGGACGAAAACGACGTCGTGCTGATATCGATCGGCGACACGGCCAAGGTCGAACTGGACGCCTTCAAGAACATCACCTACAAAGGTCTGGTCACCCAGATCGCCAACTCCGCCAAGACGACCGGGGCAGGCACGCAGCAGGAAGTGGTCAATTTCGCCATCAAGATCACCTTGAACGACTTCAACGCCCAGGTGCGGCCGGGCATGTCCTGCAACACCGATATTGAGGTCGAGACCAAGAACAACGTGCTGGCCATCCCCATTCAGAGCGTTACCGCCCGCTCCGAGGAAGAGCCCGGGGCGGAGCAAGCGGCGTCCGGCGGCGAATCGAACTTCGGCAAGGTCAGCAAGAAAAAGCAGTCCAGGCCCAAGGAGGTCGTCTTCGTGATGGACAAGGATACCGTGGCCATGAAAGAGGTGAAGATCGGCATCAGCGACAACGAATTCATCGAAGTCATATCGGGACTGAAAGAGGGCGATCAAGTGGTCAGCGGTCCCTACCGGGCCATCTCCAGCGAGTTGCAGGACAAGGGCAAAGTGAAGCTGGAACCCAAGCCGCAAGACAAAAAGAACAAGAATAAAAAATGATGGCGCAGGCAATAAAAACATGAACACCATCAATTTGGAGAACATTTCCAAGGTATACCAGGTCGGGTCCGAAGAGGTCCACGCCTTGGCCGAGGTATCCCTGAAAATCGACCCGAACGAGTACGTGGCCATCATGGGGCCGTCCGGTTCCGGGAAATCGACGCTGATGAACATCCTGGGCTGCCTCGACACGCCGACTGGAGGAAAATACGACCTGAAGGGGCTCGACGTCAGCGACATGAGCGACAACCAGCTGGCCGAAGTCCGCAACCGGGAAATCGGCTTCGTCTTCCAGACCTTCAACCTCCTGCCCCGCGCCAACGCCTTTCACAACGTCGAGCTGCCTCTGATCTACGCCGGCATTCCCGCTTCGCGCCGCCGCGAAATGACCGAAACGGCCCTGACCAGCGTCGGCTTAAAGGAGCGCATGCTGCACAAACCGAGCGAACTTTCCGGCGGCCAGCGCCAGCGCGTGGCCATCGCCCGGGCCCTGGTGATCGGACCCTCGATCATCCTGGCCGATGAACCGACCGGCAACCTCGATTCGAAAACCGGCGAGGACATCATGGTCCTGTTTCACGAGATCTATGAACAGGGCAATACCATCATCCTGGTCACCCACGAGGAGTACATCGCCAACCACGCCAAGCGGGTCATCCGCCTGCTGGACGGCAAGGTCGAGAGCGACAAGCATGTAGCGAACCACACGGTTTCCGGCCGGGAGAAATAGCCGTGCGCCATCACCTGTTCGAATGGAAGGAGGGGCTGCTGATCGCCCTGACAGCCATTCGCGCCAACAAAGCCCGTTCGATCCTGACCACGCTGGGTATCGTGATCGGCATCTGTTCGGTGGCGCTGATGGCCACGGCCATCAACGGCATCGACAAAGCCTTCGTCGAAGGCATCAGTTCCCTCGGCGCCGACAATCTCCACATCGACAAGTACGCCTGGTTCAGCAACGAGGATTTCTTCCTGATGCGCAACCGCAAGAACGTGACCATGGACCAATTCGAGCGCTTCCAGAAACTGGCGAAGCTGCCCCTGGCCGTGGCGCCGACCATCCTGACCGTGCACAAGGTGCTTTTCGGGGACAACTACGTCGAAGGTACGCTGATGACCGGAACGACCGACGAGTACGTGCGCACCACCAACTTCAATTTCGCGCGCGGCCGCTTCTTTACCCCGGTGGAGAGCAACGGCGCCCGCAACGTGGCCGTGCTGGGCAGCGAAGTCGCCGCCCACCTGTTCGAAAAGCAGGATCCCCTGGCCAAAGTGGTCAAGATCGACGGCATTCCCTTCCGTGTCGTCGGCGTATTGGAGAAGCAGGGCAGCACCCTGCTGGGCAACTTCAACCCCGACAACCAGGTCTACATCATCATCGGAACGGTTTTCAAGTACTTCAAGCGCAACCGCGATACAGTGACCATCGTGGTGCGGGCGCGCAGCACGGAGATGATCGAGGCGACCAAGGAAGAGGCGCTCGGGCTGATGCGCCGTGTGCGCGGCCTGATGTACGACGAAAAGGACGATTTCGCCATCAACCAGCAGGAAGGACTGACCGAGAACTACAACCGGGTCGTAGGCGTGATCAAGCTGGTCGGCCTGTTCATCACCGGGCTCTCCCTGCTGGTGGGCGCCATCGGCATCATGAACATCATGTTCGTCTCGGTGAAGGAGCGCACGCGCGAGATCGGCATCCGCAAGGCCATCGGCGCCAAAAAGCGGACGATCATGGGCCAGTTTCTCACCGAGGCCGCGGTGATCTGCCTGATCGGCGGGCTGGTCGGCCTTCTGCTGGCCATTCTTTTGAGCTCAATCATCAACAAGTTCCTGCCCACCAGCGTGCAGATGAACACGGTGATCCTGGCCATCACCATCTCGCTGCTGACCGGCATCGTCTCCGGCCTGGCCCCGGCCTGGACGGCGGCAAAAATGGACCCGGTCGAAGCCCTGAGGTACGAATAATGAAATTCTGGGAAGTCCTGAAAGTCGCCTTCGGTTCGCTGCGCAGCAACAAGCTGCGCTCCTCCCTGACGGTGCTGGGCATCGTCATCGGTATTTTTTCCATCATTTCCATCAGCACCGTGATCACCATGCTGCAGAACTCCATCAGCTCAGGGTTGGCGCAGCTGGGCAAAAACACCTTCCAGATCCAGAAATTCCCGGCCATGCGGCAGGGCCGCTTGAGCGACAAGATCCGCAACCGCAAGAACATCAATGTCGAGGATTATTACCGGCTGAGAGAGATGCTGGATGAAGCGAAACTGGTTGGGGCCGAACAGTGGCAGTTCGGCAAGCTCTTCAAGTCGCAATGGGACGAGACCAACGCCAACGTCCAACTGGTCGGCGGTACCCCCGAGGCCATGGTGACCAACGACTGGGCCATCGACAGCGGCCGGGCCATCAACCAGGATGACATGGACCGCAACCGGCGTGTCTGCGTCCTGGGCACCGACGTGGCCAAAAAGCTCTTCAAGCACGTCGATCCGCTCGAGCAGGAGGTCAAGGTCGACGGCCTGCGCCTGACCGTCATCGGCGTTTTCGCCGAGCAAGGGCAGATGTTCGGACAATCACGGGACAATTTCGTGGCCACCCCACTCTCCACCTTCCAGACCAAGTACGGCAAGACCAGCCGCAGCGTCAACATCACTGTCATGGCCCTCAGCTCCGTCACCTACAACAGCACCATCGACGCCGCCATCGGCTACATGCGCACCATCCGCAAGGTGGCGCCGGGCGAGGAGAACGATTTCGACATCTTTTCCAACGAATCGCTGATCGCCCAAGTGGGCCAGATCACCCAGTATGTGCGCCTGGGCGCTATCGTGATCGCTTTCATCGCCTTGCTGGCCGCCGGGATCGGCATCATGAACATCATGCTGGTTTCGGTGACTGAACGCACGCGCGAGATCGGCATCCGCAAGGCCATCGGGGCCAAGAAGCGCAATATCCTCTTCCAGTTCCTCATCGAAGCCGTTACCCTGTGCCAGTTCGGCGGCATCATCGGCATCGCGCTGGGGTTGGGCGCCGGCAACCTGGCCGGCAAATTCCTGAACGCCGCCCCGGCCCTGCCGCTCGACTGGGTATTGACCGGGATTGTCCTCTGCGTGGTGGTCGGCGTCGGCTTCGGCACTTACCCGGCCTGGAAGGCGGCCAACCTCAACCCCATCGAAGCGCTGCGCTACGAGTAGAAACCGGCGCCTTTGGATGGGGATGGGAGAAGAACTCGGTGTACGGCATACGGTAAACGGTAAAAGACAAAATTACAAGCACCAATGACCAAATAACCAAAACTGAGAAAAGGAAAACATTTTTTTAAGAGCACTGCCTTGGGTAAGGAACGCAGATCTGCGTTCCCTACAAAAGAAAATTTCTATTATCTTTGTTTAGAACATTTGCATGTCGAACATGGAACCTATTTGTAATTTGTGATTTGGAATTTAAGAAGGGCACCCGCAAGGGGCGCCCCTACTCCCGGAATTGTTTTCTCAAACTTTATCCTTTTTACTTTTGCCTTTTGCCTTGGGCACGGCACGCCGTGCCCCTACCGTACACCGTCGGCCGTACGCCGTTTGCCTTGGGCACGGCACGCCGTGCCCCTACCGTACACCGTCGGCCGTACGCCGTTTGCCAGGTTCTTACAAATCACGAATCACGCATTACGCATCACGAACTTCAGACGCCGCGGAAGATGACCGCTTCGCGGTTGAACCAGTGGGTGCAGAAAATCAACCCCACTGCCGCCAAGGCGAAGAGAACCAGGAAGACCTCGGCCATGAGCCAGGACGAAATCGTACCGGCGATGATCTCCTTGGTGGCCAGCGAGATGTTGAGTATAGGGATCAGGGCCGTGGCCGCGTTCAGCTTGATGCCCGGAAAAATGCCGATCAGCACGGGGATGATGATTATCATATTAAGCGGAGCGATGATGCTCGAAGCCTCCTTGTACGATTTGGCAAAAACCGAAACCGAGAGCAGGATAGCGGCGAAAAAGGCGCAGAGGGGGATGATCATCGAAAAAAACAGCAGCAATGACTTCCATTCAATCAGTTTGAGGACAACGCTCAATATTTCCGGGGGAATCATCTTGCTCTGCCTGAATACCAGGTAAAGCCAGAGCACCGAGGTCAGGGCCGTGAATATGCCCGAAGCCGTAACCACCAGGAATTTGCCCACAACGATCTGCAGGCGCGTGGCCGGTGATACCAGCAGCGTCTCCATGGTGCCCCGCTCCTTTTCGCCGGCTGCCAGGTCGATGGCCGGATACATGGCACCCAGAAAACAGAAGATGACCAACAAGTAGGGTAGCATGCCGCCGACGCGTTGGCCCATTTTTTCCCGGATCGAGGAGATATCCATCTCGATAATTTTTATTGGCTCCACAAAAGCAGCGGTCAGGTTTTTTTTCTCGAGGCGCAAGTTCAGGAGTTGTTTGCCGTATGCCTCCAGGACTTTTTGGATGCGACCCAGGGCTCGCTCATTTTCCGAAGTGGAAGCCTTGTAATAGACAGCCACCTCGTTCGTTTCCTTTAAGTCGTTTTTTTCAGAAAAATCATCCGGAAAGGAAATGGCGAAATCGAGCCGGCTGTCGTTCACTGCCTGGTTGATCTCAGACCTTGGTAACCGAGTATCGATTTTAACCTTTTCCATAGTTTGCAGCAGATTGACAAATGCTGGCAGCGGCACGGCGGAAAAAACGGCTACCTTCAATTCCTTTTCCTGGGCCCGCTTTTCCATATCCATACCCAGGCGCATCGTCAAGTTGACAATCAGGAAAATGATCAGAAAAGGCATGAGAATCATGAAAAAAAGCGTGCGCCGGTCGCGCAGCATATCCTTCAGCTCTTTACGGAAAATAAGGGCGATCATTTTCATTTTACGCCTCCTCCACCCGGCGGATGAATTCATCCTCGAGCGATTTCGCCTGCATCTCCTTGATAAAAGCGTCGTAGCTGCCGTTGTAGAGCAGGCGCCCACGGTGGATGATGGCCAGGTCGTCGCTGAGCAGGCTCACCTCGCCCATGATATGGGTGGAAAAGATCACGGTTTTGCCTTCGCTGCGGCATTGGCGGATCAGCTGCATGATGTTCTTGGCGGTGATCACGTCCAGGCCGACCGTCGGTTCATCGAAGACCAGCACCTGCGGATCGTGGATCATGGTACGGGCGATCGAGACCTTCTGCTTCATGCCCGATGACAGCTTGCCGATGCGCCGCCCGGCGAACGCTTCGATGCCCAGCAGGCGGAAGAGGTCTGCTTTGCGCCTGGCCAGCAGCGCCGCGTCCATGCCGTGCAGGCGGCCGTAGTAGTCGATCATCTCCGTTGGCGTCAGCCGCTCGTAAAGCCCGGTGGAGCCGGTGAGAAAACCGATGTGGCGGCGCACCTGCCCGGCCTCCTTTACCGTGTCGAAACCGGCCACTTCAATCCGGCCCGAACTGGGGCGCAGCATGGTGGCGATCAGGCGCAGCGCCGTGGTTTTGCCGGCGCCGTTGGGGCCGAGCAGGGTAAAAATGCGGCCGGGCCGGCAGCTGAAGCTGATGCCGGCCACGGCGTCCACGTGGTTGCCGCCGCCGGGCGCGGCTTTTTCCTTTTTCTGTTCTTTGCTCAAGCGGAACGATTTGGTCAGGTTTTCCACGACGATCATGATCGGTTTCTCCTGTCGCGCATATTAGTAAGAGTGTAGCGCGATGCGGGCATGCAGTCAAGATTTTTTTACACCGCTTTTGCTTTCGCTTAAAAAGAAAAAGCGTAGTTGCAATAGAAAGACCAGCGCAGCCGGTCGCCGAAATCGGGGTCGTGGCCGGGGCTGAAGCGCATGGGGATGCGGTATTTCAGGCCCAGCCCCCAGGGCTTCCATTTGCCGAACAAGTTGAAAAACACCGGAGCTTCCAACCCGAAACTCAGGTAAGAGCGGGCATAATCACCGATGCCGTTCAAGAATTCGATCCCGGGCAAGTGGACGGTGAGTTCCTTGTCCTGCGGGAAGCGTAGTTTGAAGGATAGCGGGGAAAAGGCGAAAGTAGCCGCATACAATTCGGCTCCCACCGCCTGGTCACCGGAATTGTAATAGAGAAAACCGATCCCGAAAGACGGATCCCAGGTGATGAAAGAAAGGAACGGGTGCAGCCATTCCAGGCCCCAACTGCCGATGCCGATCTTCATCTCCTGCCCGAAGCTGAACGGCTCGCGGTAGAAGGAGGCCTGGAACTTTGCTTCCAGGCGCATCGTCGGTTTGCGCAAAACGACATCCCGGCTGGGAATAAAACAGGGCGCGATGCGCAGGATGCGGTCGCCTTTCATCTTGACCAACAGGTAGTGGAACCGGTTGACGACGCGGTTGTCTCGAATGTGTACGTCGGCGGAAGTTTCGGCGCCGGTTTCGCTCGCCTGGCGCTGCAAGCGCTCGTTCAAACGATCCTCGATGACCTGCAGTTTGGAATCGTCAAAATGGCGCTCCGGTTCCGCGCCGCCGCCGCCGGTGACAAACCAGTCGATGCCGCCCTCATGGACCGGGCCTTTGCTGTCCAGGCGAAACTGCTGGTACAGGTGGGTGCAGGAGGTGATGGCCGTATCCAGGAACGCGGCCCCGTTGTTGTCCGTGCAATCGAAGAGGATATCGTCGAAAAAGGTCCGGTTCGCCGGCCCGGGCCCGGTGAGCGGCCCTTCATTTTTCGCGACGTCGCCCAGTCCCAGGATCAGCTTCAGGTTGTATTCCATACCTCCGGCATCGAGATCATTAACGCTGTTTATCGGCGAGTGGTGCATGAAGAGGATCATTTTTTTCCCTTGGCGCCGGGTTTGCTCCTGAACGGCCTTGAAGAACATGTATTGGCCGTTCCAAACGGAAGGGGAGAAGAGGTGGAGTTCATGCTGCCGGCTTTTGTCCGGGAACAAGGCCTTTTTCAGTCGGGCGAAGCCGGGATAATGCCAGCCCCGGGCCATGGAATCCAGGACGAGAAAAACCGTTCCCTTGTATTCGAAGGCGTAGGTGATCATGTTGTCGCTGCTGAGCACGGGCAGCGTATGGTAGCCGGCACAGTTAAAAATATCCGCCAGGGTTGCCGCCAACGACTGCGGCGAGGCGCCCGGCGCCATTTGCCGGTGGCGGCGACCGTCCCGGTCCGGCGCATAGGCGTTAAGGAATTCCTGCTTGCGGACCGGGTCGACGATGGTGGCGGCGATTTGCCGGAAACGTTCTTCGGGCAGGTCGGCCGGGACCGGGACCAGGATGCCCGCGGAACGGATCCATTCATCCCAGTTGAAAAAGTCCTTGAAATATTCGACCCCGGCGGGCGACGCAGCCAGGTCCATGTACTTGGTTTGGCTCTTGAACCTGAAATCCATGATCTCATGGTTACCCAGGGCCGGGAACAGGGGTTTGTCACGGAACAGCATCTTGATATAAGGATAGTTGTTCCTGGCGTAATCCTTGTGGGAAAAAGCCTTTTTCAGGTTGCCCCACTGTTCGGCCGCAGCCCCTTCGTATACGAAATCGCCGCAATGGACGATAAATTTTATTTTTTCATATATTCGTTTTCCATTCTCCGGGTCGCGGGCGTAAATGATCTCTTTGGCCACCTGGTTGAAATTGGCCAGGTCCATGGAACGGACGAAATTGCGGGTGTCGCCGACCACGACGAAATAATATTCCTCTGCCGCGGCATCCTGGCCTGCCCACAGCGTATCGAGATTGACCAGGTTGCTCATCTCGGTCCGGGCCCCGGAAAAAGTGAAATTCGGGACCGGCACGGCTTTGGTGCTGATACAGGAGTATATCCATAGACAAGAAAAAAGAATGACGGTTAAGCGGATCAAAAGATTTTTCATGATGTTTTCGTTCCCTCCCAGTCACCTTCATTCGGAAATAATTTTTTTTTTTCATTGCCCGGAGCGGTGATGAGGTGAACCGCCCTAAAAAAATCCCGGCGCTTTGGTCTGGACATGATTTTATCTTAGCAAATCTCAACCAATAAGGAAAGGCCTGTTTTCCCATTGCCATCCGGCATTGGCCGTGTTTGGTTTTGAATCAGCCTGGTCGAAACTCCGATTTCCATAACAAAATCGAAACCCCAAAAAAAACACAAAAGCTGTCTAAAATTGATTTTTCGGGGAGTCTGCGCCATAATCCTGCTGCCGGGTATGGAGGAAACATGAAAACCTTTTACTTCTTTCTGCTCATCCTGCTCGTCGCTGTCACCGTCCTGTTCGCGCTGCAGAATCTGCAGGCGATCACCGTCTCGTTTTTAAGCTGGAGCGTGACGCTGCCGATCGCCGCGGTCGTCGCCGGGACCTATGCCCTGGGCATGGTCAGCGGCGGCAGCTTGCTGGCCTTCCTGCGCTGGACGCTGCAGCGGGCAAAAAAAACCAGGTAAACGTCGTTTTTTCTTTCACTCATTACCTCGAACCGCAATACGACGGCCTTGGGAAATCCCGGGCGCTGCGGCCCGGCCATGGTTTTATTTTAGCCAATAAATGTAATAAAGAAAAACCTGCCCCCCCTTGTCCCGTTGTCTTTCGCCAATCAGTTCAGACCCGGGCAAAATCGATGAAGCCTTTTTCCACGTCGGTGGCGAGCAGTCTGACGCGCAGGCGGTCACCGACTTTGACCCGCTGTCTGCCGCGCACCAGTTTGCCTTCCACCGGTGGGTTTTTGATCCGCACCCATGTCCCCTTGTCGGAGCTTGCCGTGACCAGGGCGGAAAAAAGGCAGCCCCTTTTGTCTTCCAGCAGTTCGGCCGCTGCGCATTTTTTCACCTGGCGTTCCACTTTGTTGGCCGCGTCTTCCTGCTGGGTGCAATGCCGGGCCAGGGACTGCAATTTTGGCAAAGAATAAGCGCTTTTGGTTGATCCGTCCAGCGCGGCTTTAAGCAGGCGCTGGGTCAGCAGATCGGGATAGCGCCGGTTGGGGGCGGTGGCGTGGGCATAATTTTCCAGGGCCAGGCCGAAATGGCCTTCGGGGATTTTTCCGGCCGGCAAAACATGGTATTCGCCGCGGCCGATCAATTTGATTACGGCCAGGGACAGATCGACAAACGCGTCCGGCTTGGCTTGGCGTGCTTTTCGCAAAAAACCGGCCAAAGCTCCGGCGTCGGGCTCGTCCGGTAAGCGCGAATGATGCCTGGCGGCCAACTCAACGATTCCTGGCCAACGCTCGGGTTCGCGGACCACCCGCGCGAAAACCGGCAAGCCCTTGTCGGCCAAAAAAACAGCCACGGACTGGTTGCAGGCTACCATCAATTCCTCAATAATTCTTTCGGCCCGGTTCTGGCGGCGGCTGACGATCCGTTTCACCCGGCCGTTGGCCGCCATTTCGATCCGGGTATCCAAAGTCGAAAACTCCAAAGCCCCGGCAGCCATGCGCACCCGGCGCAGGAGCCGGGCCAGGCGATCCTGCAGTTCCAATTGTCGGCGCAACTCTTTTTCCCGGGCCAGCGCTTCGGGAGCCTTGGTCTTTTCCTCCAACCAGTTGGCAACGGCATCGTAGCAAAGTTTGGCCTTGTTTTTGACCAGGGCCGGGAAAATCCGGCTGCTGGAAATTTGACCGCCCCGGGAGATGCGTACTTCCACCACCATGGCGCGGCGGCTTTTTCCCTCCAACAGCGAAGTCAGATCAAAGGACAGCCGATCGGGAAGCATGGGGAAATTTTTTACGCCGGTATACACGGATGTGGTATTGACCCTGGCGGCCTGATCGATGGGGGAATGGTCGGCGACAAAAATATCGACATCGGCCACGGCCACCAGCAGCCGGTATTGATTGTCCTCTAAAAAAACGACTTCCAACTGGTCCAGATCCAAGGAATCGTCATTGTCGATGGAGGTCCAGGGCAAGTCACGCAAATCGGCCAGGCGGCCGGACGGTTGCGAATCCGCACCCAGGTCCGAGCAGCGCTCGGCCTGGCGCCGGGCCGGCGCCGGGAAATCAACAAGCAGGCCTTTCTCCTGCATTACGCGCCTGGCAATGGTTTCAAGATCGTGGGACATATATGACTGTGAAGTTTTTTTTTCTTTGGCCATTCTATGGTTCACCCTTGCCGGCGGCCGCCGCCGGGCCAGGGTGAAAGGCGGAACCAGCCGTTCAGCAGGGAAACAAGCCAGAAGAAAACCATGCCACCGCCGGCCAGGGCCATAGACCACCAGGGACCCAGTTCGATAATGATGAAAGGCGCGGTCGCCGTCAACAGGCCGCCGCCCAGGAAGGGCTCGTAAACCATCTGCTTGAAGCCGAAGGCCTGGGCAGTGCCGGTATCGTACTGGGGATCGACCAGGCGCAGCAGCAGCAGCCCGATTGCGGTGACGCCGCTCTGCATGCCGAATTCGGTGACGCCGCGCTCCAGCCAGAATTGCGGGAACATGCGCGGGGCCAGGACGATCAGGGTGAACATGAGCCAGGCGATGCCCGTGGACATCAGGATCAAAAACGGCCAGAGGTTGGCCACGAAGAGATCGAGGCGGATAGTGGCGATGGCCGCGACCACGAGCAGGTCGAGGGAAAAGCCGAGGATCCTTTCGAAGGTGTCGCGGTCGAAGTAACGGTCCAGGCGCGTGGGCCTGGCCAGAGCCTGGATGAGCAGACCGCCGATCATGGCCAGGGGAAAAAGCGGGAAGCCGCGCAGCAGCGGGTGCAGGCCGCGGACCAGGCCCAGCATGGCCCAGCCCAACAGTACGGCCAAGGAGACCAGGGCGAAGTGAAAGGCGAACGGTTCCAGGGATTCAGGGGCTACCGTGGCCCGGGCGATCGAAAACCCCTCGGCTTTTCCCAACAGGCCCGATCCGGGTCGGGGATGCTTGCCGTCGGCTTTGACGGCCATGGTCCGGTAACCCTTGCGCACGGTGATGTTGATGACCAGGATGCCGCCGATCACGGCGGTAAGGATGCCGAAGGTGGCCGACATCTGAGCCAGGGCCGAACCGGCCGGGTAGCCGACCTCCTGAAAGACCTCCATCATGCCCGCGGCCGTGCCGTGGCCGCCGGAAAAGCCGATTTCCAGGATACAGGCAAAGACGGCCGGGACATCAAAGAAGGGCGTCAGCAAAAGGCCGGTGACCAGGAGCGCGCAGGCGTACTGGCCCAGGCCGGTAACCATGCCGAAGCAGAGCTGCGCTCCGCCCTGGTTCCAGATGGCCCGGGCTCCGGGCAGGGCCACGCCGAGAAAGAGGCAGGCAAAAACCAGGTTGATCAGCAGGCCCGGGAATTGCGCCCAATTCTGCACCACCCAGGATGGCAGGAGGTCGAGGATGTAGGGCCCGCAGAGCAGGGCAATAAAACCGCCAAGGATCGAGGCCGGCAGGAAGAGGACCTGGAAGAGGCGAACCGCTACCCGAAGCGCTTTGCCGAGCAGCAGGAATACACCCAGCAGACAGAAACTGAAAAATAAGGCGCTTATTGGTTCCATGGCGGCAAAACTCCCGGCAGTCTTCAGGACTGACCCCGGTAAACCTATAGGATTGCAACAGGGAAGTCAAGCGGCGGGGAAGATTTCTACGGTCCCGCCAAACCTGATCCTCGTATCCTCATGCCCCTGCCAATTGTTGACATTGCCGGCAATGATCCCTAAAATGCCGGTATGGGGAAACCCCCTAATTCTTTTTTAGTGGCTTGCAGACCAGGAGGTTTATAAGATGAAAAATTTGTCCATGCTGGCTCTGTTTCTTTTCATTTTGACCATAGCGCTGACAGCCGGTCCCGGAGACGTTATCAAGCAGATGGCTTCTCCCTCATCCTGGACAACCGGAATGGCTTTTGACGGCAAGACCTTGTGGACGGTGGACCGCAATACCGACAAACTGTACCAGATCGATACGGCCAGCGGCAAGGTATTGGCTTCGTTGGCCGCACCGGGATACTTCTGCACCGGTTTGGCCTGGGACGGCCGGCATCTCTGGGTCGCGGACATGGACTTTACCAACACATCCACGGAATCCTACAGCGGCAAAATTTACCAGCTGGATGTGCAAACCGGCCGCACCCTGAAAGTAATCATGGCCCCGGCCTCAGACCCGCAAGGATTGGCCTGGGACGGCACCTATCTGTGGGTGGCCGACAATGGAACCGACGAGCTGTACCAGATCAGTGCCGATGACGGGACCACCATCAACACATTCAAGGCGCCGGCGTCAGATCCCAGGGGGCTGACCTGGGATGGCAGTTACCTGTGGGCATGCGACCGCTCCAGGGACGAAGTGTACCGCATCGATCCGAAAACCGGCCGGGTCATCATGATCCTGCCGTCTCCCGGCCCATATCCCTGGGGCCTGGCCTGGGCGGAAAACACCTTGTGGGTAGCGGATTACCAGCAAGATAAAATCGCGCAAATCACCGTCTTCGACGACTCGCCCTATACCCGCTCCAAAGAACGGTACGCCGCTATCACCGTTACCCATGATGTCATCAATTTCGGTCCGGGTACCGTAACCGCTCTCAATGTCTACCTGGCCCTGCCCAAAAACCGCCCCACCCAGGAGATTCTCGCTATCGATTATGCGCAAGCTCCTGACGGCATGCACACCGACCAATGGGGACAGGAGGCGGCCCGTTTCAGCAAAACCGGCATGAAGCCGCAGCAGCGATTCATCTCGCAAATGCAGGTCCGGGCCAAAATTTACGACGTGATGTACCACTTGTTTCCGGAAAAAGTCGGGTCCTTGAAAAAAATACCCGTTGAAATTCGCAACCACTTCCTGGCCGATGATGACAAATACCGGCTCAAGGATCCCGTCATCCAGCTTGCCGTTAATGAAGCGGTCGGCGCCACGGACAATCCCTACTGGATCGCCCGCAATATCTATGATTATCTCAGGGAGAAGTTGTTCTATAAACGCATCGGCGGTTGGGACATCGCGCCCACGGTTCTCCAGCGCGGATCGGGATCCTGTTCCGAGTACGCATTTGTCTACATCGCCATGTGCCGTGCCGCCGGGGTACCGGCCCGCTATGCCGGCTCGGTGGTGGTGCGCGGCGAGGATGCAAGTTTCGACTTCGTTTACCACCGCTGGGTGGAAGTCTACTTGCCGGGATACGGCTGGGTGCCGGTGGATCCCAGCGGCGGCGATCAGGAATCGCCCCGGGACCAGGCCTCTTTCTTCGGGCATCTTGAAAACCGTTTTCTCATCACCACGGACGGCGGCGGCGGCTCGGAATATTTAAAGTGGGATTACAATTCCTCCGAGACCTGGGAGGCCGACGGTCCCGTACAGCTGCGGCTGGAGATGATCGCGGATTGGGATCCCGTGAAGTAGTCTGCGGCAAAAATCATTTTACTTTTTATGAGGGATTTATTTATGGAATGCAAAAAAGATCACAACTTAAAAAACTGCACCTGCTCTTATGATCCATGTTCACGCAAGGGAAATTGCTGCGATTGCCTGGCCTACCATCTCAAGAGCCGCGAACTGCCGGGCTGCTGCTTCAGCCGCGAAACGGAACGTACTTATGACCGGTCATTCGAACATTTCGCCCGGCTTGTCTCGCAAAATAAAATCTAGAACAAAAACTCTCCTCGAACCACCGCTTTCTTTCCGAAACCGGGAGATTCGACCTGGAGACCCCAAATGTACTCAGGGCTTTTCCCGGGATTTCTCCGGCGTCTGGGCCTGGCGCACGGCCTTTTCCAGGCCCTGGTTTATTTTGACCTTCTGCTGGCCGGCCTTTTCCAGCCAATCATTTGTTTTGAAATTGTTTTGACAAAAGAATGGTGCTTATGTTACAACGCAACCATGCGACGCATCCTCGGACTGGGAGTTCTGTTGGCATGGCTGGGCTTAAACTTATTCTGCCAGGCCGTGCCCGAGATGGGATTCTTCGAGGAGGATAGCGCCGGGCCGGAAGTGAAGGTTTTCCCCCTGCCCCTTGACGACCGCGGCTGGACGGTCAATTGCTACGTGGCCTGGCATCCCGACTCCAGACAGGCGCTGGTGATCGATCCCGGCGCCCCGGCGCCCGCGGTCCTGGAGTTCATCAGGGAACGGCGCCTGGAGGTGCTGGCCGTGCTCAACAGCCACGGCCACCACGACCATGTCGGCGGCAACGCCTTTCTGGCCAAAAAGCTCGCGGTGCCGTTCTACCTGCACCGCGCCGACCGCCCCCTGGCCGTGCAAACCACCGGCTCCGCCATCCCCTTCACCTTCTACCCCAAGGAGGGGAAGCTGGTCCTGGGCGAGCTGGAGATCGAGGTGATCCACACCCCCGGCCATTCGCCGGGAAGCGTCTGTCTCAAGATCGGCGAAGTCCTCTTCTCCGGGGACACCCTTTTCGCCGGCTCCGTCGGCAAGCCCCATGGCAGCAGCCGCGCCGAGCAGCAGGCCAACCTGAAGCTGGAAGTGGAGAACATCCGCCGGATGCTGCTGCCGCGGTCGCCGGCCACGCGGGTCCTCCCCGGCCACGGCCCAGCCACGACCATCGGCGCCGAGAAGGCTTTCAATACCTTCCTTCAATAGATGGCTGTTTTGTGACAAAGGGGACGGTGCTGGCAATTTTGCACAAATCATGATCTTTTCAATTGTTCATAGCGCTAAGGTCTTCGTTTGGGTCATTGGAATTTGGAACTTGGTGCTTATTTGGAATTTGTGATTTGGAATTTGGTATTTAAGAAGGGCGATTCACGCGTGTCTCCGCTGGGGGAAGCCGCCCCTACACAAGGTATGTTGCTTATCCGGGTTTGATGAATCAATCCCCTACGCTTTGCTTTCTCTTCCCTCCTTCTTCCCTTATTTTTCTCTTCCTTGGTTACGCGTCACGGAGCTCGTTGGGTATTTTAAGCCCCCGCGATCCTTCAGGTGCAGCAGTTCCCTGAAAACTGTCATTTCAAGACCTGGCCCTATTGCCTTTTTTCATAGTCCCTTAGTTCTACTTCTTGCTTCGATTCCTAGGATCAAGTCGCGGAAAATAAAAACATGAAAAGGGAGAAAAAAGTACCAATTGATTTTTCCCAGTATGGTTCGGGTATAGTAATAGGCCTTGACCGAAAGCAGCCGGGATGCGCCCCGGTCTTCGATGGCGAATTCCAGCCAGGCTTTGCCGGGAAGTTTCATTTCCGCCCGCAACAATAATTTCCGGTCAGGGACCAGGTCTTCCACCCGCCAGAAGTCGATGACATCGTTTATATGCAGGCTGGTATTGCTTCTTCTGCCTCTTGTTGTACCGATTCCCATCAGCAAACGATCGAGCAGACCGCGCATGCGCCACAAAAAATTGCTGTGAAACCACCCCCTTTTCCCACCGATCTGACAGACGGATTTGAATAAAGCTTCAGCCTCTTTCCGGGTTTCCAAGGCATAATAGTTTGAAAATTGCGGCGGCTCGGATAATTGATGCAGTTTGATCGCCAATTCAAAGGCGGGCGGGTAAGCATCGGACCAGCGGGTGTGGATCTTGTCTTGTTCTTCTCGGGAAAGTGCCCTAACCAGAGCCTCTTTGTAGGGGACGGTGGGAAACGGCAGGTACTTTTTGATGTCCGAGTTTTGGCAGATCACTTCATGATGGATGCTTTTGATCAAATTGCGGATGATGGGCGCCGGAACGGAAATAACCAGGGAAGCGATGTAGGCATAGAATCCGGTGTTCGAATAGAAAACCGGGAAAAAGAGAATCTTTTTGCCTATGAGTTTTTTTTGTATTTTCAGCATCTCTTCATAAGTCAGTATATCCGGACCGCCGATATCAAACGACTGGCCTGCCGTTTCCCGGATTTCCAAAACACCCACCAGATACTTGATCACATCACGGATACTAATTGGCTGACAACGTGTTCTGGCCCATCTGGGCAAGGGAATGAGACGTAATTTTTTAACCAGCCCGGCAATTATTTCATAAGAAGCGCTCCCGGAGCCGATAATAATGGCCGCGCGCAGGCTCGTGAGCAGAGCCGGTCCCTTTGCCAGCTCAAGCGCGACCAGGGTGCGGCAGTGCAAGTGAGGTGACAGGGGGGTGCAAATGTCACCCAAACCACCCAGATAAATGATGCGTTTGACTTTTTGTTTTTCAGCGGCCAAGCGGAAATTGATTGCCGCCTGAAGATCGGCTTCCTCAAAGCGGCGGGCGCTGAGCATCAGGGAATGGATGAGATAATAAGCCGTGTCGACATCGGCCATGGCCCTGTCCAGTGTTTCCGGTATCAAAGCATCCGCTTCCACCCATTCGGCACCCGGCCATTTTGCCTGGTAGCTCAGGGCATCGGCCCTGGCAATCGCCCGCACCCGGTAGCCGCGGTTCACCAGTTCCGGCACCAGCCGCCCGCCGATATAACCCGTCGCCCCGGAGACCAGAATGATTCCCTGGTCCTTCAGCGGAGTAGTCGATAATTCCGTGCAAAAAAAATCGCTTTTATCCATGGGCGCTTCTTGATCCCCATTGTAAATAAAAACTTTTTTTTTAGCAAAAGACAAAGGCATGGGGACGGATCATGAAAATATAAAATATGTAATGCGTGGATAATGCACCCAGTTTTCCAGGATCTCTTCAGGCTTTGCAGCATGAAAAGTGAATGGCTCGGTTCAGAAGGGTATGACCGCCTTCATGAATGCCCCCAGGCGGGTGGTCAGTTTCTCCAGCAAGTCGAGATCGGCCGGCGTAAAATCGGGTCCCGGTTCGTTATAGGCGCTGCGTTTGCGCGAAATCTGCACCACGCCCAACCTTTCACCTTCAACCGTGATGGCAGCACCCATCATTTTCCAGATCCGGCGCGACTCCCCATCCGACTCCTTGACGAACTCGTACTCGACCATATGCTCCCGTTCCATGAGCCGGTTGTCGAGGAACGAACGACCGCTGCGGAAGATAGTGGCGGCGATGGACAGCTTCGATTTGATCGACAATTCCTTGGCCTCGGCCAGGAAATCGGGCCAGAGAAAGGACAGGGATTCCCCGCGATTCCACAGAATAGCCACTTCGGACTTCTCGCCGCCGAAGGCGTCGGCCAGGAAAGCGGCGATGCGGTTCACGGCCGTCTGGAACCGCTCCGCGGCGGAAAACTCCGACGTGGAGATGAGCGTGCGCAATTCCTCGATCAGGGCGTTGACATCCTTCATGGTGCGAGTCCTCCTCAATTTTCGTGATCTGATCTTAGCAGATCGAATGTCATAATGAAAGAAGCGACCTCATCCTATTTTCCAAAAAATTCTCTTTGCAAAACAGGAGCGGTAATCTTAGCGCTGGGACCATCGCCTCTTGAAACACAAACAGCTACTTTGCTTTCGAGAGCCTCGAAGATTTCGCCTACATCCTTATGGGTGAAGCCGGGGCAAAGCAATACTGAATCTATTTTTTCTTTTTCATAAAGATCCTGGCAAATTTTTATCGCTTCAGCCTGCGATCTTACGACATAAGTGTAAAGTTTGTATTTCCCGGTATCGATAAGATTGTGGTGTTTTTCAACATCCGCATCGGGCGCATGGGCAATAAATACTGCTTTAAAGGCCATGGTTGCCTCCTGATTATGCTTATGGGAAAATCAATTTCCCCCATGCCTGCATTTTAAGGATCATTATTGAAATGTCAACCTGTTTTTATTTCAGAACAATGCACTCAATGCGGGATATGTGCCGACTGCTGTCCCCTGGGAATTCTTTCACCTGACACAGGCTCATACTCCAGTCAAGCGGCAAAAGATCACTGTATTGGCTGCATGGCCTGTGTTTTCAATTGTGTGCGGAAAGCAAGAATTGCCAAGACCAATATGCTAATAAAGCTTGCCATGAAATTCATTCTCAGAAAAGCAGCTTTAGAGCGCACAGAACCTCTTGTTGTTTTCCCTTGAATGAATATAGATAAAATTAAAGCTTGTGCTTAACAGGGACGCGACAGGGACTGAAGTTGTCATAAAAAAAACTGTCATTTCATGACCTGACCCTCATGCCGCATAACCCTTTTTTCATATGGATTAATTTATTATGCAAAATGCAAAAATGCAAGCAATGTCGCCATTCTGTTGAAACAGCAATGCCCGCCCATAAGTGCGCTTTCCCACCCTCACGGCAAAATAACAGGCACAATTCTTTGAAATCCCCTTGTCAATCGCGAAAAGAGGGAATACAATCGGACTTCAGGATTCGTTGCCAACAGGAGCGATCGTGACCACAATTCCGGATTCTATGCCCACTCCCCCCTCGCCGGCCCACCAAGGAAACGCCACCCCGCGTGCGGGGTCGGCAGTCCGGCCGGTGATGGCCATCACCGCGGCCGGCACCCTGGCCATGGCCGGCTACGAGATGGTGCGCTCGGCCTCCGCCTCGGTCTTCTTGGCCCACCACCCGGCCGCGCGGCTGCCCGAGGCGCTGATGCTGGTGCCGCTGGCCATGTTCGCCTTCACCTGGCTCTTCAGCGTGGCCCTGAGGCGCATGGGCCCGGCCCGGACCTTCACCGCCACTCTGCTGCTCTCCGCCCTGGTGCTGACCGCAGCGGCGGCGGCCGTGCGCCGCGGCATTCCCGGCGCCCCCTTCCTGCTCTACATCTTCGCCCAGGCTTACATCGTCTTCATCGTCGAGGAGGTGTGGGCCTTCATCAACAGCCTTTTCGTGCCCGCCCAGGGCAAGCGCTGGAACGGCGTGATCATCGCGGTCAGCACCGCCGGCTCGGTTACGGGCGGCATCCTCACCGGCCGGCTCTCGGTGGCCATCGGCTCGGAGCGCATTGTGTGGATCGCCGCCGGCCTCACCGCCGCCGCTTCCCTGCTCGGTTGGCTGGCCTTCCGCTTGGCCGGAACGCAGCCGACTCCACCCGACCGTCCGCCGGCCAAGCTGGCCGACCACTTCGCCTGGGACCTGCTGCGCACCGGCCCCACCATCCGCCGCCTGGCCATGATCGTGGTCGCCGCCCAGTCGGTGGCAGTGCTGCTGGACATCGCCTTCCACCGGGCGCTGCAGGCCGCTATGCCGCTGCAGGACCCGCGCACCGCCCTGCTCGGCTATTTCTGGTCGGCGGTCAACCTCTTCGCGCTGGCGCTGCAGCTCGGTCTCTGCCCGCTCCTGCTGTCGCGCGTGCCGCTGCGGCGCATTCACGGGGCCATCCCGCTGCTCTTCGGCCTGGCCGCCATCGGCGCCGTGGCCTTTCCGATCCTGCCCGTGCTCGGCGCCGTCTTCTTCATCACCAAGACGGTCGACTACTCGGTCTTCCGCGCCGCCAAGGAGGTCCTCTACATCCCCCTCTCCTTCACCGCCCGCTACCGCGCCAAGATGACCGTGGACGCCCTGATCTACCGCTCCTCCAAGGGAGTGGTCTCGGCCCTGCTCTCCCTCTCCGGCCGGGCCTTCGGCTTCCTGCCCCTGCGCCTCTACCCGCTGTTGGTGGTCTTCCTGTGCGGCGCCTGGAACCACTTCACACGCGGCCTGCCCGAGCCCCCCGCAACCACGGCAGACGGCAGACAGTAGACGGCAGACGGGAAGAGCAGGATTTCCAGCCCATTTTTTTGATGAAAGCGCTTACCGCCCCGGCAACCGTTTCCTGGAAATGAAGCGCGGCCTCTTCTTCAAGGCCTCTTATCTCTGGCGGTTGTAGCAAATTTTAAAAAATAAAAAACCGGGGCTGTTTCCCCAAGCGTCATATTTCGGGATCAGCCACGGCGTCCCGGACTTTATTCACTATTCACATAAAGTCATAGAGTCAGGCACCATCCCCGGCTCTTTTTCGATATCTCAATAACGGTTGAAGCGGCTGATGAGCCCGGGACTTTTGCGGCTTTTCTCCCGCAGCCGGTCGTCCGGCGCGGCGTAGCCCAGGGTGACCAGCAGGCCGATCCTCGTGCCGCGGGGAATGCCCAGCAGTTGCTTGATCTTCTTTTCGTCGAACCACCCCAGCATGCAGGTCCCCAGGCCCAGCTCCGCGGCCTGCAGGCAGAAATGGGCCGCGGCGATACCGATGTCGATCAGGGAGAACTGGCGTTTTTTGAGAAGCCCCCCGACCTGGGTGACCAGGCCGGCTTTTTCGACGCAGAATACGACGATCACCGGGGCGGCGAGGCTGAACTGGTTGAAGGCGAGCGCCTTGCTGAACGTGGCTCGCGCCACCCGGCCGCGGAGCTCCGCATCGTTGACCACCACCAGCTTCCAGGGCTGGGAGTTGCTGGCCGACGGCGACAGGCGCACCGCCTCGATCAGCGTTTCCAGCTTCTCCACCTCCACCGGCCTCTCCTGGTAACGGCGCACACTCTGCCTGGTATTCAACAGCTCGGTAAATGTCATGGTTATTTCTCCGTTTCCCCCGGGCCCCGGCCCCGATGTGTAGAGAATCCGGATTATTTCATCTCGCCAAGCCTGGCCAGGATCTCCTTCCCGAACTCGAGGCACTTGGCCTTGTCGGTGTGATCGTAGCTTTCGAACGGATAGCCGGCGCCCTTGTAGTATGCTTCGAGACCCTTGTAGTCCTCGGCTGACAGCAGTTCTTTCTTCATCCAGCCGTTGAACGCCCGCGCCAGGAGGGGCTTGGCCTGGCACTTTTCGGCGAACATCTCCAGGTATGCCCCGGCCTGGTCGGGCGGCGCCCCGCAGACGACAAAGAGCGCGATGAGCTTGTCCTGCACCCCGGCTCCCTGCTGATCAAGGAAGGCGGCCATGTCCACGTGGAGTTTGTCGTTGTAAATGCCCGAGCCGAGGATGATTTTTTCATAGTCGCCCAGGTCTCCCGCCTCCCTGGCCAACACGACAGTCGCCTTCCCCGCCATGCCCTCGGCGATCCACTCGGCGGTTTTGGCGGTACTGCCGTAGCGCGAAGCATAGACGATCACCACTCCCTTCTGCCCCTGGGCAGGCGCCGCTGCCGCAAAAACGGCAAGCCCGCAGCCTAACACAACCAACAAAGCGATTGAAATGATCTTCATGCGATCCCTCCTGATATGTAATGAGTTTCCCATGCGCTCAGGGGAAGACACCTTCACCTACGCCTGCATTCTGAGATGAAACGGTCAAAATGTCAACGGCTCCCGGCCGCAGCCATTTTCTTTTCCCCCTGCTAGCCGACCATTGCGGTGGGATTGGGAGTTTTAATGATCAGGAAACTGGCATCCTGAGCGGACTTGTTCTTTACGTTCATCGAAGTCTTATGGATAACCGGCAGCAAAGATCCTTCCCTGGCAAGACTTTCCGTTCCATCCAGGTTGATCACGACCTCTCCCCTGATGACCAGGATATGGACGTTCGAATTTGCGTTATGCTGGGGAACGCTTTGCCCGGGCTGCAAAGCTGCCTGCATCAACAGCAAATATTTTTCATCGACAAGCTTCCTGCTGCCCATTTTTTCATCTTGAAAGGGTATGTTTTCCAGAACGTTTATCATTTTTAACTCCTCTTCGGAATTACTCCGATTTTAAAGGATGACTTGTGGATTTGCAACAGCTGCTTCCGATAAACTCTTGAACCCTTCAACTCTGCATTGGAAAAACCGTCAGAAAGAGAAGAAAGAATAACATCTTTACCTGGAAAAGAATCGATGATAACGCTGCGGCGGCTGAGCATCCGCTAGCAGGCTTGCTCCCCCAACTCAATGTTCATTGTTGAGACGCGACCCGGGAGGGTCCTTGTCTTCAAAGTTGGAGCTGACCATCAATGCCGGCAGGCGGCTTTTGTTTTTTGCATAATCTATCAAGCCATTTCGGAAGTCGATGATCCAGGACTTGGATTCCGTGAAGCTGTCTCCAGTCCAAATCGATTTGATGTCTTTGCCAAAAATGGCATCCAAGAATATTTTTTCATCATGCGGGTTCTTTTCCAAAAGGGATGCAGCTTCCTCGACCGTTGGCAGGCGCCAGGTGCTGATGCCTCCATACTCGACAGTATTCAGGGATCCGATCCAATCTTCAGCTTTTTTCAAGTTCATCTTGACCAAATTCTGCTGCCTCATCCAGACAAGCTTTGTGGCGCGGTCAAAAATCAAGCGTAATCCTGCCACATTCCTTATCTCATACTGATGCCTGAAATTCCCGGTGGGATTCCTTTCCGCATCAAAAAGATTCTTGGCGCCCAGCATTTCAGAAATTTCCTGTTCGTTCAGAGACTTGTACTCCCGCCTTAATACGGCCGCAACCGGCTCGATCTTGATGGCGGCATGGTCCGCTTCGGCAATTTTAAAGGATTTTTTTTCGTTTTGATTAAGGGTAGATTTATCCTTCTTTATTTCCTCAGTCGTTTCGGGGCTGGTCTCCAGAATGGCAGGGGCGACCGGTTCAGTTTTGGGTTGGGGGGCTTCGGCAATTTCCGGGACCACCGCCGGGCTTTCATTATCCGAGCTCCCCGGTTTTTTAATGTAGTTAAAAAAAATGATTGTGAGCGATATACCGATTATCACAATTATAGAAAATGGAAAAAACAAAGTTCTGGCAGCATGCGATTTCTTTTTTTGCACGCTTTGGACTGTAACAACCATTTGGCCAGTTCTTTCAGGGATCTTATTCTCTACTTTGCGCTTGGCAGCGATCGACTGCTGTACTTGCTGCAACTCGCCGCGCACGGATACATTTCCATATTCAAAGGCTTTTTTAAACCATTCCAGGGCGTTTTCTTCGCTTTTTTCGACACCTATTCCCATTAGATACATAGTCGCGACTTCTGCCATCGCCTTTGAATCGCCTTTAAACGATGCTACTATTTTGTTCTTTAATTTCTTTTCCGGATCCGCCTCCAGTTTTATTTGCAATAATTCAGATTTCGCTTTTTCATTGCCTTTTTCAGCAGCTTTTACATACCACTTTTTTGCCTCATTAATATTTTCCTCGACGCCAAGACCATAGCGATATATATTGCCTAAACATATTTGGGCTGCATCCAAGCCTTTTCCGGCCGCCTTGAGATACCACTCACGCGCTTTCTGAAGATCCCGATCTACTCCCAATCCCTGCTCATACAAATAACCCAGATCGTTTTGTGCGCTCAAATTGCCTTGCGCGGCCAACTTGTGAATCCAGACAAACGCTTTTTTATGGTCTTGCTGAACCCCCTTTCCGTCCTTGTACATCCCCCCTAACAGCAGTTGGGCCTCGGCATTACCCTGTTCTGCCGATTTCTGAACCAATGCAAATCCTTTCTTTAAATCTTTCTCGACTCCGTTGCCAGCGCAGTACATGGTTCCCAATCTGAGTTGAGCCAGGTCATTGTCTTGTTCAGCCGATTTCTGGAAGCAGTTAAATGCTTTTTGAGGATCTTGGCCAACACCAGATCCGTTCAGGTACATGTCTCCCAATCGCGCTTGCGCGAGAGCATTGCCTGCTTCAGCTGATTCGCGGTACAAGGCAAGAGCTTTTTGGAAATCCCGCTCGACTCCCAGGCTTTGCTCATATATGTATCCCAATTGCGCTTTGCTGGAATCGTTGCCCTGTTCGGCTGATCGGCTGTACCATTCCAGTGCTTTTTTGTAATTGCGCTCTGTCCCGATTCCCTTTAGATACATATCTCCCAATCGTTCTTGAGCACAATCGTCGCCGTCTTTGGCTGATTTCTGATACCACTTTAATACCTTGGCATAGTCCTGCCTGATGGTCCCGCATTTTTCACATTTGTCGATGCCCGGTCCCAGGCGTTCGCCGCAGGCAAAGCAAACGCCAACTTCGGGATGATTCCCTTTGTCGGGACTCGAAACGGGATTTTTTTTCATCGCCTGGGAATGAGCGCGGTCTATGGTGCACTTGACACAAAATTTCATGTCGTCCTTGATCACGGCTCCGCAAATCTGGCACTGGGTCATCTGTTCAACTCCATGATTGCTCGTTGTAATCAAACCCACGGGTGCAACCGGCATCTTTCCAAAGCATGTCATCACTATTTTTGAATGCTTGTTCAACCATGGCTGCGGTTTATCTCCCTTGAGTATTATAACCCACCCGCATTATTTTTTAAATCCCGGCACACTGCGCGTATTCAAGAGATTGGAGCGCAAAACTCCGGGGTCGCGTTTCAACCCAAGCCAGTTCCCCTTGCCCCTGGCAGGCGCGCGGACAAAGTCAAGCACCATCCCCATTCTTCATTCATGCATATTTGTCATCACCGGCCCCAGAGCCCCTATCTCTTCTTCAGTTCATCGATCCGGTCCTGGGCGATCTCACGCATGAAGTCCATGTCGTCGCTTCCCGCGGACTTTTTCAGGAACTTTTCGTAATAAACAACGGCTTCTTGGAAGCGGTTCGTCTTTTCCAGGGCACTGGCATAATCAAAATAGTCATAGACGGAAAATTCCGCTTCCCGAGCCGAGATCTTGTCATAGTAAGCCGCGATTTTTTCGTGCCGGCCCAGTTCCTCGTAAGCCTGGTGCAGGCGGCGGATCGGGGAGAAGACCAGGGCTTCGTCGGGATACTTCTTCATGGATACGACCGTCGAGACCTGGTAGCGGGCGAGGAACTGCTCCAGGATCTTGACTATCTCCTCATACTTCGATTCTCCGTAGGCTTGGGTGTAAAGATTGGTCAGCCGCCAGTAGGATTCATGCGCCTGGTTGGTGTCGGGGCATTTGTCCATGACAAGCTTGTAGTAGCGCTCGAAGAATTCCGGCTGGGTGTCGTCAGCGGAGGCAGCCATTTTCTTGAAGATCGCCCTGGCCAGGTCCTCCTGGTCGGTACTCGCAAGCGGCGCCGGTTTCTTCAGCAAGGCTTCGATCTGCGGATCCTCCTTCTCTTGGCTGGCAGTGGATGGCGGGACCGCGGTCCAGGCGAAAATCAATCCGCTGAGGACAAGCATGCCCAAGGCGATGAGGATCGAATTTGCTATCTTCATTTTTGGCCCTCCAACGGAACAATGCTAGGTGAATGGAAAATCAATTTTCCAATGCCATATTTTGCAGAAAACTGACTGAAATGTCAACGCCTCGCATTGCCTCATCAAAAATCTACTTAAAGAGGGTATCGTTGACTTATAAAATAATCTACCTGAAGCAAAGTGATTATGCAAGCACGGGCTTAAGTCGATTAATGACATAAACGGACCTCCCTTTGTGCTTTTCGCAGCTTTTCCTGCAATATGTCAGCCTACTTGACACGTACCTTCTAATAGGCGTCCCCATTGCCTCCAATGTCTCCCATTGCCTCCGAAGGGTTTCCCCTAGAACCCTATGCTGGCAGCGGTCTTTTTCCAGGGAACGACCGAAACGCCGTTGCTCGTCACGGAGCAGTCGCCCCCGTAAACCAGGAATGCCGGATCGTCGCCGGCTCCAGCCAGCTTTCTCCACTTGTGGATCCCCTTGAAGAAATCGGGGTTCAGCGTGGCGGCCGACTTGATCTCGACCGGGACCAGCCCGCTGCCCCGGTCGATGAGCAGGCTCTACAAATTGTCAATTCGATTCTCAATTTGTATAAGGTCGCAGCTCTCAGGGGTCGCGTCTCAAGGTTTAAATAAGGCAGGGACGTTGAGCATTCGCCCCTGGCGGCCCAGCCGCTTAGCCCGCATTTCTCACAAGCCTAATTTTTTCGTGGGAGTCGACTCTCCAGGAACAAAAATACGGGGCGATTTTTGTTGCATACAACAAAAAGCAGTGCTCTGAAAAATCATGGCGCTATTT
>Ga0180009_10001599_pt1 | contig 27500 bp, 28 predicted proteins | sample OS_PC_MetaG_FD_123537 | JGI IMG/M metagenome (GOLD analysis project Ga0180009, IMG submission 123537) | Groundwater microbial communities from the Aspo Hard Rock Laboratory (HRL) deep subsurface site, Sweden - OS_PC_MetaG | ecosystem: Environmental > Aquatic > Deep subsurface > Groundwater... | reverse complement strand
GTTCTGCTCCATAGGCTCTCCTCTGTTTTTTGTTGGTTTTGCCACTTACAAAATAACAGATTTCAAGAGCTATGGGGCATTTTTATTAGATTATTTTTCGCACTTACGATTACAATCTACTCTATTATTTTATAATCCTGTTTCTTCAGATAAGAAATAGCTATATCTTCGCCTTTTTTGCCTGAACTAATTCTCGCAAATGTCATTTTTTAGGGGCGCAAAACTTTTTCTGTGTATCAAACAGGGTCCGTATCGTTTAATGGCCTTTAAGTGAAATTTTGTGCCGTATCCTTTATGTTTTGAAAAACCATAAAGAGGGTATTTTTTATCATATTGGCTCATAATCGCGTCGCGCTTTACCTTTGCCATTATTGACGCAGCTGCTATGGAAAAGCTCTTGGAATCACCTTTTATAATTGGAATTGTTTTATAGGGAAGAAACCCGCCGAACGCGCCATCTACAAGAACGCAGATATCTTTTTGGATGTCTATTTCTTTTTTATTAGCCAGACGGCAGAATTTGGATATCAATTTTTTAACAGCCTGCTTCATTGCTGCAAGCGTTGCCATGTGTATGTTAACTCTATCTATGTATTTATGATCTTTGATGCCTATTCCAAAAACAGCTTTGTCTGATATTTCTTTGAATGCCCTTTCTCTTTGAACAGGCTGAAGCTTTTTGGAATCATCTATTCTTTCTTTGTACCTCTGGATTTCGAATCTCTTCGATAGAGAAAGCCCTAGGATAACAGCGCCTGCCACCACAGGGCCTGCAAGAGGGCCTCTGCCAGCTTCGTCAAGGCCTACTATTATAGAAGCGCCTTCAAGAAACGCCTTCTTTTCCCAAGACAACATCTGTCTGGCTTTTAGCAACTTCTCTCTCTTCTTCGACTTTTGTATGTTTGCCAATTCTTTTCCTCAGATAATATAACCTTGCTCTTTTAACTTTACCTTTTTTAATAACCTTTATTGAGTCTATCTGCGGAGAATGCACCTGGAACACCCTCTCTACTCCTTCACCGAAAGATATATGCCTGACCGTAAAGGTCTCTTTTATTCCAGACCCTTTCCTGGCAATAACGATGCCTTCGAAGGCCTGGGATCTAGTTTTGTCTCCTTCCCTTATCTTGACTGCCACTTTAACCGTATCACCCACCTTGAAATCAGTGATTTCTTTTTTCATAAAATCTTTTTCCAGTTCCCTGATAATGTCCATAATTCCTCCGTTTTAAGTTACAAAAAATTGCTTTTGCAGCATCCACGACTAGCTATTATTTATTAGATCCGGCCTTTTCTTTTTTGTTACTTTTATCGCTTCTTTTTTTCTCCATTCTTTTATTTTCTCATGATCCCCGGACAAAAGCACATCCGGAACTTTCATGCCATTGTAATCAGCCGGCCTTGTATAATGCGGATATTCTAAAAAGTTTTCTGAAAACGACTCATCCTTGGAAGAATTTTCATCTCCAAGGCCGCCTGGCAAAAGCCTCACAATGCTGTCAATTATTACCATGGCGGGTAATTCTCCGCCAGTCAAAACGAAATCCCCTATTGATATTTCATCGTCTGCTAGGCCTTCTGCGACCCTTTCATCTATGCCTTCATAATGGCCGCACAATAGCACCATGTGCTCATATTTTGATAACTTTAGCGCAAGGGCTTGATCGAATTTTTTGCCCTTGGGAGTCAGAAGTATTGTCCTTGTCTTTAGCCTGCGGTCTTTTGTCTTCTTTCGTATATAGGTAACCGCTTCAAAAAATGGCTCAGCATTCATCACCATGCCAGGCCCCCCGCCAAAAGGCTTATCGTCCACCTTCCTGTGTTTGTCTTTTGAAAAGAGCCTCAAGTCTATTATATTTATTTCAACAACTCTTTTTTCTTTAGCCCTCTTTACAATAGACTCCCCCAGCACTGCGTTAAACATGTTCGGGAATATTGTAAGGACATCTATTAACATAATATTAATTGCTGACTCAAAAGTAAAAACGAAAAAGGTAAAATTACAATTAAAAATTCAAAACTTACTTTTTAGTTTAAATTACCCCTTGTTTCTTAAATAAACTTCTTACTATTTCCGTAGCTGTAGCGCCTTTTGACAACCAAAACCTAGCCCGTTCCTTGTCTATGCTTATAAAGGTTGGTTTCTTGGATGGGTCATAATAGCCTAACTCCTCTATTGTTTTTCCATCTCTTGCGCGCCTTATGTCGCATACAACAATCCTTCGATGAGGTTTCTTTTTTGTCCCTAGCCTTTTCAATCTAATTCTTACTGCCATTTAAGACCTCCATGTTAGTCTTCTTTCTCTCTTTTTATTTTAACGCCTAATTTTTCTAATTTCTCCTCTATGTTATGATACCCCCTGTCAAGGTGGTATATCCTTGATATCTCTGTTTTGCCTTTTGCAACAAGCGCTGCCAGAACCAGGCCTGCGCTCGCCCTTAAATCAGAAGCCATTACAGGAGCTGCGCTCAGCTTCGAAACACCTTTGACTATTGCACTAGAGCCTTCCAGTATAATATGCGCGCCCATTCTTGCGAGTTCGCTTATATGCATAAATCTTTCCGGATATATCTTCTCTGTTATCACGCTTATGCCTTTAGTTATACACATGAGAGCCATCATCTGGGCCTGCATATCAGTAGGAAAACCCGGATAAGACAAAGTAGTAACGTCTACAGGTTTTATAAAACCTGTTTTTACAACGCGGATTCCGTCTTTCGTACTTGTAATTTTCACTCCCACATCTTTTAATTTATCTATCACGGCTCCTAGGTGCTCTATGTTAGCGCCCTTTATTAACACATCTCCTCCGGTGATCGCAGATGCTACCATAAAAGTGCCTGCCTCTATCCTGTCATTTATTATTGAATATTCCACTCCATGGAGAGATTTCACGCCTTCTATTTCTAATATGGGTGTCCTTTGGCCTTTTATTTTGGCGCCCATCTTAACAAGAAAATCTGCCAGGTCGCAAACCTCTGGTTCGCACGCAGCGTTTTCAATAACAGTTTTTCCTCTTGCAAGAGTCGCAGCCATCATAACATTGGCTGTCGCAAGGACACTTGAACCGAATTTGCCTCCAAGATAAACGCGTCCGCCTGTAAGATTTTTTGCATCTGCAATTATATATCCATGCTCCACTTTCAGGTCAGCTCCCAGGGCTTTAAGGCCTTTTATATGCAAATCTATCGGCCTAGGCCCTATTACGCATCCTCCAGGCATTGATACTTCTGCGTGCTTTAATTTTGCAAGCAAGGGGCCAAGTACGCACACAGAAGCCCTCATTGTGCTGACAAGTTTATATGGTGCGATATAATTATTGTATCCATTTGGATGGACAACACAGACTCCGTCTTCCATGTCAGCTCTGACACCCATATTCCTGAGTATCCTAAGCATTGTATATACATCCCGTAAAGGCGGGACATTTTTTATAACACTCTTTTCGTCTGTCAGAAGGGTAGCTGCGAGTATCGGAAGCGCAGCGTTTTTAGCTCCGCTTATTTCCACAACGCCTTTTAATCTCACTCCGCCTTCTATGATAAATTTATCCAATGGGTAGCCACCGCTGAATTTTGTAAGTTGACACTGTGACATTGTCAGGTTGTCAACTTACAAAATTGGTTAAGGAATTCTATTATATCTATTGTTATATCAAATTAAACCACATTACTCTTGGAATATTATTAAAGTCTTTTATTACCCTGCATATCTCAAATATACTATATGAGGAGAAGATATTTTCTACGTCCTTTTTTTGGCCAAAACCTATCTCCAATAAAATACTGCCGCCTTTTTCCAAATATCTATACGACTCTTTCGCTATAATCCTGTAAAAATCCAGGCCATCTTTTCCGCCATTCAAAGCAATCTCAGGCTCAGTTTTAACTTCCTTCTGCAAATATGAAAGCTCATCCTCTTTTATGTAAGGCGGGTTGCAGACTATTATATCAAATTTCGGATTTTTAGCAAATATTAAAGCGTTAAAAAGATCTCCTTTATAAAATCTGACCCTATCGCTTAAATTATGCCTGGCCGCATTTTTCTCTGCTATTTTTAACGCTGCCTCGGACATGTCTGTTGCAACTATTTCAGACTGCGGCATTAATTTAGACAAACTTACGGCAATATTTCCGCTGCCAGTGCATAAGTCTAATATTTTAGGATTCTTTGTTTGTGTTACGCTTAACGTGTCACGTATTACGTTTACAAGAAGTTCCGTTTCTGGCCTTGGAATTAAAACATCTTTTGTTACAATAAAATCCAGCCCCATGAATTCCGTGCAGCCTGTAATATATTGCACAGGCTCTCCTTTTAGACGACGACTAATCAGGGAATCGTACAGTTCTTCCATTGTCTTATTTATGCTGAAGTCCCTGATATATAAGTCAAGTCTTTCGCAATTAAATAGATACTCCAGGAGCATTTCCGCCTCTACCCTGGAAATAGCGCAGGAATACTTATCTATTAAATAAAAAATATCTTTTTTGCCAACTCTATTTTTTAATAACATAGGAAATTGTAGCCAAAGTTGACACTCTAACATTGTCAGAGTGTCAACTGTCAGAGTGTCAACTAGCGATTTTATTTAACTTCAGCTTTCTTTCAGCTTCTATGAGCGCCTCTATAATTTTATCCATTTCGCCTTCCATTACATTGGGCAAGTCGTGTATAGTAAACCCTATCCTGTGATCCGTAACGCGGCGGTCTGGAAAATTATAAGTCCTGATTTTCTCGCTTCTATCTCCTGTACCTACCTGGATGCGCCTGTCCTTTGCTATTTTTTCTTCATGCTCTTTCCTGGTGTATTCCAGAAGCCTTGCCCTTAATACCCTCATAGCTTTTTCTTTATTCTTATTCTGCGATCTTTCATCCTGGCATGTAACAACCATGCCTGAAGATATATGCGTAATACGCACAGCTGATTCTATCTTGTTTACACCTTGGCCGCCTGCGCCTGATGACCTGAAGACATCCAATCTTATGTCTTGAGGGCTAATCTGCACATCTACTTCTTCTGCTTCAGCCAGGACAGCAACAGTTACAGCAGATGTATGAATCCTGCCTGATGCCTCTGTATCAGGAACCCTTTGAACCCTGTGCGTGCCTTTCTCATATTTAAGTTTTTTATAAACTCCCTGGCCTTTTACAGCGAATATTACTTCTTTAAATCCTCCTCCTTCAGCAGAATGGCCGTCCATAATCTCTATCTTCCAATTGTTCTTTGCGGCGTACTTGGAATACATCCTGAAAAGATCCCCTGCGAATAATGAAGCCTCTTTGCCGCCTGTGCCAGCCCTTATTTCTATAATAACATCTTTATTCGAGTCAGGGTCCTCCTCAAGTATCATTTCTTCCAATACAAGCTCAAGCTGTTTCTTTTTACCCTCAAGCTCTTCGGTCTCTTTCTCAGCCATTTCAATAATTTCTTTATTGGCTTCTTTTTCCAAAAGATGCCTTGTGCCGATTATCTCTGAGATAATCTTTTTGTACTCATTGTATTTTTTAACAATATCTTCGAGCGAAGACAGTTCTCTGGCTAGCTTCTGATATTTATCCATATCGGACATAATATCGTGGTCTGACATTAATTTATGCAGTTCGTCGTAACGTTTTAATAAAGAGTCTAGTTTTTCGAACATGATAATATTGTCGGGTTTTGCTCAAGCTGGGGCCATTCGGCACTGAATTGTTTTGCCGTCCGCTACGGTTTACAGCTCATTTCTCTGTCGACTATCGTTTTGTCACTCGACCGAAACTCGCTGTAATCCCTTGCGGACATCTGCCAAAACAATTCTAATGTGCCTCAGGCCCCAGCTTGAGCAAAGCACAAAAGTTATTTTTTTTCTTCTTTCTTGTACTTCTTCAAAAACTTCTCCACCCTGCCAGCAGAATCTACGAATTTCTGTTTGCCAGTAAAAAACGGGTGGCATTTAGAGCATATTTCCACGCGCAGGTTCTGCTTTGTAGAACGTGTGTGAATGACCTCTCCGCATGCGCATGTAATAGTCGCTTCCTTGTATTCTGGATGAATTTTGTCTTTCATTACATATCCTCCTCTTTAATGTAGGGGACTGCTCTCTACTTATTCATACTCTCTAAAAAATCTTCATTTGTTTTGGTTTTGCTGATTTTCTCTATCAGAAGTTCCATGGCTTCTACGCTATTTAATTCGTTCAGGACTTTTCTTAAGAGCCATATTCTTTGAAGCTCTTTTTCGTTTACCAAAAGCTCTTCTTTTCTGGTATTAGACCTTTTGATATCTATTGCAGGATAAACCCTTCTCTGGAACAATGTCCTGTCAAGCTGCAGTTCCATGTTGCCTGTACCTTTGAATTCTTCAAAAATAACTTCATCCATCCTCGAGCCTGTATCCACGAGGGCTGTTGCTATGATAGTGAGGCTTCCGCCTTCTTCTATATTTCTTGCTGCGCCGAAAAACCTCTTTGGCTTATGAAGCGCGTTTGAATCCACGCCTCCTGAAAGTATTTTGCCTGAATGAGGCACTACAGTATTGTATGCCCTGGCTAACCTTGTTATGCTGTCCAAGAGCACCACTACATCTTTTTTATGTTCCACCAGCCTCTTTGCTTTTTCAAGCACCATCTCTGCAACTTGAACATGCCTTTCAGCAGGCTCGTCAAAGGTAGAGCTGATAACCTCGCCTTTTACAGATCTCTGCATATCAGTAACTTCTTCTGGCCGCTCATCTATCAATAACACCATAATAATGGTATCTGGGAAATTGGTTGCAATGCTATTGGCTATCTTTTGCATTATTATAGTTTTGCCGCTATAAGGAGGCGCAACTATCATTCCCCTCTGGCCTTTTCCTATAGGAGTCAATAAATCTATTATGCGCATAGATGTGTCTATGGTTTTTGTCTCTAATTTATACCTTACGTTAGGATATATTGGAGTAAGGTTATCGAAAAGCACTTTGTCCTTTGCCGCTTCAGGGCTTTCAAAATTAACAGCCTCCACCTTTAATAATGCGAAATATCTTTCGCCTTCTTTGGGAGGCCTTATCTGCCCGCTCACTGTATCGCCTGTTCTCAGTTCAAATTTCCTGATCTGCGAAGGCGAAATGTAAATATCGTCAGGGCACGGCAGATAGTTATAGTTCGGCGAACGGAGAAAACCGAATCCATCAGGCAATATCTCCAGCACCCCTTCCCCGAATATAAGCCCGTCTTTTTCTGTCTGAGCCTGAAGAACCTTAAATATCAGGTCTTGTTTTTTGAGTCCACTTACCTCGTTCACATTCAAATCATGCGCAATCTTATTCAACTCTGATATCTTCATTGATTTCAATTTTTCAATATCCAGTTTTTCTTTTACATCCATATTATGCTCCTCTTTGTTTCCAGATCTCCTTGACCTGGGTTAATGTGTCTCGTTTTGAACCACTATTATCTATGATAAAGTCTGCTAATGCCAATTTTTTCTTAAAAGGCATCTGCATTCTTATTCTCTTAAGAATCTCCTTAGAAGACAATCCCCTCGCCTCTTTTATTCTTCTAACCTGCTCTTCTCTCTTACTGGCTACCAATATTACTTTATCCGTTTCCTTATAAAAACCTGATTCTATCAGAAGTGGCGCCTCGATAGCAACCTTTCCTTTTTTTAATTTTACAATTCTTTTTATCTCTTTTATCACTTCATCATGAGTAATACTATTCAGAATTTTGAGTTTTGCTTTATCCTTAAAAACAATGTTTCCGAGTTTTTTTCTATCTATCCGGCCAGAATTCGTTAATATGTCTTTTCCAAAATACCTTACTATTTTTTTATAACAGCTTTTCCCTGGCTTGATAAGCAAATGATAAACCTTATCTGCATCTATCGTATAAGCACCAAACTTTGCAAACATTTTTGCAACCGTTGTTTTCCCGCTTCCAAAGCTTCCAGTAATGCCGATAATCATAGTTAAGATGCCTCGTGTTATTTTGTCACAGCATCTAGTGAAGCAGGTGGGGCCATTCGGCACGAAATAGTTTTGCCGTTCGCTACGGTTTACAGCTCGTTTCTCTGTCGACTATCGTTTTGTCAATCGATCGAAACTCGCTGTAAATCCTTGCGAACATTTGCCAAAACTTTTCTAATGTGTCTCAGACCCCACCTGCTTCACGAGGCTAGCAAGGGTCAAAACCTGCTACCCTGACAAAACTATTCCTCCATCTCCAACCAATTTTTCCCGTACTGCACGCTTACCTTTATGGGCACCAGCAATTTTACAGCGCCTTCCATCTCTTCTTTTACAAGCTCTTTCATTTTATCCAGTTCGTCCTTGGGGACCTCAAAAACAAGCTCATCATGCACCTGCAAAGTCATTAGCGATTTTAGATTCTTTTTCTTCATCACCCTATGGATATTTATCATCGCGATTTTTATCAGATCCGCTGCAGAGCCCTGGACAGGCGTATTTATAGCAATCCTTTCTGCCTGCTGCTGCTCTCTCATCCCGCCTGTTTTTATTTCAGGGATATATCTTCGCCTGTTAAAAAGGGTCATAACATATCCTGTGCTTCTGGCTTCTTCGATTCTTTCCTCCATGTAAACCCTTACAGCCGGATATCTTTCGAAATATGAATCTATAAATTGCTGGGCGTTGCCAGGATCTATGCCAAGGCCTTTACTTAATCCAAAAGCGCTGATGCCGTAAATAATTCCAAAATTAACTGTTTTGGCGTTTGCCCTCATTCCAGGCGTTACTTCTTTTTCATCCACCCCGAAAATAAGAGAAGCGGTATGGTTATGCACATCTCTATCTTTTTCAAAAGCAGATATAAGCTCAGGGTCTTTTGAGAGATGCGCCAGGATCCTGAGTTCTATCTGAGAATAATCAGCTGACATTATAAAATTACCCTTCTCTCCTATAAACGCCTTTCTTATCTTCCTGCCTTCTTCTGTCTTTATAGGTATATTCTGAAGATTTGGATTAGAGGATGAAAGCCTTCCTGTAGCAGTGACTGCCTGATTAAAAGAGGTATGAAGCCTTCCTGTTTTTTTATTAATAAGCTCGGGCAGCGCATCCACATAAGTGGATTTCAACTTTGACAATTCCCTGTACCTCAGGAGCTCTTTCGGCAATGGGTGTAAAGGAGAAAGTTTTTCAAGAACCTCCACATCCGTGGAAGCGCCTGTCTTTGTCTTTTTTACAATAGGCAGGCCTAATTTTTCAAATAAAATCCGTCTAAGCTGTTTCGGAGAATTTATATTAAACTCCTCGCCGGCTATTTGGTATATGTCTTTAATAAGCTGCGATAACTCAATCTCCATTTCAGACGACGCCTCTTTTAAGAAATCTATATCTATTTTTATCCCATTCTTTTCCATGTCGCTCAAAACATTCACGAGCGGCAGCTCTATATTCTCAAAAAGCGTTTCCAGCTCTTTTTTAAAAATCTCTTTTTCAAATACATTTTTAAGCCTCAGCGTAACATCGCTGTCCCCGCACGAGTACATGGAAACCTTCTCTATATCCACCATATCCATCGTAACTCTTTTCTTGCCTGCGCCTAAAAGCTCGTCAATGGAAGTCATTTTATGGTCAAGATATTCAAATGCGATTGTATCCAGCCCATGGCTCATCCTGGAAGGATTTAATAGATATGACGCGATCATTGTATCGTACGCTATGCCCTTAACCTCTATGCCATAATTTAACAGCACCAGTTTGTCATATTTTATATTCTGTCCGATTTTTTTTATATTTTCATCCTCCAGAATCGGTTTCAACTCCTTAATGGCTATCTCCAGGTCTATGCCTTGAACATCAGTCATGGAGCGCAGAGCCACATAATACGCTTCGCCCTCTTTCCAGCAAAACGATATGCCCACAAGTTTTGCTTCCATAGGCTGTTCGCTTGTAGTTTCAGTGTCCAGGACAAACTCAGATTTCCTTTTCAGCTCCAGGATAAAATTCTTAAAATCTCCAAGGCCAGTAATTGTCTTATAACGCGCCTCTTTATGAACATCTGAATTGCATGACGCAATATCTCTTGCAAAATTTTTAAATTCCAGCTCTTTAAAAATAACCAATAGCTTTTCTGAGTCAGGGTCTTTTACGCGCATGTCAGCAATGTCTATTTCTATAGGCACATTTAGATCTACCATCGCAAGTCCCTTGGACATCCTTGCGCTGTCTTCCTGCTCAGATAACATCTTCCTTCTCGGCTCGCTCTTTATCTTATCAAGATTCTTATAAATATTATCCAGGCTCCCGAACTCCTTTATAAGCTCTATGGCTGTTTTTTCTCCTATGCCTCGCACGCCTGGGATATTGTCAGTTGCGTCTCCACTAAGCGCAATAAAATCAGTTATATTTTCAGGCCCAAGCCCTGAGAATCTTTCCCTTACCATTTCGTTATCATAGATAAGGTCATCTTTATGAGCGCTGTAAACTTTTATATTCTTATCGACTATCTGAAGCATATCTTTATCGCCGGTTACTATATACACATCTATGCCCTGCTGAGATATCTTTTTAGCAATAGTTGCTAATATATCATCTGCTTCAAAACCCTGCTTTTCAAAAATAGGTATATTGTACCCGGATACGGTTTCTTTTATCAAGCCCATCTGGCTCACAAGGTCGTCCGGCATAGGTTTTCTATGAGCCTTATAGTCTTCAAACTGCTCATGCCTGAACGTAGGCCCTTTCAGGTCAAACGCCACAGCAAGATAAGCTGGCTTTTCTTTTTCCAGCAATTTCTTAAGCATTAAGATAAACCCATAGACAGCATTAGTAGGCTTGCCTTTTGAATTTCTAAGCTCTTTTATGGCATAAAAAGCCCTGTAACAATAAGAATTTCCATCAATCAAAAAAAGTTTTTCTTTTTTAGCCATTCATTATCTATATGGGGTTCCTAAGAGCGGTGACAATTCATTAGGATGGGTATTTCTTTGCATAAACCAGGCGGTTTTATTCTGGTAAAATACTCAATATTGCTTCAAATTCTTTTCTGGCGCCTGCAAAATCTTTCTGGTGGTAATGTATTATGCCTTCTTTGCAATAATCCTCTATCCTTTCCTCCTTCATTTTAAACTTTATTTCTTCTTCCAGTTCCAAGAGCGTTTTATTGTCTTTAGAATTCCTCTTTGCAAGCCTTATCGTATCCAGCGCATTTGAATACTCACCTTTATTATAATAATCTTTTGCTTTATTATAAGATATATTTGCCTCTTTACTAAGCACGGTCGCAGTTTTTGCTCCATCCCGTCTCTTTGTAGTTGCGGCATTTTGTTTGCTGGCCTTTTCTGTCTTTAACCTTTCTTCAGCCATCCTCAGCGATTCCTGAAGCTCTGCATCTAGGGTATTGTTTACTTTGGAAGTTTTTACTTGATTCCTCTCTTTTTCAGATCCTATCTTTGTCCATTCGGAATCTTTTTTTGCCCTAGACTCAGGCCGTGACTTCTGCTTAGTTACGGCATTTTGCTTACTGGCTTTTTCTTTTTCCAGCCTTTCTTCAGCCATCCTCAGTGATTCTTTAAGCTCTGCATTGAGAGCATGATTTGTTTTGGAAGTTTTTGCCTGTTTCTTATTTTTTTCAGATCCTATCCTTGTCCAGTCAGAATTTTTTTTTGCCGCTGGCTCAGACTTTTGTTTTTTCTCAAGAGACCTCTGATTAGGGGCTTCCGGCGTTGTTTTTAGGCTAGCGTTTTCTGTCTTATCAATAAGCCCGAGCTTTTCCAGCCTATCCCTCGCTTCCTGTGTCCAAGGGTCTTCCGGGCTACCTAATTTATACCTTTTCATCCAATGAAAAGCAGCTTTTTCCAGCTCACCTTTTCTTTCATAAAGAAGCGCCAGATTTGTGTAGACTTCTTTATATTCCGGGTCTATAGCAAGGGCCTTGTTGTATTCTGCCTCTGCCCTGTCCAACCATCCTTTTGTCTCAAACAAAATACCAAGATCATTGTGCGGAGAAGCATAGCTAGGCTTGATAGTAGCTGCCTTCTGATACCATTCAATAGCAGTGTCTATATCGCCACGCTGCTGCGCTTCATACCCCTTTGCCCGGTAATCTTCTGCACCGTCTTTTATGCCAGTTACCTTCCCAGCATATATATAAGATATATTTAAAAATGGCAGGAAAAATAAAATTATAAAATAGATTAAACTAATTTTTATAAATCTTCCACGGCATGCTTTTCCCATTGTTCATAAGTTTATCATATGCCCCTTATTGCGTCAAGATAAAATTCATAAATCTGGCGGTTATTTTTCAAGACACTTGGAGAAGTATCCTCCTGTAAGGGCATCAATATCTGCAGTTAATTCCTGGAGCCGAAGTTCTTTTTCAAGGCTAAGTTTTAAATTCTGAGGAGGTGAGGCTAGTATCTCTATCTGAAGCCGCCTTCTTTCAAAATAGGTCCTCGTAACCTCGTTCATTATATCGTCCCTTAATTCAACCATTAATTTCGATCTCGTATCTATAGATGTCTGGTCATTGTTCCAGATCAGCTCACCCATATCCCAGGTCATTTTGACATCCCAGCCAACAGCATCTTTTCCTTTTTGCAATGTATCAGGATTTGTCCCTGAATCCCAATGCCAGTAATCAGTGACATACCTGTCCAACCCTACTGAAACGTTCGGAAGTAACGCCTTTTTGTTGGCAGAATTCCTCCATGCTTTTATTTTATCAGGATTAACTTCTGCGTATTCAACAGTTGCTTTTTGAACATCTCTTATACTTGGCTCATTATTAAAACTTTCTAAAATTTCGTCAAGATTATAACCTTTATCATCGATATTTAGCAGTTTAGTTTTGTACAAGCCTTTCTTTGTAGCTGCCCATAAATATCCATCCTCATTAACAGCAATATCACGCGTATCTTTCGTAGCCATGCCTTTATAAAGCTGCTTCCATAGCTTTTCTTGTTCAGAAAACATAAAAACACCTTTATTGGTTGCAGCATAAAAATTATCTTTACATATAAGTTTTTTTATTTTTAAAGATATGAGACCTGCATTAATAAAACTCTTCCATATTTCACCTTTATCTTCACTTACAAAGATTCCAGAATCAGTTGCAAGAAATACTATATCTTTATTGATACTTATGCTATTCACTGGTTTTGCCGCCCGTAGCGATTCATCTGTAATATCCGCATCGTACTCGGTGTCTTCCCTGGTTGTCGTAAATGTCCTTCTCCAGCCGCTACCTGAATTTTTATATACGCCTTTTTCGGTTGCGATAAATATTATATCATCCAAAAATTCAACCCATCTTACGCCATATCCTGCTACTTCTAAAAAATCCTTAGACCATGTAACGCCATTGTCGCTACTAATAAAAAGGCCGCTATCTGTAGCAATATAGATTTTTTTATCCTTTGAAAACGCAATATGTGCTACATTATTTTCTTTATCTCCTATTCCTTTAAATATCTTTTTCCAATCCAAGCAGTTATTATCACTTCTAAAAAGACCATTTTTTGTACATACAAAAATATCCCCTTTGTTAACAGTTATAAAATTAATGACATTGTCCTCTGCACTTGTAGAAAAAACTATTGTCCATATATTGCCGTTGTTTTGCGGTCTGTATATTGCCTTTTCGCTAGCTGTATAAATAATATTATTATTGGAAGCATCTATCGCTATATGATTCAGATCGGTTTCATTAATCCCTGTCACTGGCTCCCATATTTCATCTGCAAAACAAGGTATCTTAAGGCAAGTCATGAAGATAAAAAATATTGTTAGGGTAACAGCGACTTTCATGAGGGGCCTCCTATTTTTTGGAAAAATTTCAGCATGAAGGAAAATAGAGATATTAAGATAAAAGTAGCTTCAGTATACTCTATCGAAAGTTAATCAATCAAGGACAAACAAGGCATATAATAATGCCCGGAGGGGATTTCTATAAAATTAAGCTTTTGGCTTTTTTAGTAAGAAAATAATGCCTAAAATTATCAAAAGTCCGCAGATTATAATGGCAATTATAGACTTTGGCCCTATATAATTTTCAGCCTTTCCAGCAATTATGTCAAATGTTGATGTAAATACAATACCTACAACACCAAGCATAATCAAAATCAAGCTTTTCGTTTTCATATTTATATCCTCCCAAATTTTGTAAAACAAAATTTAATCCAGAGCTGTCACAACTCTTACGCTTAATAACTAGGGGCTCTTTTAATAATATTACTCTTATTTTATATAAAATCAAGAAAATTATAGCTTATTATTGTACTATTTAAATAGATAAGTAACGCATTGCATAATAGCCAGCCCTGGCAGACTTTCGAAAAGACGTCCCTGGACTTCGACCTCGCTTGGGACTTTTAGTTATGAGATTTCCTAAGGAGGCTTGACTGCCCCAGCGTGGCGTCCTTCGCTCCACGCCGATTCTCGCTCGCCCTGGCCAGGCTGGGGCCTGAGGCACATTTGAGAGGTTTCGGCATATGCTATTTTTTGTATGTAGGTGCGCAAGGGATTACGGCGAAGTTTTTTATACTGTCAAGACTACCTACAGTATAAAAAACAAGCCGTAAACCGTAGCGCACGGCGAAACCATCTCTGTGCCGAATGGCCCCAGCCTGGCCAGGGCACCGTGCCCGCTCGAATCGGCGAGGCTTTTCTCAAAATCTGCCAGGGCTGGCAAAAGCAATAACTGTTACCTATCATTGAAAGTATCACAATTATAACTTATTATGATTTATACTTTATAATACTCCTGATAATGTTCCTAACCTATTATAATAACTAATGTTACAAATCATATTAAATTTGTACTATGGCCTTAAATGTGGTATAGTTATAGTAGGGAGGATGATAAGATGTTTAAGCTGACTATTATCCTAATAGCAGGCTTTATTATAACGCCTATATACGCCTATGCAGGAGCAGACTCAGGCCTTGCAGTAAACACGGCATCCTGCTCTTTTTCGGAATGGGTCAACACACAGCCTAGCAATAAACCAATTGATGAAAACATGGAAAAAATAATTTTAAGGGATCAATGGGAAAGAACCCTTGGAATGGATATTTTTTATCCTTACTTTGAAGCAAAAAAACTAGAATCAGAGGTTAGGAAAAAAACAAGCGTAAGAATTTTTAAGGTAAGAGGCAAGCCTGAATTTAAAAGCAACGAAGCAAAATATATATTTACTATAAAGTTCTAAGCCTTTATCTTCTTCTTCAACACCTCAATCAATACATCTACAACCTTTGGATCAAATTGTTTGCCGCTATTATCTTTGATTATTTTGAGAGCCTCTTTTTTTGATAAGGCTTTTCTGTAAGGCCTGTCTGATCTCAGGGCTTCATAAACATCAGCTATAGCTATAATGCGCGCGCCTATTGGTATCTCATTTCCTTTTAATCCAAACGGGTAACCTTTTCCATCCCATCTTTCATGATGATAAAGAATCAAAGGCAACAGGTTATGAAAAAACTGTATAGGCCTTATTATATCCACCCCGATCTTAGGGTGCTCCTTGATCTTTGTAAATTCCCACTTGGTAAGAGGGCCTTTTTTTAAAAGAATTTTTTCGCTTATTCCGATTTTGCCTAGATCATGCAGCATTGACGCCTGCTCTATGAACTTTATGTCTTCCGCAGACAATTTTAAACTCTTAGCAATCTCATTTGCGTAATAAACAGTCCTTTCTACATGGTTACCTGTATAATGATCCTTGAACTCTATTGTTCTCGCAAATGCAAAGATTGACTCAACTGAGCTCTGGTTCGCCTTTCTTGTAAGCTTTGCAAGCTTCTGTTTTAAATTCTCGATGCTTACTGTTTTATGTGACAAGGCATTATCTTTCTGTAAATCTGAGATAGAGCATATCTTGTCTCCGCCATACTCCTTTGCCTTGCTTAAAACATTGTCTGCGACTTCAATAAATTCAGAACTTCTGCATAACCCGTCTTCCGGATAGGAAATAATAGCCATGCTCACTCGCAATTTAACCGTATTCTTCTTATCTCCAAAAGTAAACATCCTGATAGAATTAATTATTCTCTGGCCAAGCTCTAGCGCGCCCTTTTTATCATTACTTGGCAATATAATCACGAATTCCTCATCCCCAAACCTTATTACATAATCATGTTTCCTTACTAACTTTTTGAGCCTATGAGCAAACTGTTTAATGACAAGGTCACCGAATTTATATCCATAAGCGTCATTCACAGACCTGAAATAATCTATATCAATAACTATCATCGAAAGCAGCTGATGGTATCTCTTGGCCTTGTAAAATTCCAACTCTATTATTTCCTTGAAATACTTGTGATTATAAAGCCCTGTGTGAGGGTCTTTTATAACAAGGTTCTGCATTTTCTTGTTTGATTTCAAAAGATTCTCATTTAACAGCTCCAGTTTTTTTTGAGATTTCTTATTTTCAGTTATATTTTTAGCCACTTCCAGAATCCCTTTAACATTATTCGCATTATCTCTTACTGGAATGCCTCTAATAATCCATACTCTGCCGTCAGGAGCAACCATTTCTTCTTCCTCTATATTTCCTGTTTTGCAGGATCTTACAACGGGGCAATTTTTGCACGGCTTGTCAGTATTATGGAAAGCCTTATAACAGATTTTTCCTTCCAGAAGCTCGGTGGTTATACTGAACGCTTCAGCAGTTGCTTTATTCGCCCATATTATCCTATTGGCTGTGTCCTGATAAACCACCAGGGATGGCATATTATTAAGAAGAAGCGCCTTTTCCTGTCCTCCTTTTTTCAGAGCCTCTATTGTTATATTGCGATCTTCTTCAATACCTATAGCAGAAGCGATAAGCTCCATTAAATTCTCTTCTTCAGAAGTCGGAACAAAATCCTTCTGGTAAACAACGCAAAGCGCCCCCATATATTTACCGTTGAATTTTACTGCTTGGCCTATATAGGTCTCAAGGCCATATTTCTTAACATTTACATCTGAATTTACATATGGGGTATTTTGAAGGTGGCGTATAAAAACAACATCGTCTGACGCATACTTTATAACATCATAACAGATATGGCCCTTTGCTTTATCAGCCAAACTGCAGTCCGAAGGAGTATTCCATTTGCCTATAGAACAAAGCATATCGCCATCCAGGCGATTATAAAGAACGCAGGTTGCGCTCATTAACTCCCCGCATAGCGCTACAAGTCTATTTATATTTTCTATTGGATCAGAACCAAAGGAAAGGAAACACTTGTTTAACTTTATAAAATGATTTTCAATGACTTGATGTTCCATGCCACCCTTTGCTATATTATACTGAAAACTATTGGTATGACTGCAATTATAGATAGTATTATTTACCAATGCCTAACTCTAAAAGCTTTGGGCATGTCTTAAAAAGACAGGAACTTTCTGCATTATATAATACCACAGAAAACGCTTATCTGCAAGGGTAAAGCAAAAGATTATTTTTAAAGTTATTACTTTTTATAAAGCCCTGTTAATTCAGCTTTGGCAAGTATATGCCCAGCCATGGCTTTTTCTAAATCAGCCTTGGTGAGCCCTTCTTCTAAATTAAGTTTTATATCCAGCGCATATGCTTTAAATATATACCGGTGCGTCCCAAACGGAGGGCATGGCCCTCCATAATTAATTCTACCAAAATCATTTACGCCTTGTTTTCCTGGCGCTGAATTCTCTTCTATCTTTGAAACAACAGGCATATCAAATACTACCCAGTGAACCCAATCTCCGCCAGGGGCATCAGGGTCATCGAATATCAGCGTAAGGCTTTTGGCATCTGTAGGAGCGTTTTCTATTATTAAAGCAGGATTCACGTTCTCTCCGCTACAGGTAAATCTTTTAGGTATATACTCATTATTTTCAAATTCAGGGCTTTTTAATTTCATAACCAGGCCTTCGCCTCCTATTGCTAATTGCCATGCTATAAGAAAAATCCCAAGCGAGATAATGGCTTTTTTCATCTGCCCTTAAATATCCTATTTAAAAACTCCTGGCCTTTTGACGCAATCAATTTCTGCAGTATGTAATTAAGGTCAGGCGCTACAGACACGCTAGGCATCTTGCCCTTTATTTCAAGAGGCATTGTTATAAGGCCGTCATTATCTGTTAGATATTTAAATTCCGGCACAACATTACTGAATGCGCCAGAAAGGTCTTTAGGTATAAATAAATTCGAGCTGATCCTGAGGCTCTGGTCTATTATGCCAACAGACCCTTTACTCACAAGATAGAAAGTGTCTGATTCCACTAGAAGATTATCAAAGTAAATCCTGCCATCCTTTATTTCAAAATCCGATTTCATGGGCTTAAACGCAGTGTAATCCTGATTTAAAAGCCCTTTATAGTTTTCAGGCAGATTATCTTTTAATTTCCGGACAACATTTGGCAACATGCTCAAACTGTCCAAAACAGTTTTTAAAACATTCATATTACTTAAAACCGCATTTGTCAGCTTCACGTTTCCCTTAGCGTTTAATGTCTTTAACATATCATCCTGCGACAGGCTATTGATTAAAACGCGCACCTTTATATCTACCGCGCATCTGAATACCGGGCTAGCAGCTCCTGAACCGGCATTTATTTCCAATACAGGTATAACTAGCCTTTTTACCTGTATATCCTTTTTTAAAAGCGGAAGGATCTCCAGATTCACGTTGAATCTGTCCGCCTTTAACAGAAAATCGCTCCATGATTTTAGCCTGTCTTTAATTGCCACGCCTTTTGCCTCCAGGACTAATCCGCTTAAGAGGTTAACGGAGACGCTTTCTATCATGACATCCCTATCCATTGATTCTTCCAGCTTTGTTATTAAGGCGGCCTTATACCGGTTGGCATCAAAAGTAAGCGCAAATACAGCCATGCCAATAACCAATAATCCTAAAATAATAGCTATTGTTATAAAAATTTTTCTCATATTAATTAAAACCCCACTTTCCATCCTGTATTAAGGCTCACATCCGGGCTGGATGCGGAATTAATATTTTCAGTGAACGCTAAATGCCATGACACATTTTGTTTCTCTTTCCAGATATAATTGAGGCCCAGACCCACATCAAATGCGGATTCGTCCAATGCATTTGTGCCGCTGGACGGATAAGGCGTTGAATTCCCTGTCAGCTGGGCAACCATGGAAAATCTTTGCGTAAAAAGATACTCCGCTCCTATTATCCCGGAAACCATATTGCGTTTTAAATTCAAGACGCTGAAAAAACTCGGCTTTTCTATGATTATAAAGTTACAACCCGCATATACTGTTATCTTTTCTGAAAACGTCTTATCTAAAAGCAAACCGAATCCATAATCAAGTTCTCCGCTTCCCAGTAAAGACTTTTTGTCTCCTGTGGGAAATTTAACAGCTGTCCGGATAGACATATTCGGCAAAAACCAATAAACATCCTCTTCCAGCATCTGGTATTTTGCTTTTAATACTACATCGCCTAAACCATCCGAGGCATTGGTCCTTTTTATTAAATTCTGGCCATTATAAATAAACGAGTAGTTGAAATTATAAGAACCCTGGCGTATCCTGGAGCGCGGGGTCGTAGCTCCTACGGTTTTTTCAAATTCCTCTACAAATCCATCCAGATATCCGCGCGACAAGCTTAAATAAGGTATTTCCAGCCCGATTTCCGCGTTTTCATAAATCCCGTATTTCAGATCCAGCGTTATCCTAGAAACCTCTGCGTCAATATTTATATTGTATAGCGATGAAACAGGCGTAAAACAACTGACAGTTACATTTGAAACAGTATAATCAGCATCTATCTCAAATTTATCTTGCTCTACAACTCCTGCTTTATCAGGCTCCATCTGCAGGTAGAAAAGATAGAGCGGCATCTGGTTGCGAATTGGAATAGGCCCTGCCCCGCGCCATTGTGATGCAGAGCCTGTTTTTGCAAAGGTATCAGTTGCGCAAAATAATAAAAAGCATAGAATCGCAATGCCTGGCATCTTATTTTTTTTCAATTGTTCTCTCCTTTGCTATTGAAAAAAATGGTTTTATATGGTATAATTACTATAGCCGATAAGGGCAAACCCTGAGAAATCAGGGGGCGCAAAGCCTACGGGCCTAAGTTATTCTGACAAGCCGTAACCTCAGCGAATGCAAAAGGTTAGTGAGGCAGTCAGGAATAATATGGCGGCTGGGTTGCCGAGCGATGAAAAGCCGAAGCTAGAAGCCTTTATCGGCCCTTTTCTTTATCCTGTCAAATATCTCGCTGAATTCACTTTCCAGAACAAACAAAGGCACTATAGCACAACCTGTAAGGCTTTTTATCTTAGCCAAAACTTCCATGTTCTTGGGATCCAGCATTGCTAAAAGCAGCACATTTTTATCTTTTCTTACTGGTAAAACACCACAATCTTTCATTATATCAAAAGATATTTTGGAGATTATTTCTTTTATGTCTCCGTTTTCGCTCAAATTTCGAATATCAAAATGCGGAACATTAAACTGCGACTCCAGGGCTCTCGCGATATCGCCAGAGCTGGCCATGCCAAGGCCTATAATGCTCTGGCCTATTTTTTGGCCTGTGGTCCAGTGTTTATTAAGCGCTATTTCAAGCTGCTCAAGCGTAATTATCTGCGATTCAAGCAATATCTGGCCAAGCGGCTTATGTTTAAATTTTCCTTCTTTCTTTGAGCCGGCATCTTCTTCCTTAAAAGACTCATCGATAAACACTTTCTTTTTTATCTGCCTGCGGTTCACAAGAAAATTACTACCAGGCAATGTCTTTAAATAGCTCTTTATCTCTGTAATTGTCTCCATTAGTTCCACCATACTCTTTATGGGGAAATATTTATTATTCGCTATAGCTATAGAGATGCTCATAAGAGGCATGTTTATCACATTGCCGCGCCTGTCTTTGGAAACTATATAAGTCCTTTCCCTGTCCTCTTTTGAATAATGAAAATGCATGGCTCTATTAAAAGTAAGTATTGACTCGGACGCGATCAACCTGTCCCTGTCAGGCGTTGTAACTACTACAAAATCATCGCCTCCTATATGCCCTACAAAATCATGCGGATTGCCATATCTTTTGACTGTGGTGGCTGTAATATAAGCAACATGCCTTATAACGCTATCGCCTTTCATGTAACCATATTTATCATTAAATGATTTAAAATTATCTATATCATAATACGCGACTGAAAAAAGCTTTTTTTCTTCCATCCTGGAATGAATAGCCTTTTCTATCTGTTTATTTCCTGGGAGTTTCGTAAGGGCGTTTGCGTAAAGCTGGTGGCTGGTTCTGCGTAAAGCAAGCTCCATGCGGACTTCTAGATCTATCGGGTCAGGAGGGTTGGCGATATAATCGTCCACACCTTGCTCTATCTCCAACATCTTTTTTCTTATCTGTTTCTTGTCTATAAGGACTATTACGGGGATATGCGCGGTAAGAAAATCTTCTTTCAGGATTTTGGATACCTTGAGTCCGTCCATATCAGGCAGGCCCCAGTCTATTATGATAATATCCGGCTGCTCCCGCCTTACTGCATCTAGAACAGCAGAGCCTTTAGCGATAGTGATTATGTCGTAATCCCATGCCTTAAGTAGATATTGTATTATCTCCGCAATACCTGCCTCGTGCTCAGCTAATAATGCCTTTCTTTTTCCAGCATTCATTATTGTTAATTATATCTCAGAAAAATGTCCCGGTCAATCAAATAGATGACGGCCAAAATAGGGTTGCCAAGATGGGCATTTTCAGATATACTGCACTTTATGAAACTTTCTATTTTGATTCCAGCATATAACGAAGAAGACTCAATCGCTCAGGTGATGCAGGAAATAAAATCATTGGACTTGTCTTCATACGGCGTGTCTGAAAAAGAGATAATACTTATTGACGATGGTTCAACTGATAAAACAATAGAAAAAGCCGCATCTGTGATTCCTCCCACAAGAGTAATCAGACATGTGAAAAACCAAGGCAAAGGCGCTAGCCTCATATCAGGAATCGCTCATGCAACAGGAGATATAATAATAATCCAGGACGCTGATCTGGAATACAGCCCTTCGCTTTATCCCGCGCTGTTAAAACCCGTAGCACAGGAAAACGCAGATGTGGTGTATGGCTCAAGATTCCTGGCAAACCCTCATCCTACAGGAATGAAAATGTCTTATTTTCTGGCGAATTGTTTCGGAAATTTTCTTACAAACATGTTATGCAGGACATCGCTCACAGACTGCATGACATGCTTTAAGGTTTTTAAAAAACATGTCCTGAATGGGATTACGCTTAAATCCAGGGGGTTTGGGATAGAGCCTGAGCTAACCGCCAAGATAAGTAAAACCGGTTTTAAAATAAAAGAGGTGGCAATCCCCTATAAAGCAAGGACATTCGAAGAAGGGAAAAAATTTAAAAGGATTTATTCTCTCGGGGTACTGTGGGCTATAATAAAATATTCATTTGCCGCCTGAATTAAAAAACCCTTTTGCTTTAATGAATCCTGTTACCCTTTTGTAATCCTCCAGATCTATAAATATCAAATCCGGCCTTTTTTCTTTTATCTTTCTTATCTCCTTGCCCCGTGAAGCAATATATTTAAAATCAGTGCCGCATTTTTGGCAAGAAGTGGCAGTAGAATAGTTTATTCCGAGCTCCTTGCAATTAGAGCAGTCAGCGCTTGTCAGACCTACTATCAAAAGATGGCTCTCAACGTCTTTTACGTCAACTTCTTTCCACACCCTTATCAATTCATTCATACCGTCCTGTCTCCTTTTAGACACTCTATTATAATTAAAAAGCCCCCTTGCCATTTTATGGCGAGGGGGCAGAGATAGCCACTTATCAAACTTATGATAACTTAGTTACGTTAGCTGCCTGTTCTCCTTTTGGCCCCTGGACAATCTCAAACTCTACTTCCTGGCCTTCCTGCAAAGTCTTGTAACCTTCTCCCTGTATGGCTGTATGATGCACGAATACATCTTTGCCATTTTCAGGAGTAATGAAGCCATAGCCTTTTTGATTGCTGAACCACTTCACTTTTCCTTTCTGCACCTTTACTACCCTCCTTCCATAAATTTGTTAAATTATACACCACGATTCATTTTTTGTCAATACCGCTTGATGTTATTTATCGTCAGGAAGCTCTTCCGTAGCCTTTTCTTCATAATCATGAAAAATGTTCCTGGCCTTTATATTATGATCCTTCTCGATGGCCCCCAGTCTTTGCTCTAACTCATGCTGCATCTTAAGCATAATCTTCACCACGTCTGCTACAGGATCAGGCAGATTTCCATGTTCAAAATCCAACTCTAATTTTTCAGCGGTTTTCTTTTCAACTATCTTTCCAGGCACGCCAACCACAGTCGCGCCTATAGGAACGTCTTTTACGACAACAGATCCGGAACCTACCTTCGCGCCATCGCCTATTTTAATAGGCCCAAGTATGCAGGCATTAGACCCCACTACGACGTTTTTTCCAAGGGTAGGATGGCGCTTGCCTTTTTCAAGGTTTGTGCCGCCAAGCACAACGCCTTTATAAATAAGGCTATCGTCTCCTATCTCCGAAGTCTCTCCTATAACAACGCCCATGCCATGATCTATAAACACGCGCCTGCCTATATTCGCGCCAGGATGGATCTCTACCCCTGTGATAAATCTTGCAAAATGAGAAACAAGCCTTGCGACTATATGCATTTTTCTATTGTAGAAAAAATGCGCAACTCTATGAAACCATAGCGCGTGAATACCTGGATAGCAAAGCACGACTTCCAATATACTTTTTGCCGCAGGATCTTTCTTCATTGCAGATCTTATGTCTTCCTTCATTCTGTCTAAAAACATTTTAACCTCTTCAACTTTATTATAATAATTATTTCGGCAGCGTAAAATAAAAATGGCTCCCTTTTCCTAATTCACTTTCTAACCATATTCTGCCGTTATGTAAACTTACTATATCCTTTGCTATAGGAAGCCCCAGTCCTGTACCTTCCTTTTTTTCAGCAGTGACGCGTGTAAATTTATCAAATATTTTATCAAGGCTATCGGGCGCCACTCCTTCACCTGTGTCAGAAACCTCTACCATTATTTCTTTTTCCAGATTAACAGTCTTTATTGTAATTATCCCTGACTCAGGCGTATATTTTATTGCATTGCTCAGAAGATTTACAAATATCTGAGTAGCTTTATCCTTGTCAGCGCTGATCTTTGACAAATCCATGGCAAGATCCTTCTGTAACCTTTGTTTTTTATCTTTTATTATCTTATCAAAAATAGCTAGATTTTCTTCTATTATATTATTCATTTGAACAGGTTCTTTTTTTAATTCCATTTTTCCAGATTCTATCTTTGATATATCCAACAGATCATTTACAAGCCTTGAAAGCCTGTTAACTATGTTTATAGCTCCATCTAGCATCTCTTTCTGAGCAGGCGCAACGCTCCCAAGCCCGCCCTTATTAACAAGGTCTACATTGCCTTTTATGATCATAAGCGGGGTCCTGAATTCATGCGCCACGTTTGCCACAAAGTCTGACTTTATCTTATCCAGCTGCTGCAATTTTCTATTTGCCGCCTCAAGTTCTATTTTCTTGGCAGCTATTTCTTTTTGCAACCGCTCTCTTTCCCTCACAGCATGAAATGCAGCCATAGCATTATGCATAATAACAGGAAGGCCCTTTTCAAAACCGTTCTCTCTTATTACATAATCATATGCGCCTTCTCGCATTGCCTGAGGCGCAAATTCCTTATCCTCGGCATTTGCCATCATGATGATTGGCCCCGATAATTCTCTATATTGCAAATCATTAAGGATTTCAAGGCCGTTCAAACCAGTGATATCGTACGAAAGAAGAATAATATCGAACTTTTCTTCTTCTACCTTTTTAAGAACATTTTCTTCACTCTGGAGCCAGGATATATCATAAGAGATGTCTGGCATGTTGGAAAGCGCATCATTTATTTTTGATATATTGGCACAATTAAAATCTACTATCAATACTTTAATGCCCTGTTTCTCCAGATGCATAGTCACCTCTGAATCAATAATTTGTTAAACCAGCGCCCTTATTTTCTCAATATGCCTCAGCGTCTCTTCTTCTCCTATTTTTACAAACTGCTTTATGAGATGAAAATCTATCGAAGTCGCGTCGCTTAAGACAGGATGAAGGCTCACGTCAGCTCTGCAGCAATTTATCTCTGCTATGCTGTATTCCATTGCCTGCATACTTGTCATTATTACATCAAATATATTTGGCGTAAACGCCTTTCTAAGAAATCTTGTGAAATGGACGCGGATCTTTTCACTGAAAGAACCCTGTCTTAATATATTTTCTTCTTCCTTAGCAACCTCTTTTTGAGCCATATTCCTCTCGCATATATTCTTCGGGCCAGGCAAGACATTTACTGCTATCACTTTTTTTGCCCCGTTTTTAAAAAGCACATCCACGGGCACAGGATCTAAAATCCCGCCGTCCACAAGCATCCTCCCGTCTTCCATTATAGGCTGAAATATCCCAGGGACAGCAATACTTTTATAAACAGCGTCTAGAAGCCTACCTTTACTAACTATAATTGTTTCTCTATTTGCAAGATCATAAACTATTATCTTAACAGGTATCTTTAAATCTTCAAATGTTCTATTACCCAGGATAACCTTTAAAAATCTCTTCAATCTCTTGCCTGCAAGTATTCCGGATATCGGAAAAGTAAAATCCAATAACCTCATAACATTAAGTCTTCTTTTCAGTTTTCCGGAAATGTTTTCTATTTCCCTGGGGCTTAAGCCAATGCCCCACATTGCTGCAATAAGGGCTCCTATACTTGCGCCTGAAACAACGCCTATGGGTATCTTTTCTTTTTCCAGCACATACAAAACGCCTATATGAGCTAGGCCAAAAGCAGCTCCGGAACCAAGCGCAAGCCCTATTACATTTTTATTATCAGAGTCTTCCATAAAAAAAGAAGCCGATAAAGATTGATCGCCTTGCGCGACCCGGCTTAGCCCTGTATCGGGCATCCTTCTTTAACTTTATCGGCTTCATTCAAAGTATAGCACACTTTTTTGCAAATTCAAGACCTGTTTTCAGCTTATAATTTTATACACAACGTCGTGTTCTCTGACCTTTGACTTTACCTTTAATCCTATCTCCGCGCCCTGTTCAGCCTTCTGTATCGACACGTGGTCAAGCTGTATAGATTCCACTTTTTCTTTAAAATCAGACGTATGGCCTTTTATAACAATCTTGTCTCCTACGGACAGGCTGCCTTTTGTAAGTTTTACAACAGCTGCGTCTACTTTTGGAAAATAATGCGTTATTATTCCCACCTCTTCAAGAGATGCGCCGCTAGGTATAGACAAGGCCTTTTTAGCGGGTTGTTTTTTGGTTGTAGCAGTTTTTTTCTTAACCTTAGTAACCGGCTTTTTAGCAGCAGCCTTCTTCTTTGCCTTTTTTGCAGGCTTCTTAACTATTTTCTTTGCTTTCTTTTTCTTCATATTTCACCTCCGATTTTTTGTATAAAAACTCTCCAAACATCTTGCTGTATTTTGTCCAGCTAGAATCAGGGTCATTGTATGTATTTACAAAATGCCTGAATCCATTTATCTTTGCGTCTAAGTTATCAATATGATGCAGTATAATTGCTTCAAAACACATTGGCCTTTTAGGCGAACCCCATTCCTGCTCTCCATGATGGCTGAGTATCATATGCAGAATAAGATTTTTAAATTCTTCTGGAAACTCTGGTATTTTATCAATCGCTGCGCTCACGATATTTGCTCCAAGAACTATGTGTCCTATCAACCTGCCTTTATCCGTATAATAAAAGCTCCTCCTGTATGAAAGCTCTTCTATCTTACCTATATCATGTAGCGCAGTACCGCATAAAAGCAGGTCAAGATTTATGTCTTTATGTTTCGAAGCGATCATTTTGGCAAGTTCAACACATGCAAGCGTGTGCTCAATGAGACCGCCTATATACGGGTGATGAAAATCGCTGGCAGCGGGAGCGGTCCTGAATTTTTCAGATATGTCTTTATCTGAAAATATATTGCGCACCAACGCCTTAAGATGAGGATTTTTAACTGACTCCATTTCAGATAAAAAATCCCTAAACATCTTATCTCTATTTTTATCTGATACAAGCATGTAAAGCGAGATGTCTACTGATTTATCGCTTGTTTTCTCTATGGAGTCTATCTTTAATTGCGGGTAATTTTTGTATAATTCAACCTTTGCCTTTACTTTAATAAAGTCATCCACGCTGAAAGAGTCGAATAATGATTTTAAGGCGTCCCACTTTCTGCAATCCACCATGCCTGTCTTATCGGAAAGCTCAAGCGCTATATATGGATTGCCGTTCTTGGTGACATCAAAAGACTTTTCTCTTACAAGATAAACCGACTCTACAACCTCTCCTTCTTTTAAATCGCTGATAAACCTATGAGCCATAAAGGGATTATATACCTAAAACGCTTTATATTTCAACAAAAATTATATAAATTTGTCAAGCCAATTTAGAAATGTCCGGTTTTTACCAAATTAGAAATGTCCTGTTTTTATTGTTTAGTTAATACCGGTTCTCCTTGCTTTTGTTTGTAATTTATAGCATTTAAATGCATGCTTT
>Ga0180009_10001598_pt1 | contig 27524 bp, 24 predicted proteins | sample OS_PC_MetaG_FD_123537 | JGI IMG/M metagenome (GOLD analysis project Ga0180009, IMG submission 123537) | Groundwater microbial communities from the Aspo Hard Rock Laboratory (HRL) deep subsurface site, Sweden - OS_PC_MetaG | ecosystem: Environmental > Aquatic > Deep subsurface > Groundwater... | reverse complement strand
TGCGATCCATCTTGTTGATAAAGGCGATCTTGGGCACCCGGTAGCGGTCGGCCTGGTGCCACACCGTCTCGGATTGGGGCTCCACCCCGCCCACCGCGCAAAAAACCGCGATAACCCCGTCCAACACCCTGAGGCTGCGCTCCACCTCGATGGTGAAGTCCACGTGGCCCGGGGTGTCGATGATGTTCAGGGTTTGGTCCCGCCACTGGCAAGTGGTGGCCGCGCTGGTGATGGTGATGCCCCGTTCCTGCTCCTCGGCCATCCAGTCCATGACTGCGGTGCCCTCATGCACCTCACCGATCTTGTGGGTTCGGCCGGTGTAATAGAGCACCCGCTCGGTGAAGGTGGTCTTGCCCGCGTCGATGTGGGCCACCACTCCGAAGTTGCGGGTCTTTCTGAGGCGGGCTTCGCCGGCCATGGGTTCGGTGCTCCTAAATCATGGGAAAAAAATGGCCGCCGGATACCTGGCGGCTGCATGAAAACGTTATACTTGACCCGCCCGCTTGTCAAGCCGAGGGCCTGGCCCCGCCCCTGGGGAGGCGTCGGGCTCCGGAGCATCCACCGCGCACCCAACGGAGAAGACCGTGTCCACCAGCCAACGCCTGAACGAGCTTTATCAGCGTCTCTTGGACGCCTACGGACCCTTGGGCTGGTGGCCCGGGGAGAGCCCCTTCGAGGTCATGGTGGGGGCGGTGCTCACCCAGAACACCAATTGGGCCAACGTGGTCAAGGCCATCGCCAACCTGAAGCGGGCCGGGGTGCTCTCCCTGCCCGCCCTCGGCGCCCTGGAGCGTCCCCGCCTGGCCCAGCTCATCCGCCCGGCCGGCTACTACAACCTCAAGGCGGGCCGTCTGGCCAACCTCCTGGCCATGGTCAATGAGCGCTACGAGGGCGACCTGGAGTGGTTCTTCGCCCAATCCACCGGGGAGATGCGCCGAAGCCTCTTGGCAGTGAAAGGCGTGGGCCCGGAAACCGCCGACAGCATATGCCTGTATGCCGCGGGCAAGCCGGTGTTCGTCATCGACGCCTACACCTTCCGCATCCTGGGCCGCCACGGCCTGGCCGATCAGGACATGGGCTACTTCGAGTTGCAGGAGCTGTTCATGGACGCCCTGCCGGCGGACGCGGCCATGTTCAACCAGTTTCACGCCATGTTGGTGAACCTGGGCAAGGACCGCTGCAAAAAGACCAACCCCGTTTGCCAGGGCTGCCCGGCCGAGGGCTGGTAGGATTCCACCCTTCTGCTGCGCCCGGATACAGGATAGGATTCCACCCTTCTGCTGCGCCCGGATACAGGAATTGTTGGGTTTCGCTTCGCTCTACCCAACCTACATGACGGCTTGGTCGCTGTGCCCCTTGCGACGACAAAGAGGTCGGCGGCACAGTCAGGTGTTCGTGGTCAAGGCGTCCGGCGAGCGAAAGGCGCAGATGTAGCGGAGCCTACATCGAGCCTTGAGCGACGCCGGCAACGCAGCCCCCGGGCAGTTGGAGAAGCCGCCGCTACTTCCTCGCTGCCTTGACCGCCGCCTTGGCCTCGGACAAACGCCGGTAGGCCTCGGGGAACAGGGTCTTGGCCTCGGTGTGGGGCAAAAACTGGCTGCCGGTGTAGTTGTCCATATAGCCCGGGGCCACCGAAAGCTCGAAGTTGGTCATCTGGTCCACGATGTCGCCCACCTCGGCCCTGAGCGGGTTGCTCATTGCCACCAGGCGCGCGCCCAAGAGCGAGCCGTTGCCCACGAATAGGAAGCGTTCCGGGGGCAACTCCGGCAACAGCCCAATGATGGTGGCCCGCTCCAGGTTGATGGACTGGCCGAAGCCGCCGGCCAAGATGACCCGCTCCAGATCAAGGACGGACAGACCCACCCCCGCCAGCAGGGTCATGTAGGCGGCGTACATGGCCGCCTTGGCCCGCAGGAGATTGTCCACGTCCGGCTCGGTGAGGGTTATGTCCCGGCCGATGGCCGTGTCCTTGGCCCAGGCCAGTACGTACTCCGGGCCGTCCTCGCCCACCCGCAGGCGGTCGCTGGGGTGCTCCACCTGGAAGCGGCCCCGCTCGTCTATGAGCCCGGTCATGAGCATGGCGGCCACTATGGCGATGAGGCCCGAGCCGCAGATTCCCCGGGGCTTGGCGTGGCCCACGGTGACAAGGGCCGGCTCGCCGCTGAAGGGGTCCACCGAGAAGTTCTCGATGGCTCCCTTGGCCGCCCGCATGCCGAACTTGATGCCCCCGCCCTCGAAGGCCGGTCCCGCGCTGGCCGCGGCGCAGGCCATCCAGTCCTTGTTGCCCACCACCACCTCGCCGTTGGTGCCCAGGTCGATGAACAGGGTAAGGGCCTCTTCGCGGTGCATGCCCACACCCATGACCCCGGCCACCACGTCGCCCCCCACGTAGGAGGCCACAGCCGGGAAAATCAGGGTGGATACGTGGTCGGGCAGATCCAGGCCGAAGTCGGCCGCCTTAACCGGCGGGTAATAGGCCGCGCTGGGCACGTAAGGCTCCAGGCGTATGTACTTGGGCTCCACTCCCAAGAAGAGCTGGGTCATGGTGGTGTTGCCGGCCAGGGTGGCCAGGCTCACCTCGTTAAAATTGATCTTGGTTTTTTTGGCCAACTGGGCCAGAACCTTGTTGATGGAGCGCACCGCCGCCTGTTGCACCTTGGCCAGGCCTCCGGGCTTGCCCGCGTAGACGATGCGGCTGATTACGTCTTCGCCGAAGGATATCTGCTCGTTGAAATCGCCCTCGGTGCCCAGTATCTGGCCGGTGTTCAGGTCTATGAGCTGGGCCCAAACCGTGGTGGTGCCCAGGTCGATGGCCACGGCCAGGTTGGTGGCCGTGGTGTCTCCGGGCTCCACCCGGATCACGTGGTTGCGGCCATTTTCAGGGTCCACGGGCCGCATGATGGTGGTGGTCACGGTCCACTCGCCCTGGCGCCAGGCGTCGGGCAGGTCGCGAATGGCCTCGAAATCAAAAACGAAACTATGCTCGCCCGCTTCCTTGAGGGCGGTCAAAAGCCGGGCCACGTCGTTGCGGTTGTCTTCCAGGGACGGCGGATCGGCGCTCACCAACACCTTGACCAGGGCCGGCTGGAAGCGCCCCTGGGCCTTGAGCTCCTCCGCGCCGATCAGCTTGGCGATCTGGGCCGGCCCGCTGGCCAGGGCGATGAGCCCGGCCTTGTCCATGGCCGAGTCCACCGGAATACGCACCACCACATCGCCCTTTATTCGGCTCTGGCAGGCCAGGCGCACTCCCTGCCCGGCATCGGCGGGGCTAACCTTTTCGCTGAGGCCGCCGTCCACCGAGCCTTCCTCGATGTTCACCCGGCATTTGCCGCACACGCCTTCGCCGCCGCAAGAGGCGTTGATGTGCACTCCGGCTTCCAGGGCCAGATCCAAAAGGCGATCACCCGCCTGAGCTTCAACATCCACCCCATAGGGCTCGAAGCGAACTTTCATATTGGCTACCACGCTAAGGTGTTTAATAGGCTCATCAAATCAAGGCCCCTTTTTGGAACCTATGCTTTCAACCTGGTATCACAGGGTTCTGGGGGTGTCAACTTGAGCCCCCTTTGCGCTGTAACACAAAAGTCCCATGACGGCGCATGGGACATATGATTAAATAATAGCTCAACCTGAACGGAATGTAACGAGGAGCTGATGAACATGGCCCTGACGCGTGGATTGCTCGGCGGGTTCGTCCTGGCCGCCCTTGCCTTGGTCCTTTTGGCCGGCCCCCCCGCCCAAGCGGGCGAGGCCAAGAAGGTCTTGATCAAATCAGTCAAGGAGGTGGGCGCCAAGGTCATCCTCATGGACGGCTCGGAGTGGAGCATCCCCAACCCCGAGGACCAGGAATTGGTCTACGAATGGCTGCCCTTCCAGACCGTGGCCATTAAAAACGGCAAGGTGCTGGTGAACCTCTACCGGGGCGACATCGTGGACGCCCGCATGACCAAAAAGCCCACCGAGGTGGCCAAGGCCCAGGCCGGCGCCCCCGCCTACTCGGCCAGCGCCGTGCAGCAAGGCGGCTCGTCCCCGGCCGCCGGAGGCCGGTTGGTGGTGCCGGAGGACCTGGTCAACCGCCTGGACAAGATACTCAAGCGCATGGAGGACCTGGAGTTCGGCCTGAAGTCGGTGGAGATGCGGCTGCTGCGCCTGGAGCGCATGGCCGGCGTGGGCCCCTAGGCCAATACGCCTGAACGCGGAACTGCTCTATGGGCCGTGACGGCGTCACCGCCACGGCCCGTTTTTTATTTCTTGGAAGGCGGGGCGTGCAGGCAGGCACCCAGGGCGTCTTCGGCGGCCTCGGCCAGGGCCTCGCTCATGGTGGGGTGGGCGTGGATGGTGTGGGCGATATCAGCCATCGAGGCTCCCAGTTTGAGGGCCAGGGCGCATTCGTGCACCATCTCCCCGGCGTGGGCCCCCATGAGGTGGGCCCCCAGCAGGCGGCCGCTTTTCTTTTCGTGCACCAGCTTGGCTATGCCCGCCAACTCGCCCAGGGCCTGGGCCATGCCCAGGCCGCGCGGCAGGAAAGAGGAGGCCGCCGCCTCCAGACCTCGCTCCTGGGCCTGCTCCAGGCTCAGGCCCACCCAGGCCACCTCGGGCGAGGTGAAGGCCACCGCCGGCACCACCGCGTAGTCCACTGCGGCCTCTCCCCCCAAGGCGTTTACCGCCGCCGCCTTGGCCTCGGCCGAAGCCATGTGGGCCAACAGCGGCCGCCTTGGTCCCAGCACGTCGCCCACCGCGTAGATGTTCGGCCCGGCGCACAGGCGGCGGTCTACTTGAACCGCGCCCCGGTCCAACTCCAGGCCCGCCTCGGCCAAGCCCAAGCCCTGGGCCGCGGGACGCCGTCCCACCGAGACCAGCACCTTCTCCGCCCGCACCTCCACGGGTTGGGCCGCCTTGCCCTTGGCCTCGGTGCCGGGGGTGGGCTCCAGGGTGGCCGTGGCCCCCTGGGGGCCGCGCTCCAGCCCGGCGCACACCCGGCCGGTGTGCACGGTGATGCCCCGCTTCTTCATCTCCCTGAGCAGCAGCTTGGAGCACTCGGGGTCTAGGGAGGGGATGGGCAGCAGGCGCTCCAGGGCCTCCACCAGGGTCACTTGGCAACCAAAGGTCTGGAAGATAAAGGCCAGTTCGCAGCCCACCACCCCGCCGCCCACGACGAGCAGCGAGGCGGGCAACTCGCTTAGGCCCAAGGCGTCGTCGGAGTTGATGACCACCCGGCCGTCGCGCTCCAGGCCGGGGAGGTCCACCGCCTCCGATCCCGGGGCCAGGATGAGGCGCTCATGGTCCAGGGCGAAAGGCGACCCCTCGGGCGGGGTCACCTCCAGCCGGCCGGCTCCGGCCAAGCGGGCCTGGCCGCTCACCAGCTCCACCCCCCAGGCTTTGAACAGGCGCTCGATGCCCTGGGTCTGGGTGTCCACCACCCGCTGCTTGCGGGCCATGATGGCCGCCAGGTCCGGGGCGGACGCACCGCTGGGGGTGATGCCGTATTCCTCCAGACGCCGGGCCGTCTCCAGGGCCATGGCGCTGGCCCTGAGGGCCTTGGTGGGAATGCAGCCCCAGTGCAGACAGGTGCCGCCCACCCGGGCCCGCTCCACCACGGTGACCTTGGCCCCCAGGGAGGCGGCCTTGAGGGCGGCCACATAGCCGCCCGGCCCCGCGCCGACAACCACTAGCTTGCTAGCCACGGCGACCCCTAATCTAGCCGAATGATCTTGACCTTCTTGCCCACCCAGGTGGGAGGAAGGTAGATGCGGCCGGAGTTGCCGCTTTGCTTGACCTGCTTTTCCAAGACTTCGGACCCGTGCACCTCGAACTTGACCGTGCCGCGTTCCCTAAGCTGTTCTTGGTCTGTTTGGCTCTTGTCCTGTGCCACTGGCCTTTTCCCGCTCAGGCTATGGTTTTTTGTTGGCCCGGCCACAGGGCGTGACAGGGAACGATGAGGTCAATTTCGCCGGTATGGGCCATGTCCTTGACCCGGTTTACCGTGTCCCAGGCCAGGAAAGCGTCACTATGCACCCCCGGACAAACCGCCGGCCCCGCGTTGGGAAAGTTTTTCTCGTTGCAGCAAAAGCCGGTGATGAGCACCTTGCCGCTGCCCACGGTGTCCACGATCGCCGACTGCCCTCCCGGGGTGTGGCCGGGGGTGGGGATCACCCTGACTCCCGGAGCTATCTCGGCCTCGCCCTCCAAGGCCACCACTTCCATGCCCTCCAGATAATCGGGGTCGTAGCGGTGATCCAGGGGATGGGGATGGCGCATGAACTCGATCTCGGCCCGCTGGGCGTAGACCTTGGCCTTGGCGCACAAGGCGTCGTTCTCGCAGTGGTCGTTGTGCAGGTGGGTATGGATGATGATGTCGATGTCCTCGGGGCTTACTCCCAGGCGCTCCAGGCCGTCCTCGAAGTATTCGGCCTTGAGCCCCAGTTTCTCCTCCAGCCCCTCGGGGACCATGAAATCCTCCAGGCCGGTGTCGATGAGGATCTTTTGATCGCCGCCTTCCAGGTAGAAGACGTAGATGGGGATGTGGATGGCCTGGCCGTAGCCCCGCATATAGGTCATGACGCCCTGATCGGTGGCGTTCAATCCTACCACGATGGGGTGTATTTTATAGGTGGTCATCGCCGCCCCCTAATCTTCTTCGTCCTTGGCCGGCAAAATGGGCTCGCCCCATTTCTTGGACGCCGCCACCCCTCCGGAAAGGTTCCAGGTGTTGTGTATGCCCGCCGCGTCCAGCATCACCTGGGCCTCGTAGGAGCGCACCCCGGAGTTGCACACCAACACCACGTCCTTGTCCCGGGGCACCTGGTCCAGGCGCTGGGTCAGGGTCTCCTGGGGCAGGTGACGCCACTGGGGAGCCAGGCTCTCCAGGAAAGGCTTGGCGTTGTCGATGGCCCGCATGTCCAGGATCACGGTGTTGCCGCCCACGCCCTCGGCCAGGCGGCGGCTGAACTCCTCGGGATGCATGGGCCTAAGCTTGCCGGCCAGCATGTTCTCGCAGGTGTTGGCCGCAGCGTTTAGCACATCCACCGCCGCGCCCAAAGGCGGGCTGTAGGCCAGCTCCAGGTTGCTTATCTCCTCCAGGAGCGCCCCCCGGGGCAGCAGCCCAGCCACGGCGTTGACCCGGCCCACCACCGCGTCGCCGTTTTCCCCCAGGGCGGTGAGGCCCAGCACCCGTTTGGTCCCCTCCTCCACCACCAACTTGAGGTACATCAGCTTGTTGTCCGGGTGGAAGTGGGCCCGGTCGGCCTGCACCACCAGGGGGGCCACGCAGCTAAGGCCCAGCTGCTGGGCTTGGACCTGGTTCAAGCCGGTGCGGGCCAGGGAAAGGCCGAAGAGCTTGATGCAGAAACTGCCCACCGCGCCGGGGAAGGTGGCCCGGCCGCCGCACACGTTTGTGCCTATGACCCGGGCCATGCGGTTGGCCAGGGAGCCCGCCGGAATATAGAAGGGCTCCCCGCTGACCAGGTTGGTCAGGCTCACGCAGTCGCCCCCGGCGTAGATCTCCGGGTCGCTGGTCTGCATAAACTCGTTGACCTTGATGCCGCCGTTCGCCCCCAGTTCCAGGCCCGCCGCCTGAGCCAGGCCGTTGTTGGGGCGGTAGCCGGTGGCCAGGATCACCTGCTCCACCTCGTACTCCACCCCATCGGCCTTGATGCCTCGCACCTTACCTTCGCCGTCGCCCAGAATGGCTTCCACCTTGGCCGCCAGGTGCAGGTTAATGCCCTCTTGCCCGGCCAGATGGCACTCCATCATGCGGGCCATCTCCGCGTCGGCCAGGCCGGGCAAAATTTGAGGGGCCATCTCGAAGACATGCACCTCCACGCCCCACAGGTCGGCCAGGGCCTCGGCCATCTCCAGGCCGGTGGCCCCGGCCCCGATTACTGCGGCAGCGCCCACCTGGCCCTGAGCCACGGCGTTCTTGATGGCCTGGGCGTGGTGCAAATCGGCCACCGGGACCACGCCTTCCAAATCCACGCCCGGGATGGGGGGCACGAAGGGCCGGCTGCCCGTGGCGATGACCAGCTTGTCGTAGGGCAGCTCCCGCTCGGCGCCGGTGGCCAAGTCCTTGGCCCGCACCATCTTGGCCGTGCGGTCGATGGACACCGCCTCGGTGCCGGTGAGCACCTCGATGCCCTTGGCGCCCTTGAAGAAGGCCGGGTTGCGCTCCATGTGGAAGCTGGTGGAGGTAAGGCCCTTGAGGTCGGCCACGTCGCCGGAAACGTAGAAGGGGATTCCGCAACCGCCGTAAGAAATATAGGTGTCACGGTCGAGCATGGTGACCGAGGCTTCAGGCATCAGGCGCTTGATGCGGCAACCGGCCTTGGGACCGGCGGCCACGGCACCGATGATAACGACATTAAGGCTCACGATGGCTCCTTGCGCACAAATCTGGATGAGGCACGCCAACTGGCGGGCCAAAGGCCAGCTATGACCATACCCTTGCTCCCCTTGACGGCGCAAGTCTTGTGTAGCTGTTTTGTATCCACCCCGGACGGGGAGAAATTTAGCCGCCGGAGTTGTGGCGGTAGGCGATGACCCGGGCCTTTTCCAGAGTTACAAGGCCCTCTTTAATAACCTCGTCCAGCCAGGGGAGGAAGGCTTGGATTTTCTCGGCCGCGTCCACTATCTCCACCACCACCGGCAGGCCCTCACTGAGTCTGAGCACCTTGGCGGTATGCACCCGGCTGTTGGCCCCAAAGCCCAGGATGCCCCGGTACACCGTGGCCCCGGCCAGGCCGTCCTCGCGGGCTTTTTCCACGATCAGCTCGTAGAGCAGGCGGCCCTCGTACTTATCGCTCTCGCCTATGAAAACGCGCAGCAGCTCGGCCTCGTGCGGCAGGTTCATGCTTGCCCTCCCCTGTCTAGAGAACCCTGGCCAAGGCCCAGCCGGCGAACACCGCCACCAAGCCCACCAGGTTCTGCAGCAAAAGGTTGCCCGCGGCCAGGGCCCACTGGGAGTCGCGAAGCAACTCGCCGGTCTCGAACATGAAGGTGGAAAAGGTGGTGAACGCGCCCATGAAGCCGGCCAGTATGATGATGCGCGCCTCTGCGCTGATAATGAAGCGCTCCTGGGCCAAGGACCACACCAGGCCGAAGAGAAAGCTGCCCAGCAGATTAACCGTAAGGGTGCCCCAGGGAAAGGGCCAGGGTAGCAGGCGGTGGACCAACCCTCCCAGGCCATAGCGGGCCAGGGTTCCCAGAGACCCGGCCAAGGCTATCAACAACAGTTTGCTCAAAGCTAGACTCGCTCTCCCGGAACGGGCGCCGGCCTCGCGCCCCGGCTCCTGGATTTTAGTTCAGCAGGGGCAGATCGTCTTGGCTTATCTCCACCCGGTTGCGCCCGGCGTCCTTGGCCAGGTACAGGGCCCGGTCGGCCAAGGATATGAGACGGTTGTGGTCCGGAGCCTGGTGCTGCCGGGGATCATAGACCGCCCCGCCGATGCTGACGGTCACCTTCACCGGCCCCGCCGAGGTGACGCAAGGCTCCTCCATGGCCAAACGCACGCGCTGGGCCAAGGTGTGGAGCCCCTCCCAGTCGGCCTCCGGGGCCAGCAAGGTGAACTCCTCCCCACCATAGCGTGCCACCAAATCGCTGTGCCGGGCCACCTGCAGCACCCGCCGCGAAAACTCCTTGAGCACCTCGTCGCCCACCAGATGGCCGTAGCGGTCATTAACCGACTTGAAGAGGTCCAGGTCGGCGAAGAGCAGGCCCAGGGAGACGCCGCTGCGCTGGCTGCGGGACAACTCCCTTTGCAGCATCTCCGCGAAAACCCGGTGGTTGAACAAACCGGTGAGGGGATCGCGGTGGGCCAGGGAGCTGAGGTTGTTCAGGGTGCGGGTTAGGGTCAGGGCGTTGCGCACCCTGATGGCCATTTCCTCCGGGAAAAACGGCTTGCGCACGAAATCCATGGCCCCGGCGGTGAGGCAGGCCACCACCCGCTGCATCTCGCCCAGGGAACTGAGGATTATCACCGGGTGCTGCCGCAGCTCTCCCCGGCTGGCCAGCATTTTGAGCACCCCCAGGCCGTCCAGCACCGGCATTACCAAATCGCACAGGATCAGCTCGATTTCGGGGTGGCGGTCCAGAACCCTCAGGCCCGCCATCCCGTTGGAGGCTGTTAGCACCGAATGGCCCTTGTTCTGCAATAATTGGCTCAACCCCTTGCGGGCGGTTTGGCTGTCATCGATGACCAAAAGCCGTCCGGACGGCTGGCGCGCCTGGCCGGCCTGCGTGGTGCCCCCCTCGCCTGGGGGCAGATATTCCATGCCCACCGGGTTGTTCCAGCCGGTGCTTATATTAATCCCTTGGCCGGGGGCCGTGCGGCACGGGAAAGGCAATATTTTTTGTTCTCGTGTGGTTACAACGGTCGCAACCCACCTGGAGCCAGGCAAAGGACTATCCTTTCCAGCCGAACACTGGCCTTGGGAGTGGTACCATGGTTTTTCAGGGCAAAAATTTATTTATATTAGCCCTCTCCGATGAAGGCGTCAACGTTCTATTGGGCGGCCACTCCGTGGTGACCGGGAAGGGATTTTCACCGTAACCAAGCCAGCTTGACACACCGGCACCCCTAAGATAGATTCCATAATTCAGCCGAAGTTAGCTCTTTTGGGGCGGCTTACGGCGAGAGTGGCTTTCACATTTTTACATGGAAACCAGGTATGCAAGAGTTTCGCCGGATGAAGCGACTGCCGCCTTATGTTTTCGCGGTAGTCAATGAGCTCAAGATGGAAGCCCGCCATCGTGGCGAGGACATCATCGACTTGGGGATGGGCAACCCCGACCTGCCCACCCCCCCTCACGTTGTGGAGAAGCTGGTGGAGGCGGCCCGCAAGGCCACTAACCACCGCTACTCGGCTTCCAAGGGCATCACCAAGCTGCGTAGCGCCATTTGCGGATGGTACGAGCGCCGCTACGGCGTGACTCTTGACCCCGACACCGAGGCCGTGGCCACCATAGGGGCCAAGGAGGGCCTGAGCCATCTGGTTTTGGCCACCATCAGCCCCGGGGACGTGGTGCTGGTGCCCAGCCCCACCTACCCCATTCACCCCTACAGCGTGGTGATAGCCGGTGGAGACCTGCGCTCGGTGCCCCTGCTGCCCGGCCGCGACTTTTTCGACGATCTGCTCACCGCCTTCCGCCAGACCTGGCCCCAGCCCAAGATGCTGATCATCAGCTTCCCGCACAACCCCACCTGCACGGTGGTCGATCTTGAGTTTATGAGCAAGATCGTGGAGTTCTGCCGCAAGCACGAGATTTGGATCATCCACGACTTCGCCTACGCCGACCTGACCTTCGACGGCTACAAGGCTCCTTCGATTTTGCAGGTGCCCGGAGCCAAGGACATCGCGGTGGAGCTTTTCTCCATGTCCAAGTCCTACTCCATGGCCGGCTGGCGCCTGGGCTTCTGCGTGGGCAACCCGGAAATGATAAACGCCCTGACCCGCATCAAGAGCTACCTGGACTACGGGGTGTTCCAGCCCATCCAGATCGCGGGCATCATCGCCCTCAACGAGGACCAGTCCTGCGTGCAGGAGATCGTGGACGTTTACAAGATCCGCCGCGACACCCTGGTAAGCGGATTGCAGCGGGTTGGCTGGGATGTGGACAACCCCCTGGGAACCATGTTCCTATGGGCCAAGATTCCCGAGCGCTGGGCCCACCTGGGCTCGGTGGAGTTCAGCAAGCTTTTGATCAAGGAAGCCAAGGTGGCGGTAAGCCCTGGCCTGGGCTTCGGCGAATACGGCGACGACTACGTGCGTTTCGCCCTGGTGGAGAACGAACAACGCATCAACCAGGCCATCCGGGGATTGCGCCGCTTTTTCCAGACTGCGGAGTGAGGCGGCCATGGGGGACAAGCCGGTCAAGATAGGTCTGTTGGGCCTGGGCACCGTGGGCGGCGGGGTGGCCCGTTTGCTCATGGAAAAGCGCCGGCAGCTGTCGGCCTACCTGGGGGTGGAGTTGGAACTGGCCCGGGCGGTGGACCTGGAGCCCTCCCGGGCCGAGGAACTGGGCCTGGAGTCCGGGGTGTTTTCCGGTGATGCCTGGCAGGTCATAGAGGACCGCGACATAGACATCGTGGTGGAAACCGTGGGCGGCCTGGAGCCGGCCCGGGCCATGGTGCTGGCCGCGATCAACCAGGGCAAGGGGGTGGTGACCGCCAACAAGGCCCTATTGGCCAGCCACGGGCTGGAGATATTCCAGGCCGCCCGCCAAAAAAAGGTGGGTGTGGCCTTCGAGGCGTCGGTGGGCGGGGGCATCCCACTGGTGCGCTCCCTGCGCGACAGCCTGGCGGCCAACCGCATCACCTCATGCCTGGGTATACTCAACGGCACCTGCAACTTCATCCTGAGCCGCATGACCGCCCAAGGCGAGCCCTTTGCCCAGGTGCTGGCCGAGGCCCAGGCCAAGGGTTACGCCGAGGCCGACCCCAGCTTTGACGTGGAAGGCACCGACACCGCCCACAAGCTGGCCATCATCACCAGCCTGATAACCGGGGCCCAGCCCCGCCTGGCCGACATCCCCACCGAGGGCATCACCAAGATCACCCCCATGGACATCAATTTCGCCGGGGAGTTCGGCTTCAAGATCAAACTCCTGGCGGTGCTCAATAACCAAGGGGACAAGGTGGAGGTCAGGGTGCATCCGGCCCTGGTGCCCCATGACCACCTTTTGGCCTCGGTGGAGGGCCCCTTCAACGCCCTGCACGTCAACGGCGACTGGGTGGGGCAAGTGCTCCTCTACGGCCAGGGAGCCGGCCGAAGGCCCACCGCCTCGGCGGTTGTGGGCGACATATTGGAGCTGGCCCGCGACCTGGCCGCCGGCGTGCCCGGCCGGGTGCCTCCCCTGGGCACCCAGGCTAACGGAGGACGTTTGCAGGAGCTGGCTCCCCTGGACAACGCGGTGTGCCAGTACTACTGCCGCTTCGCCGCCCTGGACCAGCCCGGCGTCTTGGCCGCGGTGGCCCGGGAGTTGGGCGCCTTCGGCATCAGCATCGAAAAGGTGACCCAAAAGGGCCGCCAAGAAGCGGGGCCGGTGCCCATCGTCATGCTCACCCACGAGGCCCGCGAGGCGGACATGCGCCGCGCCCTGCGCCAGATAGACGCCCTGCCGGAGATAGTGGAGCCCACCGTGGTCATCCGCATGGCCTAGCCCGGCGCGAAAGGACTCGGCACCATGAAGTATCTAATCCTGGTGGGCGACGGCATGGGCGACCTGCCTCTGGACGAACTGGGCGGGCGCACTCCCTTGCAGGCCGCGGCCACGCCCAACATGGACCGCCTGGCCCGGGAGGGAGTCCTGGGCCTGACCCAGACCATACCCCCGGGCAAGGAGCCGGGCAGCGACACGGCCAACATGTCCCTGTTGGGCTACGACCCAGCGGTGTACCACACCGGCCGCTCCCCCATCGAGGCGGCGGCCATGGGGGTGGACCTGGGCCCCGGCGAGATCGCCTTCCGCTGCAACCTGGTGACCCTGGACCACTCGGCCGGTCAAACCGTCATGGCCGACTACTCCGCCGGACACATCGACAGCCCCACCGCCGCCCGCCTGATCCAGTCCCTGGACCGGGAGTTGGGCCGTCCGGGCCTGACCTTTTATCCCGGGGTGAGCTACCGCCATCTCCTGGTGTGGCAGGGCGGCCCCCTACACGCGGCCACCGTTCCCCCCCACGACCGCTCCGGCCAGAGCGTGGACGACGTGCTGAACGGCGGCGAGGGCCTGGAGTTGGTGACCGAGTTGACCCGGGCCTCCTGGCCCCTGCTCCAGACCCACCCGGCCAACGCCGAACGCGTGGCCCAGGGCCTGCCCCCGGCCAACTCCATCTGGCTGTGGGGCCAGGGCACCAAACCCAGCTTCACCACCTACCAGGAGCGCTTCGGCCTGGGCGGAGTGGCCATCAGCGCGGTGGACCTCATCAAAGGCTTGGGCGTGCTGGCCGGCCTTGATCCGGTGGAGGTGGAGGGGGCCACCGGCTGGCTGGACACCAACTACGCCGGCAAGGTGGCGGCGGCCCTCAAGGGCCTGGAGCAAGACCAGTTGGCCTATGTGCATGTGGAGGCCCCGGACGAGGCCAGCCACGGCGGCAAGCTGGATCTGAAAATCCAGGCCATAGAAGACTTCGACCGCCTGGCCGTGGGCCCGCTCATGAAGGGCCTGGCCAAGCTGGGCCCCCATCGGGTGCTTTTGGCCACCGACCACTTCACCCCCATCAGCACCCGCACCCACGGCATTCAGCCGGTGCCCTACGTTCTGTGGGACTCTGAGAACCCTCGCCAAAACGAGACGGGCTTCAACGAAGCCGACGCCGCCAGGGGAGCCATGGAGCCCCAGGCCCACCGCCTGGTGGAGCGCCTGGTGGAGGGTTTTTGATGCACCGCAGCCAAGTGCGCCCCCTGTTCGGCGACGCCGACCCCATGAATGTGGTCTATTACGGCAACTACCTGAGGTTTTTCGAGTTGGGACGGGCCGAGTTGATGCGCTCCACCGGCCGCCCCTACAGCGAACTGGCCGATCTAGGCCTGCACCTGCCGGTGACCGAGGCCGGCCTGCGCTATCATCGCCCCGCCCTCTACGACCAATTGCTGACCGTGGAGGCCTCGGTGGCCTGGCTTAAGCGGGCCTCCCTGCGCTTCAACTACAAGATCATGGGCCCGGGACAGGGGGAGGATCTGCCCCTTTTGGTCACGGGCTTCACGGTGCACGGCTGCGTGGACGCATCGGGAAAGGTGAAGCCCCTGCCCGCCTGGGTGGCCCCTTTGCTTAAACCTCACGTGGATAATTGACCCCTACCACCTAGTAGGGCCGCCAAGGCTTATGATATACTTTTGCAATTCCATGGACCCAAGCACCCGTACCAGGTGGATTTGATATAATTTTCGCCTGTTTATACGGAATTTACTTTGGTGACTAATATGGCCTAGGGAGGACGATCGTGGCCAAAAAGCAATACGTATACTTCTTCGGAGATGGCAAGGCCGACGGCAAGGCAGACATGAAAAATCTGCTTGGTGGCAAGGGCGCCAACATTGCCGAGATGACCAATTTGGGCATCCCCGTGCCGGCCGGCTTCACTATTACCACCGAGGTCTGCACCTACTTCTATGAGAAGGGGAACAAGTATCCCCAGGGTCTCAAGAAGGACGTGGACCAGGCTCTCAAGAAGGTGGAAAAGTCCATGGGCGCCAAGTTTGGCGACCCCAAGAACCCCTTGTTGGTTTCGGTGCGCTCCGGCGCCCGGGTTTCCATGCCCGGCATGATGGACACCGTGCTCAACATCGGCCTTAACGACACCACCATCCAGGGGCTCATCGCCAAGACCGGCAATGAGCGTTTCGCCTACGACGCCTACCGCCGCTTCGTAAACATGTACGGCGACGTGGTCATGGGCGTGCGTCCCCGCAACGAGAAAGATCATGATCCCTTCGAGGAGATCATGGAGGCCAAGAAAAAGAAGCGGGGCATCAGGCTGGACCTGGAGCTCACCGCCGAGGACCTCAAGGAACTGGTGGCCGAGTTCAAGGCCCTTATCAAAAAGCGCCTGGGCAAGCCCTTCCCCGAAGAGCCCATGGACCAGCTGTGGGGCGGCATCAGCGCGGTGTTCGAGTCTTGGAACATCCCCCGGGCCATCAGCTACCGCCAGATTCACGGCATCCCCGAGAGCTGGGGCACCGCAGTCAACGTGCAGGCCATGGTCTTCGGCAACATGGGCGACGACTCCGCCACCGGCGTGGCCTTCACCCGCGACCCCGCCACCGGCGAGAACTACTTCTATGGCGAGTACCTGACCAACGCCCAGGGCGAGGACGTGGTGGCCGGCATCCGCACCCCCCAGCCCATCAACCGGGCCAAAAAGGTGCCCAAGGGAATGCAGACCCTGGAAGACGAGATGCCCCCCCTGTACAAGCAGTTGGCAGGCATCCGCACCACCCTGGAAAAGCACTACCGCGAGATGCAGGACATCGAGTTCACCATCCAGCAGGACAAGCTGTGGATGCTCCAGACTCGAACCGGCAAGCGCACCGCCGCCGCCGCCGTGAAGATCGCGGTGGATATGGTCAACGAGCGCCGCATCACCAAGACCGAAGCCATCATGCGGGTAACCCCCGACCAGTTGGACCAACTGCTGCACCCCACCCTGGACCCCAAGGCGGTCAGGGAAAAGATCGCCAAGGGTCTGCCGGCCAGCCCCGGCGCGGCGGTGGGTCAGGTGGTCTTCTCCGCCGAAGAGGCCGAGCAGTGGGCCGGGGAGGGCAAGAAGGTCATCTTGGTGCGCATCGAGACCAGCCCTGACGACATCCGCGGCATGAACGCGGCCGAGGGCATCCTCACCACCCGCGGCGGCATGACCAGCCACGCGGCGGTGGTGGCCCGGGGCATGGGCAAGTGCTGCGTGGCCGGCGTGGGCGAGATCTCGGTGGACTACAAGAAGAGCAGCTTCAGCGTGGGCAAATACGTGGTCAAGGAAGGCGACTGGATCTCCATGGACGGCACCAGGGGCGAGGTCTACCTGGGCCAGGTGCCCAAGGTGGAGCCCAAGCTCACCGGAGACTTCGGCACCTTCATGAAGTGGTCCGACGATATCCGTCAGCTCAAGGTGCGCACCAACGCCGACACCCCCCACGACGCCGGGGTGGCCCGGGCCTTTGGGGCCCAAGGCATCGGCCTGTGCCGCACCGAGCACATGTTCTTCGAAGGCGAGCGCATCAGCGCGGTGCGTCAGATGATCCTGGCCGATGATGTGGAGGGCCGCAAAAAGGCTCTGGCCAAGATCCTCCCCATGCAGCGCGAGGACTTCGTGGGCATCTTCAGGGCCATGGCCGGCTTGCCCGTGACCATTCGCACCCTGGACCCGCCCCTGCACGAGTTCCTGCCCCACCAAAACGACACCAAGGAAATCAACGCCTTGGCCAAGGAGATGGGGGCCAAGCCGGCCCACCTGAAGAAAAAGATCGCCTCATTGGCCGAGTTCAACCCCATGCTGGGCACCCGTGGCTGCCGTCTGGGCATCAGCTACCCCGAGATCACCGAGATGCAGGCACGTGCCATCTTCGAGGCCGCCTGCCAGGTTGCCCGCGAAGGCAAGCAGGTTATGCCCGAGATCATGATTCCCCTGGTGGGGCATGTGAACGAGCTTAAGCTCCAGCGCGCGGTGGTGGAAGAGGTGGCCCAGGAGGTCATGGACAAGCAGGGCGTGAAGGTCAAATACATGGTGGGCACCATGATCGAGCTGCCCCGCGCGGCCCTGACCGCCGACCAGATCGCCGAAGAGGCCCAGTTCTTCTCCTTTGGCACCAACGACCTCACCCAGACCACCTTCGGCATGTCCCGTGACGACACCGGCCAACTCCTGGCCGACTACGTGGCCGCCGGCATCCTGCCCAAGGACCCCTTCGTCAGCATAGATGAAGAAGGCGTGGGCCAGCTGGTGGCCATGGGCGTGGAAAAAGGCCGGGCCACCCGCGCCGGCCTAAAGGTGGGCATCTGCGGCGAGCACGGAGGCGATCCCGACAGCATCGACTTCTGCCACCGCATCGGTCTGGATTACGTGAGCTGCTCTCCCTACCGGGTGCCCATCGCCCGGCTGTCCGCGGCTCAGGCCTCAATCCGGCACCAGCCCCCTAAAAAGGCTGCGCCTAAAAAGGCTGCACCCAAGAAGGCTGCCCCGAAGAAGGCCAAAAGCGGCAAGAAAAAGTAAATAACATCATCACGCGGGCCGCGCTCCCGATGGAGCGCGGCCCGCTCAACCAGTTGCGGAGAGTTTGATGGTTCCTATCCGCCTGGCGGGCACGGGTTTGTACGTCCCCCGGAAAGTCCTAACCAACTACGACCTGCAAAAAACCCTTGACACCACCCACGAGTGGATCGTCAAGCGCACCGGAGTAAGCGAGCGGCGCATCGCCGCCCACAATGAAGCGGCCAGCGATCTGGCCCTGCCCGCCGCCCGCCAAGCCATGGAGGCCGCCGGGGTTACAGATCGCGACCTGGATTACATAATCCTGGCCACCATCACCCCGGACACCCACTGCCCCTCGGGAGCCAATTGGCTCCAGGCCAAAATGGACGCCTCCCAGGCCATCTCCTTTGACGTCACCGCCGCGTGCAGCGGCTTTGTCTTCGCCCTGGACGTGGCCCGCCGCTACATCCAGAGCGGCGCGGCCAAGACGGTGCTGGTGGCGGCCAGCGAGGTGATGAGCCGGGTGCAGGACTGGACCGACCGCTCCAACTGCATCCTGTGGGGCGACGGAGCCGGCGCGGCGGTGCTCACCGCCGGCGAGGGCAAACCCCAAATCATCGACACCTACCTGGGCAGCGACGGAGCCAACGGCCATAACCTCTTGATGCCCGGCGGCGGCTCCAAAACCACGCCCATCACCCACGAGTCGGTGGACGCCAAGGAGCACACCCTCAAGATGATCGAGGCCTCGGCCTCGGTGCGGGTGGCGGTTAAATATTTCGCCGATTCGGTGCTGCTCATCCTGGAACGCCACGGCCTGAAGCTGGAAGACGTGGATCACCTCATCCCCCACCAAGCCAACCTGCGCATGCTGCAATCAGTGGCCAAGCGCCTGGGGGTGGATTTCGACAAGTTCGTCATCACCGTGGACCGCTACGGCAACATATCTTCGGCCTCCAGCGCCATCGCCCTGGCCGAGGCGGTGCACAGCGGGCGCATCAAACCCGGCGACCTGGTGTGCATCACCGTGTTCGGCGGCGGTCTCACCTGGGGCAGCGCACTTATCCAGTTCTAAAAGCGGCGGCATCCCCGGCCTTGGGCCGGGGAGCGCCCTGCCCAGTCCCTTAGCCTCGTTACGGCAAAACCCCAAAGCCTTTCCGTTTTCTGCCGCCCACCGGGTTACGTTCTTAAATCTAGGGTAAAGCTGCCGCTGATTTAATATTTTATTACGCAGTGTTATACTATTTAATTAATATTAGTTATTAACTATCCCCAAGCAACAAAATATCGCCTCGCACCTGCCTGTTCACCAAGGGTGGGGCAAGCGGCGACGCCGGGCTATTTTGGGGCTTTGGTTGTTTTCTGGGGACCCGCCGCCCGGGTCAGGCGGCGCATGACAAAACGGGACAGGTTTTCCTCGGTGGTGTCCTTGCAACATTTCTTGACGGCCGCCAGGGGCATCTCGGCCCGGGCCATGGCCTTGTGGCCCCCGGCCGGGCCCAACTCGCCAAAGGCGCTCTCGGCCAGGCGGCCGGCGTTGGTTCGGTAGCCCGCATTGCGCAGGATCACCACCAGGCGTTCCTGATGCACTCCGCTCACCGCGCAGGTGTCCACCGAGTCCACCCTCAGGAAGAAGTCGGCGATCTGCACCAGGTTGTCCGGGCTGGACACCTCGCCCAAATGCACGAACATGGCGTGTTTTCGCACCACGAAGCGATCCAGGGCCAGGTGCAGCAGGGCCAGGTCCTTCAGGCGCATCTCGCTGAACTCGATCTTGCGCAGCACCGATTGGTTGGCCTTGGGGAACAGGTATTGAAATGCCCGCACGTCCTCCAAAAGCGAAGGGCGGCCGAAGCTGGCGGTGTCGGTCTTGATGCCATAGACCAGGGCGGTGGCCAGGCGGCTGGAGGGCTTGATGTTCGCCCCCCGGATATATTCGGTCAGTATGCTGCTCGCCGAGCCGTAGCGGGGACGAATGTCGCAAAAGGCGTAGGAGGAGGACGCCTCCCCCACCGGATGGTGATCGATGACCACGTCCACCTTGATGCCCGCGAAGCTGGCGTTATGGTGGGGCTGGCTGTCCAGCATCACCTTCTTGCTGAAGGCGTTGACATCCACCTGGGCAAAAGGGATCAGGGGAATGGAAAGCAGCCGGGTCATGGCCAAGTTATCCGGGCGGCTTATCTGGTTGACGTGGGTGATGCTCACGTTGGTCACCCGCCGCCACAACAGCCTTTTGAGGGCCAGGGCCGAGGCCAGGGCGTCGGGGTCGGCCGCTATGATCACCAGCACCCGGTCCTCGGACTCGAACTGGGCCAGCAGACGCTTGACCAACTCTGCCGGCCGGCGCGGCTTGGCCGGCGGTTTCTTTTTTTCCTTGGCCATGTATCGGACCCCTTGAAACAGCGAACCCCTCATCAATCAGATGGGGGGGTTGGATAACCATAGCACCCTCGCGCTTCAGGAACAAGAGGCTGTCCATCCACGGTTCCACCTAGTGACACTTGACGAAAACCGTCCACACGCATAAATTACTTAATTTGAACCAACGCCAGTCCTTGGGAGGGGCTGGCATCCCAGGCAACCCAGGCCAACAAACACGCGGCTCCCATCCCCGCCGGCGAGCACGCAAAAGGAGGGCAAAATGAGCCAGGACTTGGATTGGGGCGGCAACCCCACTCCCCTGAAGATCGAAGACATTACCCTGCGCGATGGAACGCAGTCGCTCTTCGCCACCCGCATGCGCACCGAGGATATGATTCCGGCCATCGAAATGATGGACGACGCCGGTTTCTGGGCCCTGGAGGTTTGGGGCGGAGCCACCTTTGACGCCATGAGCCGGTTCCTGGGCGAAGACCCCTGGGAACGCCCCCGCACCTTGCGCAAGTACGCCCCCAAAACCCCCTTCGGCATGCTGCTGCGCGGGCAAAACCTGGTGGGCTACCGCAACTACGCCGACGACGTGGCCCGGGAGTTCGTGGACCTGTCCTGCGAAGCGGGCATCAACGTGTTCCGGGTTTTCGACGCCCTCAACGACTACCGCAACTTCGAAACGGTGGTGGAGCGCATCAAGGCCAACGGCGAGCACTTCCAGGGCACCATCTGCTACTCCCTCACCGAACGCACCATGGGCGGCGAGGTCTTCAGCCTGGAGTACTACCTGGACAAGGCCAAACAACTGGACGCCATGGGCGCGGACAGCATCTGCATCAAGGACATGGCCGGCCTGATCGCCCCCTACGACGCCTACAATCTGGTCAGCGCCCTCAAGGCCGCCACCAAGACCCCCATCCACCTGCACAGCCACTACACCAGCGGCATGGCCTGCATGAGCATGCTAAAGGCGGCCGAGGCCGGGGTGGACATCATCGACTGCTGCCTGGCCCCCTTCGCCCTGCGCACCAGCCACCCGGCGGTGGAGCCCATCATGGTGGCCCTGGAAGGCACCCCCCGCGACCCGGGCCTGGACCTCAACCTGATGCTCAAGATCGGCCACGAGTTGGAAAAGGTGGCCCCCAAGTACTACGACTTCTGGAAGCCCAACAAGATGGCCACCATCGACACCGGCGTGCTGGTGCATCAGGTTCCCGGCGGCATGATCTCCAACCTGGTCAGCCAGCTCCGGGAAGCCAACGCCCTGGACCGCATCGATGAAGTGTACGAAGAAGTGGCCCACGCCCGCGACGAACTGGGCACTCCGCCCCTGGTCACCCCCACCAGCCAGATCGTGGGCGTGCAGGCGGTGCTGAACGTGCTCTTCGGCAAATACAAGATGGTGACCAACGAAACCAAGGGCCTGGCCTACGGCCTCTACGGCAAGACCCCCACCCCCATCGACCCCGAGCTGCGCGCCAAGATACTCAAGGGCTACAAATACGGCAAGGACCCCTTTGACGCCCGCCCGGCCGACATCCTGGAGCCGGAGATGGACGCCGCCAAGGCCCGGGTCAAGGACATCCCCGGGGTGGACAAGTTCGACGTGATGACCGCGGCCATCTACGACCAGACCGGCACCGAGTTCGTCAAGATCAAGCACGGGGTGGTGCCCATGCCCGAGAGCATGAAGCCCAAGGCCGCCAAAGACAAGTAGGCCTGGGCCGCGTGCCCTAACGGGCCGCCGGCCAAAGAATAGGCCCGCAGCCCTATCTGACAAAGCCGAAGCCCGCCGCTCCTTTTGGAGCGGCGGGCTTTTTTTGACCCGCCGCGAAAAGATGGGAGCCCCGCAGGGGAAGTTGCACCTCGCCCATGCCGGATTGACCCTGCGGGAGTGCCTATACTATTATTCAATAGACTATAAATACTTATCACGCCCCAATCGAAACCTTCGGTGGCTAATGAAGCAATGCCGGTCAGCAGATTGACGGCCGATAAAAAAGGCGAACCCGTGGAGAGCACCCTGGAGGCCCGGGCCGAACTGTTCCAGGATGCCATGGGGTTCGGCGGCCTTGGCCGGGATCAGATCGAAAAGCTGGCCGCCCTGGCCACCTTGCGGCGCTTCAGCAAGGGCGAGATGGTCTTTGAGCAGGACCAGCCCTGCCAATATTTCCACCTGGTGGCCACGGGGCTGGTAAAGGTCTACATCTGCTCCTCCAGCGGCTACCGCATGACCTACCTCCTGGCCAGAAGGGGCGAACCGCTCAACCTCATAGGCCCCTTCACCGGCGACCCCCGATTCCTATGCGCCGAGGCCATGCAGGAAACCCAAGTGGCTCATATCCCCCGGCACGACTTCGTGGGGTTCGTGGCCCAAAACCCGATCCTGTTCAACAACATAATGGCCATCTTGAGCAAGGCGGTGGACAGCGCAAACAGCCGGCTCATCGACATGGTGGAGAAGCGGGTGGAAGAGCGGCTGATCCGGGTGCTACTCACCCTGCTGGACAAATTCGGGGCCGAGATAAGGCTGACCAGTTCCGAGCTGGCCGAGTTGGCCGGCACCACGGTGGAAACCACCTTGCGCACCATGGCCCGCCTGCGCAGCCTGGGCATCATCGAGTCCGAACGGGGACAGGTGAAGATCATCCGGCCTGCCTCGTTGAAAAACCCCGAAAGACTGCCCCTTTGGGTTTGAAACGCTTACTCGGTAATAATAGTTAGTCAATCACATCGATTTTTTTCGACGGGGCTTTCCTTGAGAGAAACCGCCCCTAGGGAGGCACATTTTTAATTATTTCGCAGCCTCTATGACCACGGTCATACCAAAGCCGCTTGCCGGCCAAATAGAATATGGTCCAACACCTAGGGCTGGACATAATTTCAATACAACTTGGCAGGGCCATAAAAAGCGTGGGCGGCCCACCCCGCGGCGGGCCGCTTGAGAAATATAACTCAGTGGTTTCCAAGCGGTTGGCAGATTATCGTGGCGCACCGCGCCACGGCCTGACCCAAAGCAAACGTGGCGCCGGCAACGGCCCCACAACCTAAGGGAGGGGATTATGTCCAAAAAGCTTTTGGTATTGACCCTGACCGCGGCCTTGATCGCGGCCTTTTCCATGGCCCCGGTGCCCGCGCCGGCCGCCGAGCCGATCAAACTGACCTACTCCTGTTTCTTTCCGCCCACCCACGTGCAATCCAAGCTGGCCGATGCCTGGTGCAAAGAGGTGGAGAAGCGCACCAAGGGCAAGGTGAAGGTCGAATACTACCCCGGCCAGACCCTGACCAAGGCCAAACAGGTCTACGACGGGACGGTGCAGGGAATGAGCGACATCGGCTTCTGCCTGTTCGGCTACAACCGGGGCCGCTTCCCCCTGATGGAGGTGGTGGATCTGCCCTTGGGCTATCCCAACGGCAAGGTGGCCACCCAGGTGGCCAACGCCGTCTATAAAAAGTTCAACCCCAAGGAGCTTGACGACGTGCAGGTGATGTATTTGCACGCCCATGGGCCGGGCCTGCTGCACACCAAGGACAAGGCCGTCAAGAAGATGGAGGACTTGAAGGGCCTGAAAATCCGCTCTCACGGCACCACGGCCAAGGTGGTGGAGGCCCTGGGCGGCACCCCGGTGGCCATGCCCATGCCCGAGCTTTACCAGGCCTTGCAGCGCGGCGTGGTGGACGGGGGCATGTACCCGTTGGAGACCAACAAGGGCTGGCGCATGGCCGAGGTGGTCAAATACTGCACCGAGAACTACGCCAACGCCTACACCACCACCTTCTACGTGGTGATGAACAAGGGCAAGTGGAACTCCCTGCCCAAGGACGCCCAAGAAGCCATCATCCAGATCAACGAAGAGTGGATACCAAAGCACGGCGCGGCCTGGGACGAGTCTGACAAGGTGGGCCGCGAGTTCATGCTCAAGAAGGGGCGCAAGTTCATCAAGTTGTCGCCGGAGGAGTCCGCCCGCTGGAAAAAGGCCACCGACCCCGTCTTGGACGCCTATGCCAAGGAAACCAGCGCCAAGGGCGTGCCGGCCAAGGAAGCGGTGGAGTTCACCAAAAAGAAGCTGTCCGAGTTGAGCAAGTAACAATGCACCTCCCGGGAGCGGCGGGCCGGCCGCTCCCGGGGGAGCAGGAGGCTATCGTTGAACTCTTGGGTATCACTGGTTGCCAAGCTCATTAGCTTGCTCAAGCGCATCGGCGGAGGCGCCCTGGTGGGGATGATGGTGGTCACCTGCGTGGATGTTGTTTTTCGCGGGTTCAACCGGCCCATCTTCGGAGCGGTGGAGGTGGTCAGCTTCATGGCCACCGTTGTCCTGGCCTGCGCCATGCCCCTTACCGAATACGAAAACGGCCACGTGGGGGTGGACCTGTTCATCCGTCGCCTGAGCACCCGGGCCCAGGCCTGGTGGGACGCGGGCACCAAGTTGTTCAGCGGAGCGATGTTCGCGCTGGTCTGCTGGCAGATGTGGCGCTACGGCAACACGGTCAAGGCCACCGGCGAGGTTTCCATGAGCCTTCAGTTTCCCGATTACATCCTCATATACATTGTGGCGGTGGCCTTCGGGGTGTTGAGTTTGGTCATCCTGACCGAGTGCCTCATCAACCTTCGCAAGGCTGGTGCGCGATGAGCCCCACTCTGTTGGGCATAATCGGCATCTTGGTGCTGGTGGCGACCATCTTCACCCGCATGCCCGTGGCCTATGTCATGACCCTGGTGGGGTTCGTGGGCTTTGCCATACAGGTGAACCCGGAGGCCGCCCTGAAGCTGGTTTCCCGAGACTTCTACGGCGTCTATTCCTCCTACGGCCTTACCATCATCCCCTTGTTCATCTTCATGGGCCAGATCGCCTTCAACGCCGGCATAAGCCACCGGCTGTATGAGTCGGCCCACAAGATGGTGGGCTGCTACCGGGGGGGCCTGGCCACGGCCACCGTCTGCGCCTGCACCGCCTTCGGGGCGGTGTGCGGCTCCTCGCCGGCCACGGCGGCCACCATGGCCACGGTGGGCCTGCCGGAGATGAAGCGCTACGGCTACGCCGACGAGTTGGCCACCGGTTCGGTGGCCGCCGGCGGCTCCCTGGGCATGCTCATGCCCCCCAGCGTGGTGCTCATCGTCTACGGCATCCTCACCGAGCAGTCCATCGGCGCCCTGTTCGTGGCCGGCATCGTGCCGGCGGTGTTCATCACCATCTGCTTCGCGGTGGCGGTATGGGTCTACTGCCTGCTGGCCCCCAAGCAGGGCCCGGCCTGCGAAACATTCTCCTTGCGCGAGCGCCTGCTTTCCCTGGTGCAGGCACTGGACATCCTGTTGGTGTTCCTGGTGGTGATGCTGGGGCTTTTCATCGGCTGGTTCACCCCCACCGAGGCTGGGGGCGTGGGAGCGGCGGCGGTGCTGCTGGTGGCCCTGGGCCGGCGGCAGCTCACCTGGGCCGGGTTCGTCAAAAGCATCTACGAAACGCTTCGGACCTCTTGCATGGTGCTGTTGCTGGTGGCCGGAGCGACGATCTTCGGCCACTTCCTGGCCGTGACCCGCATCACCTTCGACGTGGCCAACTGGGTGGCGGCCATGGACATGCCCAGGTACGCGGTGGTGGTCATGATCGTGCTAGTCTACCTGGTCGGCGGCTGCTTCATCGACGCCTTGGCCCTGATAATGCTCACCATCCCTATTTTCTACCCCATCATCCTCGACCTGGGCTACGACCCGATCTGGTTCGGCATCATCATCGTGCTGGTAACCCAGATGGGAGTCATCACCCCGCCGGTGGGCATCAACGTCTACGTGGTCAACGGCATCGCCACCGACGTGCCGCTGGAGAAGATATTCAAGGGCGCCTTGCCTTTTCTACTGGCCCTGATAGTAGGCACCGGCCTGATCGTGGTGTTTCCCCAGATCGCCCTGTGGCTACCCAACCTGATGTACTAATGGGCGTGTCATGAGTAGCCTGCGAAACACCTATTGGAACCCCTATCTGGAAACCATGCCCCAGGAGGGGCTGCGCCAACTGCAGTTGGCCAAGTTCCGCCGGATCATCGCCTGGGCCTATGAACGTTCGCCTTTTTACCGGGAGCTATACGGCCAGGCCGGCCTGGAGCCGGGCGACATAAAGACCTGGGACGACGTGCGCCGGGTGCCCAAGGTGGACAAGGGCATGCTGAAACTGGCCCAGGAGGCCGAGCCCTTCCCCTACGGCAGCCGGCTATGCGTACCCCTGGAGCAAGTGGCCGAGTTCCGCCAAACCTCGGGCACCACCGGCACCCCGGTGTACCAGGCCGACACCTGGCAGGACTGGGAATGGTGGTCCGAGTCCTGGTGCTACATCCTTTGGGCCCAGGGGTACCGGCCCAGGGATCGAGTGTTCATCCCCTTCGGCTACAACATATTCGTGGCCTTTTGGGCCGGCCACTACGCCGCCGAGAAGCTGGGCTGCGAGGTGGTGCCCGGCGGGGTGCTGGACACCGCCGCCAGGGTGCTGAAGATAAAAGAGCTGAAGGCCACCGCCCTTATGGGCACCCCCACCTATATGCTGAACATGGCCGACGTGGCCAAAAACCGCCTGGGCATCGACCCCGCCGGGCTGACCATCGAACGCATCACCTGCGCCGGGGAGCCGGGGGCCTCGCTGCCCAGCACCAAGCGGCGCATGGAGGAGGCCTGGGGGGCCAAGGTCTTCGACCATGCCGGTGCCACCGAAATTGGGGCCTGGAGCTACGAATGCAGCCAGCAGCCCGGGGGCATTCACGCCAACCAGGGGCTGTTCCTGGTGGAGATAGAGGACCTGGTCACCGGGGAGATCATCGAGGAGCCGGGCAAGAAGGGCAAGATGATCATCACCGCCCTGGACCGCCAGGCCCAGCCCTGCCTGCGCTTCGACAGCAAGGACCTCATCGAGTGGGCCGCCGAGCCCTGCCCCTGCGGCCGCACCTACCGGGTGATAAAGGGCGGGGTGCAGGGCCGGGCCGACGACATCACCAAGGTGAAGGGGGTGCTCCTGTCGCCCTCGGCCATCGAGGAGGTGGTGCGGGGCTTTGACGAGTTGGCCGATGAGTACGAGGTGCTCGTGGAGCGCATCGGCGACAACGACAAGATCACCCTGAAAATTGAAATGACCCCAGGGGCGCAAAGCCGGGAGAAAGAAGTTCTGGCCCGCCTGAAGGACCAGTTGCGCCTCAAGACCAACCTGGGCTACCAGATCGAGGTTCATCCCCTGGGCAGCCTGACCCGCTACGAGGTCAAGGCCCGGCGATTCAAGGATACGCGGCAGTTGCACTAACTGGGAGATATCACCATGGAGCCAAGCGATGTGGACGAGCTGCGCAGCCGGCTGCGGGCCCTGCGCGAACAAACTCGGGAACTACAACAAGCGGCCGGCGATTTCCCGGCCCTGGTGTGCAACACGGCGCGCATCCAGGCCAGCCTGACCATGATCGCCATGGACCTGGGTATGACGCAGGAGGGGCAAGGAGAGT
>Ga0180009_10001597_pt1 | contig 27526 bp, 25 predicted proteins | sample OS_PC_MetaG_FD_123537 | JGI IMG/M metagenome (GOLD analysis project Ga0180009, IMG submission 123537) | Groundwater microbial communities from the Aspo Hard Rock Laboratory (HRL) deep subsurface site, Sweden - OS_PC_MetaG | ecosystem: Environmental > Aquatic > Deep subsurface > Groundwater... | reverse complement strand
GTATCGCTTTAATCGACGCTTTAATTTGCGGTCACTATTTATCAACTTAATCTATACAGCCGCACACACTCCTCCTTTACCTTGGAGGCTTCTACAAAGGGCTGTGAATTATAAATAATCAGAATACTTATTAATATTTTACTTGAATTCAAGGAATTATTAAGCTTAAAAATGAATTTTCGTCGGCGTGATATCTTATCTATTCTTCATAAACTCACATTTTAGGATTTTACTTCTGGTATTTTCAAGTTTTTGTAGGATGGGCTGGTTGAACTGATCTTTATAACTTCAAAGCAGTAGTTTGATGCAGGAAAATCAGAATTCAGAAAGCAAGATTTGCCTGCCCATGTTGAATCGATGTCCGTGTGGGCACGAAAAACGTGCCCACACCACAACATTACTTAATGCAGATTTGGAAAACCCCACAATGTTTAAATAAAAAAGTATCTTTGATCAATTGGAAAAAACGGCTTCAAGGTGCTTAGCATTTATGGGAAATTAGTCGGAGAGGACATAGTCATTCTTGTTATTTATGAAGACAGACCCAAATTTTGAAATAAAGCTGAGATGAAGATAGGTTACAGATGTGGGAGTCTCCTGCTTACAGTCTTTAAGCAAAGCAGGAGAATTGATTACCGATTAGGATTTTTTTACCACCTTAATTGCTTCTTCATAAATTTTAACAATATCCGCGAAGAGATAATCCTTCATGGTCTTGATCATTGTACGATCCTTATTCAGAACTTTTGCTGTGTCGATTATTTCCTGCAATAAAGAGTCAAAGCTGCAAACTTTTTTGACGATATTATACTGTTTGCACTCCTCGGCAGTTAATCGCTCACCGGACAACTGCATCTCATTGAGCTTAAACATCGGGATCGCTTTCAGTGCAACAGCATTTAAAAAGGGGGTAAACGGGATTTTGATATCAATCTCCGGAAAACAAAACCAACCCCGATCATTGCGCATATATCGATAATCAAAAGCGCAAGCCATGATTGCACCCCCTGCAAAAGCATGACCTGTGATAGCTGCATAGGTGATCATGGGATAGGTAACAATCCGATTGAATAGACGATAGAGTTCTTTTCCGAACTCATTAAAAAATTCAGGTCCATGTTCTTCAATCTTTTTTGATATCCACTCAAGGTCAATTCCATTGGACCAGATCTTTTCATGAGATGATCTGACAACCAGGGCGTTAATATTTTTATTTTGTTCAAGTTCATCCAAGACCTCATGGAATGCGTTAAAGAAGTCAAAGTTAAACCTGTTTTCTCCGCTGTTCATTGTTACGATGGCGACATTCTCATCCAGCGTTTGTTCAAAAAGTGACATTTTATCTCCTACAATTGGTTATTTTGTATAGCATCCATTCCTATTCATCTTTCCCTTTTACAAAATTTGGATCGATTGGAACATCGCTTTCCATCGAAGGAGATGACCTGATCGAAGAATGTTAGCATTTTACCGGGTACTGAAAAATACGTTAATAATTCCATCTTTAGAGATTTTATCAAGAGAAATAATCAAAAGGAATGGGAACCAGCTTTTTCTCCCTGTCCATGCAGACCAGGTGAAGCTCACAAGAAACAGCCGGCTTTTTACCATTAGGTCTCCAGGCTTCATGACGCCAGATTATTCGATATTTTCCATCGATTTGATAGGATGATCTAATATCCAGAATGTCCCCAAATTCAGCTCCCTCAGAATATACAATATCCGCCTTATAGACGGCAAAGCCCAACCCTTCTTGTTTCCAAAGCTTGACAAGCACATCCTTCCCGATAACCTGTTCCCTGGAACGTTCGAAGTATTTTAGATAATTAGCATGGTATACAACTCCCGAATGATCGGTATCCTCATAATAAATCTGGACGGGCAGATGATAGGTCTCATTACTCATGGTTTTCCTTAATAGTATCGGTTTTTAAGCACTGTTACCTGTCAGTCATATCAACCCAGGTTGGTTAAGACAAGATCGTTGATGTTTCAGGATTGCTTGAAGTAAACCATTAGGTAGATTTTCTCTTGTATGACTCGTCACCGTAATCAGGTGTATTTCTTGATTTTGGATTTGGAAAATTATACCAGGAGTTCTGCAAATCGAAATCATCAACTCAAACCATTTCACTGCTTCAAACTTGTTGTTTGACAATAAGCAAATTATTGTCAAAGCTAGTCTCGGTAACTGAATGATTATTAGGATACCGATCCTCGGAATTTTGCATAAGACATCCATAAATTAAGGATAGATTCTAAATCAGGATGATTAAGGAGATATAAATGGAACAACTGAACAATAATATTTGGCAAAAGACTGCTCAAATCATTGTTAATGCTGGCATGATCCCGATTGTGATCGGCAGTACGATCATTGAGCTTTTGCAGGAGATCATGACCCAAGAGCAGGCTGAATTTATAACCGTTTTTGATAAACCCTCTTTAAACTTCGAACAACTGTCTGAGAAAACCGGCTGGAAAGAGGCACCATTAACACAAATGTTGGAGCAGTTGATGTACGCTGGTATAATTGTTAGCTCCGAAAGCAAGAAAACAGGTGTAACAGTATATAGACTCCTGGGACCATATCCCGGGCTATTCGAATACACAAATCTGAGAGGAGACACCAGCGAAAAGCATAAGCGACTGGCGAGAAAATTCGAGAAATTGTTGGATGAGGTGAGGGAGTTTACCCAGGAGAATTACGATATATACGTCAGTGAGGCAAAAAAGTTCCCGCCGATTGCTCGTGTGGTTCCTGTTGAAGAAGAGATCGCTGTAGAGTCCGGGGACAAGATTTTACCGTTTGAGGAGGTTTCAAGGATTATAGATAAATTTGACGATATAACATTGGCTCATTGCTACTGCAGGCATTCAAAGGATCTTCTGGATGATCCCTGTCAAGTAACAGATGAGCGGCTTAATTGTTTGCTGCTGGGAAAGAGCGCCAAATTTGCGGCCAAATATGAATTTGGAACATCTATTACTAAAGAGGAAGCCCAAAAGATCCTGGTCAAAGCGTCAGATGAAGGATTGATTCACAAGGCATTTCATATTCATCTGAATAAAGATCTTGATGAGGAAGCGATTTGCAATTGTTGTAAATGTTGTTGCGGTCCGTTTCAAATGTACTATCGGGGGGTTGCTCCCTATCATTGCTACACCAATTATGTGGCTAAGGTCAGTTTTGACGATTGTACCGCCTGCGAAACCTGTATCGATATCTGTCCAATGGAAACAATCAAAATGGTTGATGATGCTGCCACTGTGATTGAAGAGGAGTGCATCGGCTGCGGTGTCTGTGTCCATCATTGTCCTGACGATGCCATGACATTGCTTCGGTCTGAGATGAGGCAGGTTTTTATTCCGCCCAAAAGAATTGCCAACTAAATCGTTATGATTCAAAGCGATTCTGGTTCCGCATTTAAGCCCCCTTTGGAGCTGTTTAAATTTTGCCCAAGATGTGGCAAAAAAGGTTTTTCTCCACAGGATGTAAATTGTTTAAAATGCCCATCCTGTGGGTTTATCTATTACTTAAATCCTGCATCTTCGGTGATTGCCATCATAAGAAATAGAGAAGACCAGATACTCTTCACTCGCAGGCGATTTGAACCCCACATTGGAAAGCTGGATCTACCGGGCGGTTTTGTTGATTTTGATGAAACCCTGGAGGAGGCTTTACAGAGGGAGATCAAAGAAGAATTGAATATCGAGGTGCAGGAGCTAACCTATTACGGTTCATTCTCAACTAAGTACCCGTATAAACAGGTGATCTATCAGCCGTTGGATGCGGTCTTTGAGTGCAGTATCAAAAGCTGGGATGGACTGAAGCCCTGTGACGATGTGGCGGAAATATGTTTCCGTTCGCCCTGGGAGATCACATTTGAAGAACTTGCTTTCTCCAGCAATTGTCTAATCCTGGAAAATCTGCGGAAGATGAAGCACAGATCCAATTCATGAAAGGATCGATCGCAATTCCGGTGATCCCTTCCGTTGTTGTTTTGCAACGTTTTACGCAATAAAGTTTTATTCCAACCGGCTTTTTAGGATGGCTGGGAAAGGAACGAGATCAGGGCAAGGAACACAACACACCCGGGATAAATGCCCGCTTTAGTGTTGCATGCCATCACCATATTATAGAAGAGAAGCTGGCAGTATCCTTCAAGATTATCTGATACTGCAACAGCAGAGAGGATGTGATTGAATCAAAGGAAGATTAATCATCATCCTTTGGCTTGAACTGATCCGGTATTATAGCCATATCAAGCAGAATAGGTTTCAGGAAACTCCACTTTATTCCTATGTGATAAATCCCTTCCATATCCCTGATTGCATCCCAGCAATTATGACAGGGGGCAATAACAAATTTTGCACCGGTTTGCAGGATCTGGTCTCGTTTAACTTTCAGACCGACATTCCTCTGTTTATGGTACCTTCCGATTCCGTTAAGACCACCACCGCCTCCGCAGCAAAAATTATGGTCCTTATTAGGGGTCATCTCCCGGAAATCTTCCGCAATATAACTCATGATCTCCCGAGTGGCGTCACGCAAACCGCCATTTCTAACATAATTACAGGAGTCCTGCAGTGTTACGGGCTCTTTGATCTTTTTTGTTGGATCAAGTTTTAATTTTCCGGTTCGCAGTGCTTCGGCCACCCATTCTACATAATGGATGCTATCAACTGGTGTTTTTCCGGATAAAAGACCAGCCCAATAGGGACCTTCCAAAATGGTTGCCCTGTATGCATGCCCACATTCTGTTACTACCATCCTCTTTGGTTTTAGTTTGTCCATGGCAGCATAAACATGTTCCACCTGCATTTTGCATCCTTCCCAGTCACCTGCAAACATGGTTAAACTGGTTTCTTCCCATCCTTCAGTGGGTACCGTCCAATTTTCACCGGCCAGATTGAACAGAATGGCAGCTTCACTGATATCTTCCGGATAATGCTTGGCTTCACGAGCATTCAAGGTGTAGAGAATATCAGCATTCTCCTTGTCAACGGGGATTGTCATTCCCGGATACTCTTCTTCGAGACCCTCCCCTTCAAATTCAACTGTATCAACCCAATCATCGGTATCAACATCCATTTGCGCTTTATATATCCTATGCATACCTGAGCCGATCTTCATCTCCCAGGGGACAAATCCCTGCGAAAAACAGAGTCCTCTGATATAACTGAACATAACGCCCATATCAATTCCGAAGGGACAATATAAGGCACATCGATTACAGCAAGTACACTTACTCCAAGCAGTATCCATTGTATACTGCATAAAGGCATTGTCCACTTTGCCTTTTTTTCTGATCATCTCCTTCAGGGTCGTGTGGATTTTGTAGGAGGGAACCTGGGTGGGATCTTTGTCATTTGCCAGATAAAAAAAGCAGCTGTCTGCGCACATTCCACAATGAGCGCAGATTTCAAGCCAGGTTTTAAATCTTGAAAGATTGGTCTTTTGTATAGAAGACCATAAGGCTTCCTGATCAACTTCCAGGTCGTTCATTTCGCTATAGTATAGTTTCCCCCCCCTATCCGCCATCAAAGCTTTTAACTCTTCCTTGGTTGTAATGGGCTTCTTATTACAGAGCTTGCCTTCTGCCATAGTCTTTTTCCTCTAACGATGATGATATATTTAGCTTACCAAATCAGACCCTTGTTTTTCATTCCGCCACGTTTTATCCCAAAATCCATTCCAATCTGTATGCGAGACATAAAGAAAAGCACAAAATGCGACAGTTTTGTAAAAGGGATTGCGACCAGCATGATTTCGCCGGATAAAATATGGAGAATAAGCCAGAGTTTATAATTAAAAAGCTGGTGATAGGCAATAAAACCAGTTACGAAAGGGGCGACAGCAATCAGCAGAATAAGATAGTCATATGGAGTTGTTAAAATCCTGACCTCTGTTAGCGCTATCCTTCTGACAACAAATAGAAGTGCTGCAATCATCACGGCTATTGCCAGATAATCACCAACAGCTTCGGGAATGGTGATTAGGCTGATTCCCCATTTCTGTTTCAAGATATAGTTGTGAGCCGGTAGAAAGATTGCCGATATAAATAACGACAGATGAAAAACAAATGTGATGATAGTAAAGACCGGATGAGTTCTCCACCCATTTGTACCAAAAGGGAATAGCCAAAACAATACGGATCTGATAGCTCCCTTGATCCCATAGGAGGTGTTAACACCGTAGGTAACCCTGTCCATCTTCCAGTCTAACCCTTTAATGTAAAGAATAACCCTGACAATCAACCCGATAAAAAAAATACCGAATGCCAGCCATGCTAAAGGTCCGGTCACAAACTGATACATATGCTGCTCCCAATTAAATCAAAAACCGATTGTTGGCAAGACTGCCTAATCATCCCGTTCAGAAAGAAAAACCCAATAAACTGCTATAAAACAAAGCCATCCAGCTATCAGAAGATAGGTAACACCTTCTGCGTGGATCATGAAATCCTGTAAGGTATAAAAAACTTTGTCCATGGTTAATTCACGCTATTAGTGTGTTGATGTTTGATAGTCCTTATGTTCGTGAAAGACTGGCATTAGAAATACAATGATTCTGAATGCCGTAATGCCTGCGGTAATTATAAAAACAGTCAATATAATTTCCAAGCCGCTGGGAAAATATCGATCGACAGACGGAAGCTGCCAGTTGAAGGCATAGGTTGACACCATAAACTTGCTGTATACGATCCCCAGGATAGTTAAAACAGAGGTCCATTTTATTAAGGTGGTCTTCTTTTCTCTAGCCCCGATAGCAAAAAGCAGGCTGGGTAATAAAATGAATCCTAAAAGCTCTAAGATAAATAATGCCCCCCAACCGCTGAAAAGATAGTGCCAGTTATTATCGGTTGACACTCCGAAAACCCTGATGATGAAATAGCTGGCTAATACCAGTGATGAAGCCTTTCCAAACCCCAGAACCACCCCGTCTTTTTCCTTAAGATAGGTGGAATCCATTTTATCGGAAAAATGTTTATCCGAAAGCCAACTGACAAAAATCACCATGGAAAGACCACCGAAAATACTGGTAATAAAAAAGTATACTGGCAGATAGCTTGAATACCAGAGAGGATGTAACTTCGATGGCATACTTAAATACAGAGCTCCCAATGAAGATTGATGAAGTGTGGATAGTGCAATCCCGAAGATTGTCAGCAATATGGTGATTTTAACCGCCATGTTTCTTATTTTTCTAAAACCCAACCACTCCAGGCCGGCAGGCGAAAATTCAAGAAATAACACTGTCAGATAAAACGCCACACACAACCCAATCTCAAACATTACGGATGTTGTTCCCTGTGAAACCACAAATGGATAAGGTAACCGCCAGGGTCTGCCCAGATCATAAATCAGGGATACCGCAAAAAGGGTATATCCTAAAAGTCCTATCAGTACCGCCGGTCTCACGGCTGAATGATATCGTTTCATTCCGAAGATATAAGCAGCACCACAGGTAACGTATCCCGCTCCTGCCAGAGCAATCGCCACCAGTTTAAACCAGATCCATATTCCCCAGGGGTTATAGGCTGACAGGGCTGTAACCGCACCGAGACCTTTACCAAACCTTATCACAGTAGCTATTGCCCCCAGGACAAGGATTATGCCGGTAATAATATTTGCCGGTGTCAAAAGGGATATCTTCTTCTCAACTATTGGTTGTTCCGTCATTATTCTTTCTCCAAGGGCTTTTGAGTATCCTGGTTGTCCTCTTTTTTGGATTCTGCTTCAGCAAGGGCTTTATTAACAGCTTTTTCGATCTCTCTTTTATTGTCATTCGCCGCTTTTTCCAGGGCCGATACCAATTTGGCATCGGAAGCATCTTTAGCTTGCTGTAGTGAAATTTTTACAGCCTCCTCAGTTTCCTCTTTGGCGTTTTTGTCGATTCTCTTATTCATGGCATACGCTCCAAGTAAGAAAACAGGCCAGAGACCTACCACAATAGGAACAGCCGAAATAGCTCCTGATGTAAATTCCAGGGCCGGTTTATTACCTAGATTTTCCTTAAATCCAACATTACTGAACTCTGTTTTTGATAAATAAAGCCAACTGGTACCACCCATCTCCTTTTCTCCGTATATATGATCTATATACTTACCAGGGTGGTTTTTGATACGTTCACGGGCGATTTTCAGTAACTTCTCTCTTTTCCCAAAAGTGAGTGCCTGAGTTGGACAGGCTTCAACACAACCCGGTAGTAATCCTTTTTCCAATCTTGGATGACAGAGTGTACATTTTTGAACACGGGGAGTAAAAGCCTCATCATACTCATAGGTGGGAATCTCAAAGGGGCAAGCCATCATACAGTACCGGCAGCCGACACAGACGGTTTCATCATATACCACGGCCCCACTGGGTGTTTTCTTAAAAGCTTTGACAAAGCAGACGGCAGCACAAGCCGGTTCTAAGCAGTGGTTACACTGTACCTTTTTGAAGGTGACATCATCCGGATCTTCGGCAGTTTGATAGCGATTTACAACAGTAAATGATTGATTGCCGGTCCGGCGTTTTTCTTCAAAGACCGAAAGGTCATCAAACGGTTTATCAGGAGGGGCATGTTCGTTGACTTTGTTGCAGCCCTCTTCACATTTACGGCATCCAATACATAGCGCATTATCATAAAGGACACCGCCACTGTTTGGATAGCCCTCAAAATGATGACCTGATGATGCAACGGCTAATTCCCCAGGAATAAGAGCTAAATTTGCCGCGCCGACCCATTTGAGAAACCTTCTTCTCGATATAGACATGGAATTACCTCGATAGAATCCTATGAGTTAAAAATTACTGATCATTTATGCATTACTTGTTGCAATTGAAATCATTTATTTAATATCAAAACTTCTATTTTTCCGCATGACAAGCAACACAATCATTAGAAACCGGGTTGCTGATCTCCATGGCATTGTGGCATTGAAAACACTGCCCATGGTAAGCATCCTTTAATGTCGGCATTGCATTGACAGCTTCTCCGCCTGAAGCTGAATGACAGTTAACACATTTTTGAGGTGGATCATTGCTGCCCGGGCTGTTGTGATGACAGCTTTCACAAATGACGTTTTCCCCTTGATGGTAATAAGCTGCCAGTTTGTTATCTTTCATTCCGTTCATGAGCGATTCAATGATTGCCCGATGAGGAAAAATGGCTGCTTGATATTCGTCTGATATTACATCTATTTTAATTTCGCTTGTTAAAGCATCAAGATCCACAGGATTTGCTTTAATGGCCTTGTTCTTGAAATGATCTGCTGATAGCTTCATCCCCGAAGACCTTGCTTTTTTGATCTCCTCAATGGAAGCGGAATGGCATGACTGACAGGTTCTCGCATCACGCATGAACTCGCTTATAATAATAGAATGGCAGCCTACACAACTGTCTGCCTGCTGTTCTTTTTTATGACAACCCACACAGCTTTTTTCCGATTTTTCATCGTGCATGGCTTCGGCCAGGGTCACCCCAGCCCCTTCCTCAGACCTGGTCGGGGTATGGCAACTCTCGCATTTATCCATATTTTCATGATGACAAGTCCTGCATGTGGAAACCGCGTTTTCATGGGTATGATGGTTGAAAATGACAGCATTCATCGTCTCATCAGTAATCTTCTCAAAACCTTTTACAAAGGTCATATCCGGTTGATTTCTTTCAAGTCGTGGAATGGCTTTCACTTTCTCTATCTTCTGTAACTCGGAACCTTCGTGGCAACCTTCACATTTAACAGGACCGATATTGGCAGTATCGACTCCTTTTTCTGACAGGTTTTTCTGATGACAGGCAATACAGGATTGATGGGCTGCTGCTTGATAGGAGATATATTTATCGCGATCTTCCTCTTTATGACATGACCTGCAAGAATCCTCTTTTCCTTTTTCGTATGTTAATTCCTTTTTGGTTTCATCATAATCGTGATGGCAGGCATTGCAGGTATCTTCCTGGGATTTGATATGGCGATAATGCAGGGACTTATCGAATACAGGTAGCTCTTTTGCTGCGATTACAGCAGGCTGTTCGACATGACACTCTCCACATTCAACGGGACCTGCATCAAGATCTGCATTGTAACTCTCCTCATGACAGGAAATGCACTTTTCATGGTAGACATCAAGGGTTGTTTCTTTTTCGGTATCCACCAGTCTGTTGAATTTTAAAACCAACTTTTCATTCACTGATAAATGACAAACTGAGCAATCCTTTCCCCTTCTTTCTAATTCCCGGGTATGTATATCATGTCGAAAAATCACAGCCGGTCTTTCCAGTTCTCCGAATACCTTCATGGCATCAATAAGAACAACATCGGATTCCAAACGGTTAACCTCTTTTTTCTGGCTATCAAATGCGTATAGTGTCGAAATCAAAAAAAGAACACCAATTAGAGACACTGAAGTTATTAGATATTTCATTTTCGATTCTTGCCCTTTTTACAGGTTTGTCTTTGGAAAAAAATCCATTGGATTAAAAAGTGGAACGCAAACAAAACTTCAACTGTTAATATTTCTCGACTTAATTTAGCCATGGAAACATTTGAGTTGTCGTTGGATTCAACTTTTCATGATGATTGTGTTCCACCGTTTTTATGTCTGGTCAACTCATTTTTTGCTAATCTTCTGATTTTATAGGCTGAATCACGCAAGGCTCCGAAAACAACTCCACAACCATCGTCAAGACGGTCCTGATCGCCCAGATCGGCTAATTCCAGCATGTTAGTGCACAGGGTGATGACTTTTTCGATATTCTGTTCTGCTAATTTCCGCCTTTTGTTCATATTCTATTCATCTGGGATATAATATGAGACATTTTTGTGTGTTTTGTCTTTAGCACAATACATGCCAAGATTTAATCAGTAAACATTTTTTTATCTCTATTATTACATATACTTAAATGAAAAAATACTTTACTCTTTGGTCATGTCTCAGGCTATGAACAAGGGAATTCAAAGTGGACTTTAAACCGAAAAACCCAGTTTAATTAGGAGACTGACGAGTACCAACGGATTCACATTTAAAAAATCCCTGTATCGTGATGTCAACTTGAGACAAACATGGTACACGAGACAAGGGAAAGATAGAACTACGAAAAGATCACACAAAAAAGCATTCAATTCAACTATTTCAAGCCGTAAGAATCCAGGTAGCGATATAGGGTTGCACGGCCAACACCAAGTAATCTGGCGGCATCCTTCCTACTACCGTTGGTCTTTGAAAGCGCCATTATTACCTGTTCTTTTTTCATTTTTAGAGGAGGCCCGGTCTTTTTTCTGCTTTTGCGATGATGTGTAACAATTTCCGGGGGAAGATGGATCGTATTAATGACGCTATCTCTCGATTTAACATAGGCATATTCAATTGCATTTCTCAATTCCCTGACATTTCCCGGCCAGGAATAGGATGATAATGCATCAATGGCTTCATTGGTGTATCCCAATACAGACCTTTCGGTTTCAGTAGCAACCATTTCAATAAAATGCTCAACAAGAACAGGGATATCCAACCGTCGTTCACGAAGTGGTGGCAAATTGATAGGGACCACACATAGACGGTAGTAAAGATCTCTTCTGAACTTTTTGTTCTTCAGGAGCTGTTTCAGATTCTGATTGGTGGCACTGATGATGCGGATATCCACGTGGATGGATTTTTCACCACCAACTCTCTCAAAGTTTTTTTCCTGTAAAACCCTAAGTAGTTTCACTTGCATGGCAGGAGACAGTTCGGCAACCTCATCCAGAAAAAGGGTACCCTTATCGGCGAGTTCAAATCGACCCTTTTTATCGCAGATTGCACCAGTAAACGATCCTTTGACATGACCGAAAAGTTCACTCTCCAGAATACCTTCCGGCAAAGCCCCACAATTGACAGCCACAAATGGTTTGTCGGCTCGAGGGCCCATATCATGGATTGCATTTGCCACCAGTTCTTTCCCGGTTCCGCTCTCTCCTTCAATCAGAATGGGAGCCTGTATGGTTGATACTTCTTTTATTTGCTCAAAAACTGCCAGCATTTTTGGATCTTTGGTGATCAATCGCCCTAGAGCATGATGGTGCTTCAAGTGTCCCTTAAGGATCTCCAGATCCGTTTCATCCTTGAACATAATCAACGCACCGATGTTGTTGTTAATCTCATCTGTAAGCGGTAAAGTCAGCATTTCCAGTATTTTTTTCTTCCCATCAGGTCTGACAAAATCAATCCGTTTCCTGGTATTATTATATTCCTCTTTATTCAGTGATCCGTCGCAAAAATCGCAGTTCCCCCCACAAAATCTACCCGCAAAAACATCATGGCAGTCTTTTCCCAAAATATATTCCCGCTTCAGGGAGGTAATTTTTTCTGCTGCTTTGTTGAAAAAGAAGATGATTCTTTTTTCGTTGTGTGCCATTACACCATCCAGCATATTATCGAGAATCAGTTGTTGATGCCTTCTGGCAATAAATAGCGTATTTAAAGAATCAGAATTAAAAAGAGTGTTTATATTCTTCCTGATCATATCCATCGCTTTTTTGACTAATTGAATGTCATTTTTCTGACCATCATCTTGGGTTGAGTCTGGTGTATTCCAGTGAAAATGAGGCATCATTGCAGGGAGTATGGTTCTTGAAATATTCTTTGGATCACCGATGGTGATGATAAGATCAAACATATAAGGTTTGATTTTATGGAAAGAGAGGTTGCTGGAAGTTGAGACATCAAACCCGTCTTCTGCTATAAGTTGCCTGACAACTGGACTGATTTCACTTGGTGAAACAGTGGCACTTTGAAACTCAATATTGTTATTAATATCTGAATTCCGAGCAATAACTTCCGCTATCATGTGAAGATTGAAGCAACTATTGCTAAGAAAAAGAACCAAATGTTTGTGATTATTAATTGTCATTCTTTTCTTTCAAAATTCAGATGCTGAACAATATCAGACCTGGTACTCTGAAATGAACTGCGGTTAAAGGGATCGATATTCCTGCTTACACCAACCCGGGTCTTTTGCCTTTTCTTTACCAGGAGTGATAAAAAAGACACCAAAAAAAACTACCAAAGATCTTTCTTGTGCCGCTGCAGGTTTCGTATCTCACTATGGGACTAATAAAATTATGATGAAGATGTCTTGCAGGTAACCGACTAAAGTACTCAGGGCAGCAAAGGGATCGCATAGGCATCGTTAGTTTATGGAAATATCAAAAATAATAGAAAGCCTTCATCTCCAATCCTAATTCTCCAGGGAATCCCGGTTCCTTGGAATTAGGCAAATCAATCAAATTGTATTATCTGGCTGATTTATTTCTGGTAGCCTGTCCCGGGGCAGGGTTATCTTAAAGGTAGTGCCCTGGTCGAGAACAGAATCAAAATCCACTTTACCTCCATGCTGCTGAATGATCTTTTTTGTCATCAACAGACCCAGACCTGTTCCTCCCAAGCCTTTCGTAGTAAAGAAAGTGGTAAAGATTTTCCTTTTAATCTCATAGTCCATCCCGCAACCATTGTCAACGACTTCATAGACAATTGAATTGTCATTTTCGTATACACGGAAGATTATAAGGAGATCATCAGGATTTTCACTGATGCAGCAGGCATCAATTGCATTTCCCAGAAGATTGGAGAGACATTCATGCATTCCCTCTTCATCAAGGGCTGCCGGTCCAATGTTATCCTGAAACTCAGATACTAATTTAATGCCCAGTTGTCTGATTTTTACAGAATAAGTATTCACCACTTCCCTCGCGATTTCCACTGGGTCACACAGGCCGGTTTTGATTTCCTGCCCTTTGGAAAAATTAAGGAACTCTTTGACAAAGGTAGACACTCTTTTAGTATTACGATTAAGCATCTCCATTCCCTTCTGAATTCTGGCAGCATCTCCCTTCTGAAGACCGGAGTTAAGCATATACTCGCCTCCTTCAAGACCGGTTAAGACGTTTTTAATTCCATGAGCCAAACCTGCAACAGTTTTTCCAACTGCGGCTAACCGCTCCGCTTCAAGGTTCTCCGCTTCCAGTTTTTTAATCCTGCGAATATCATGAATCCAGAATGCTTTCCCCTTGTATTGTTCATTTGCTAGCAGTTTGATTCCGGTTAACCGGGCAGGGAAAGAGTCTCCGTTTATATTGCAGACCTTTGTTTCATGCAGATAAACAGGACCTTCACTGGTTGATACTTTTTCCAGAAACCCCTTGGGAAAAATGGTAATAAAATCTTCATCCCGCAAATGACTTTTGTCTTTTATATCCAGCATTCTTTCAGCTGCCTGGTTAAAAACAGTAATATTGTCATTTTCATCCACTGCGATTATCCCGTAGAGTGACGATGAAATCAGAGATATCATCGTCGTATTGGTCATTTTTAGCTCTTCCTGGAGTTCCAGTGTTTCCGTGATGTCAACAGCCATTTCCAATACATAATCAGATATCCCGTTTTCAATTTCAAAAGGAACCGTGGTAACCAGTAATTCGATTGGTTTACCCTCTTTGTCTATTACTGTGGAACGACCCGAATGCATTTGACCGTCACTGAAAGTACGCAGTGCCATGCAGTCATCACACATGTCAGATCTATTTTTTAGTATTTCATAACAATAAGCTCCTTCAATAGGGCCAAAAAAGCTTCTTGTCTTCTTGTTGATTTCGATGATTTTGAAATTCTTGTTAATAATCAATATATCATAAGGGACATGTTCAAAGAGGTTCAGATATTTCTGGTGTATCAATTCTGTATCGGAAATATCAGTAGTCGTTTCTATAATATAAGGGATTTTTCCGTTATCATCTATTACAGGAAATGTTTTTCGTATCTGGCAGGATTTTTTGCCATACTGGTTCCTGCTGATATCTTCAAATGCTCTGGGAATCCCATCTTCAAAAACCGCAACACCTTTGCAATGGGGGCATTTGGAATCCAGATGCTTATAAACCTCATAACATTTTTTATGCTGCCAGGCACCAAATTTACCTTCAAAATCGCGGTTAACCTTAACGACATTATACTCCGTATCTATAACAACAGCAGACATGGGCAAGGCATCGAACAGGTTTTGTTCAATCCATTGATTCAGGTTGAAGGATTGGGTCATGGATATCCTTTACAATTATTCGGTTAGATCTATAACTGTATTGTCTTCTTTCCACAGTACATGGTGGCAGATTCAGTTTCAAGTGCCATTAGTAGCACGCTTGTGTTTTTATTCTGCTGGACAAAATCATATTGCACTGCAACTCTTCCTATTCACTAAAACAGTTTTTTTTAAACCCGGTAAAAAATATATTGAAGAAATACTGAGAATGTGACCAGTTAAGGAGAAGCAGAATTTAATGACAATTGATTCCAATCGATCAGAACTTATTGAATCTGCGTCGTTGGCACTTTTACTACGATTTTGCGAATAGTGCAAAAAATGGGAATTCTGTTCGTGTGTTAATATCTCGTGTCTCATGTTGGTCTCGTATTAATAATTATGAGACGGCAGTTTTCCCCTTCACGGCTTTGAATATAACAAATGTTGTTGATAAAAGATATCTTTTCATCTCTTTGTCTTGCTGTTTATAATAATTAGGTTGAGACATAAGGATTATTATTGTGTTCACAAGTTGACATTTATCTGATTTTTTAGGCTTTATTTGGAGGGTGATATTTTGCTATTGGCACGTATTATGCTGCTGAAGATCACAAAACATCATAATGTCTCATATTATACCCGCAAATTAGATGGAGATGGCAACTAAACAGGAGACTGCAAATAAGAATCTGGCAAACCTCATTGCACTTTGCTGTGAAATGCTGGAATTAGCTGATCTTGGGGATAATTACCGGGTTGATGATGGCTGTGGGGTGGTTTTTGGATCTTTACGAGATTCTGCGTATAAGATAAGAAGGTTAGCAAAGGAAGAACTGCTTAAACATGATAGCAGAAGGGAGACAAAATCACGGAATCGGCAATCCAAACCGAAGACTTACTGCGATTTGTCGACCAAGATCGAAAGTATTCAATCTGAATAATCCATTAATGCTAATAATTGCACTTCTTACAGATCATGAGTATAAGAAAAAAAGTCCTGGTCGTGGATGATGAGCAAGACGTTTTGATCTATCTGTCGACACTGTTTGAAGACAACGGATTTGAAGCAGTTACCGCTTCAGATGGTATTAGGGCGTTGCAGACTGCCAAATCAGAAATCCCGGATCTGATTACCCTGGATATAACAATGCCTGAACAATCAGGAATCAAAACCTATCAGCATTTAAAAAACGATGATCAACTTCGTACTATTCCGGTTATTATTATCACAGCCGTTGGCGAGTCTATAAAAAGTGTTCTGAACGAATTTGCATCTTTCCCGAAGCCGGAAGGATTTATCAGTAAACCCGTTGACCAGAAGAGTCTTATTGCCCTTGCAAAAAACTTATTGTCTTGAATTTGGATACGATTAATAGAATTCTGTGCATCTCATCCGGCGGTGGATGATTATTTTGAAACAAGAAAACCCGATTGCATGATCAAATGTATCCTGCGATATAGCCAGCACCATCCGTCATGGCTTTAGATTTCTTGTTGCAATTATTCAAACAAAGGAGATAAAGAATGACGCTCTCATCGGAAAAAAGAATCCTGGTAGTGGATGATGAACCGGATGTCAGAGATTTTTTGGCTACCTGTTTGGAAGATGCAGGTTTTCAGGTTGAAACAGCAATAGATGGGTTTGACGCTTTGGAAAAAATCGAAAAGCATCCACCTGATCTGATTACGCTTGATCTGGTAATGCCCAGAATTTCCGGGATTAAACTGATGCGCAAACTTCATAAAAATAAAACCTTGAAAAAGATCCCGATAATTATCGTAACTGCACACGCCAAAGATGAGCTGGGCCAAAAGGATCTTGAGGAATTATATGCAGAAGAGGTCAGACCGGCTCCTGAATATATCGTTGAAAAACCAATAACCCCATCAAAACTAGTTGCCGGAATTGCCAAGATTTTGAATGTACAAATAATTGGTGAGATTGCCTTGGAAAGAAATGATATATTGAATCTGGTAAAAACCTGCAGTCCCGAAAAACTAAAGGAGATACAAAACCTATTGGGTTAAAACGAAAAATAGAAAAATTAACTGTTTTACTGGATACCCGGAACTGGCGTATTTGATCTGCTTTGGTAATAAATATCTTAAGCTGATTTTTGTCTTCAATAATCAATGGGTAACTATTCAGGATGTTAGACTAAAAGGTAGAAGGTTTTTATGTTTATGAATTGATCAATTGAACGTTTGCTGCTCCCTACAACATAAAGAAAGGTATTAAATTTTTCTGTTTTACCTGAAAGTCTGATACCATAACCTATCCTCCTGGGTCGTTACAACTTTAGCCTGTAATAGGGCAAGTGAGGCGACGTTGCGACATCAATCCTTTCGACATGGAGTTCATCCCAAAGAGGAGAAGTCTTACACCCAATCAAAATCCATCGAATCGATTCCCCTTCCCGACGAAGTTTTTATCCCGCTTCAACAACATATAGGCCGTGCCTGTACAGCTATCGTGAACAAAAAAGATGAGGTAAAAACCGGTCAGGTAATCGGAAAGGCATCGGGATTTATTTCCAGTCCTGTTCATTCCTCCGTAACAGGGATAGTTAAGGAGATTGGCCTAAACATGAACCACCTGGGCGTAAGAATTCCCACTGTACGTATTCAAAGAACCGGAGATGATGACTGGCAGTATTTGACAATCCCTGACAACTGGCAATTAGCTTCATCTGAAGAGCTGAACAGGGTTGTTTTTGAAGCTGGCATTGTAGGAATGGGAGGTGCCGCTTTTCCTTCCCATGTAAAGCTATCCCCACTCCTGGAAAAACCTGTCGATTCTTTCATTTTGAACGGCTGTGAATGTGAGCCTTATCTTACCTGTGATCACCGGATCATGCTGGAGCAAACCGATAAAATTTTAACCGGCATGGCAATTATTATGAAAATGCTGGCAGCAAAACAAGGATTTATCGGTATTGAAAAGAATAAGCCGGATGCCATTAAGAAGATGAGGGAACAAGTAAAAGCTGGTGACTACCCGTTTAAGGTCGTCCCTCTAAAGGTCAAATACCCGCAAGGCGCCGAGAAGATGCTGATTAAAGCCATATTGAATCGCAAAGTCCCTACAGGTGGCTTGCCCGGTGATGTGGGTGTTATTGTCCATAACGTGGGAACTGCTCTCGCTGTAACGGAAGCCGTGGTCGAAGGAAAACCGCTAATTAAAAGAGTTGTCTCCATGACGGGTGATGCGCTACACTCTCCCAAAAATGTTGAGATAAGGATAGGATCACCCCTTAACTATATCATCAAACATTGTGGTGGTTTAAAGGAGGAAGCCACCTCAATTATACTGGGAGGCCCCATGATGGGGGTTTCATTGTTTGATCTGTCAATTCCCATAGTTAAAGCATCCAGTGGTGTTTTATGCACCCGACACCCTCAAAAATCCTCTCAGGAGCCGGGTCCATGTATTCGCTGCAACTCCTGTGTTTCAGCCTGTCCGATGTTTCTTCTCCCAAACAGACTGGCCCGGTTTTCAGAGAAGGAGTTCTACGAAGAAAGTGATCGTTTTGGTATCTTAAACTGCATTGAATGTGGATGTTGCGTTTATGTTTGCCCTTCTAAAATACCTCTATTACAGTGGATAAGAGTGGGCAAATTTATCGTTAACGAAAACAAGAAACTAGCTGCCAGCTAAATCTGGATTACAATTGAAGAGGTTGTTTAATGGAACCAACACCAGAAAAAATGACCAATCAATCGAAAAAAGATCCCAAAGAAGCGTTTTGGAAACCCGAGGGCATCCCCTTGGTTTTAGCATCCTCACCCCACGTTACAAAAAACACCAGTGTCGTAAAAATAATGTGGTCAGTGATACTGGCCCTGCTTCCCGCTTCGGTAATGGCTGTTATCTACTTTGGGCGATCAGCAGTTTTTTTGATTGTGGTTTGCGTTATATCTTCTCTGATTACAGAAGTGATCATCAGGTTCATCAAAGGCCAGAGTCTAATCATTAAAGACGGAAGTGCCATTATCACAGGTCTGCTGCTGGCATTGACTTTGCCTCCGACTTTTCCCCTCTCCAGTGCTGTAATAGGGTCGGTTTTCGCTATTGCCATCGGTAAGCAGGTTTTTGGTGGCTTGGGATATAATATTTTTAATCCTGCACTGATTGGTCGAGCTTTTCTTCAAGCCAGCTTCCCGGTTCCCATGACAACCTGGGTTTTACCATTTGTAAAATTTGATGGAATTAGCGCTGCCACACCCTTGGGGCTGTTTAAATTCGAAAAGATCTCCACCGATCTGCTGTCGCTTCTCACGGGAAATATTGGCGGCACCCTGGGAGAAACCTGCGCCTTGGCGATAATAGGCGGGGGATTGTTTCTGCTGATTTTACACCATGCCGACTGGAGAATTCCATTAAGCTGTCTGGCAACGGTGCTTATCATTAGTACCGGCTTTTGGCTTGTAAATGATCGGGAATTTGCCAATCCTTTGTTTCATCTGCTATCAGGAGGTTTGTTGCTGGGAGCTTTTTTTATGGCTACCGATATGGTAACCTCACCCATTACACCAAAAGGTACCTGGATATTCGGTATGGGGGCTGGCGTGCTTATAATGGTCATAAGACTATTCGGGGGACTGGCTGAAGGGGTCATGTACTCAATACTTCTCATGAATGCGGTGACACCGTTAATTAATCGATACACAAAGCCGCAAATTTTTGGAGAAAAGCCAAAATGAAAACAGCACTCAAAATGTTTTTGGCTTTAACCCTTATATCCGTGTTATCAGGAGCTTTGTTGGCCGCAATGGACAGTTATACGGCACCCAGGATACAGGACAATTTTTACAGAGATCTGATTGAGGCCATAACCCTGGTTTTACCGAAGTATGATCGTTATGAAGAGGTCAACACAAATCAGTATCCAATCTATGTTGGAAAACAGGAAGATCTCGATGACCCGGTTGGTTTGGCTTTTAAAGTAACTGGGAACGGTTTCCAAGGGAAAATCTCAATCATGATTGGCGTCACTCCTGATTTCTCTCATCTGACAGCCATTAAAATTCTTGAGCAAATCGAAACTCCCGGATTGGGAACCAAAATTGTAATTGATCCTTCCAATAAAAAAGATCCTTATTGGTTTGCCAATCAATTTAAAGATCTGAAGCTGGAGCCTTATATCAAATTAGTAAAAAACGTGAAGCCTAAAAACGACAATGAAATCCAGGCCATAACCGGAGCAACCATATCGTCCAAAGCAGTTGTTCGAATTTTAAACGAGCGAATCAAGGAGGTTGAAGAGGCGTACCGAAAGCAGTTAAGTGTTAAAACCGACTAAATCCAGGAAAACAAATGCCAAAAAGAGTAAATAAGCTGTCCTATGAGTTCTTGAAAGGGATATGGGATGAAAACCCGGTGTTAATAAGCCTGCTGGGGTTATGCCCGACACTTGCCGTTACCAACTCGGCTATTAATGGTCTGGCCATAAGCTTGGCCACCGGGTTTGTTTTAATCTGTTCCAGTCTGTTAATCTCGTCCGTTAGAAAACTGATACCCAAACAAGTTCGCATAGCCTGTTATATTGTGATAATAGCAACATTTGTAACCATTGCGGATCGATACCTTGCAGCATTCCATCCGTCTATCAGCAAAGACCTGGGGCCGTATGTCCCTCTGATTGTCGTTAACTGCGTGATTCTTGGCAGGCAGGAGGCCTTCTCTGCGAAAAACAATCCCTGGCGATCTACTCTGGACAGTAGCGGTATGTTTGTCGGATTCCTACTGGTTTTACTGGTTCTTGGAAGCATCAGGGAAATACTGGGATCAGGTTCGGTTTTTAATTTTCAGATAATGGGAGACTGGTTTATACCCTGGATGGTGATGATCCTGCCTCCGGGCGCTTTTTTTACACTTGGAATTCTAATCGCATTGGTAAACCTGATTAATCAAAAACGAGCTAAATGATGGAACTGATTTTAATATTCATTTCAGCCGCAGTCGTTAATAATTTTGTTCTGTCCTATTTTTTGGGGATCTGTCCCTTTGTCGGCGTGTCCAAGAGAATCTCTTCTGCCGTCAGTATGGGAATGGCTGTAACATTTGTCATGACAATAACCGCCGTCGTAACCTGGCTGATTTATCATCTGATTCTGGTTCCTTTTAAACTCGAGATCCTGGAGTATGTGACCTTTATCCTGGTCATCGCCTCGCTGGTGCAACTTGTAGAAATGTTTATTCAAAAAATAAGTCAACCTCTCTACGAAGTCCTGGGGATTTACCTGCCCTTGATAACCACCAACTGTGCAATTCTCGGGTTGGCTTTGTTTGCAGTCCTGAGAGAGTACACTTTTATTGAGAGCATAATATTTGGGGTGGGTGCCGGAGCGGGTTTTACCCTGGCATTGGTCATTATGGCTGGTATTCGTGAGGAATTGGAGCTGGCAGAGGTTCCCGGTATTTTTCAAGGAGCCGGGATAACGATGATTGTAGCAGGATGTTTGGCGTTAGCTTTCATGGGGTTTGCCGGCATTTCATAGATTGGATCTCGACAGACTTTGCCTTCTGCCTGGATAGGATTTGCAGTTTATTGAATGATTAATGGCATCTTCAACAATATTAGTCTTATATCCAACTTTTAACCCCGAATGAGCATGAACTTGACTTCTTTGATTGTATCGATGATCTGCCTGGGAGGATTGGGGGCCCTGTTTTCACTGGGACTGGCTTTAGCCCATGCCAAACTGCAGGTTTATGTTGATCCCAGATTGGAGAATGTTGTCGAAGAATTGCCGGGAGTGAACTGTGGAGGTTGTGGTTATCCCGGCTGCAGCGCTTTTGCAAATGCAATCATCTCCGGAATGGCAGAAATAACCGCATGTCCGGTAAACACGCAAGATGGGATAACCGGTATTTCAGATATTATGGGGGTGCAGGCTGAAGTAAAGGTTAAGGAATACGCCAGGGTGCTGTGCCGTGGCGGCAATAACGAGACAATTCCAAAAGCAGATTATCGTGGTATCAAAACCTGCATTGCAGCACATCTAACATTCGGAGGCGATAAGCTGTGCCGATACGGTTGTCTCGGATACGGCGATTGCGTAAGCAGCTGTCCTTTTGATGCTATCCAAATTGATGATAATGGTTTGCCCCGGGTCAATGAAGACAAATGCACCGGTTGTGGAAATTGTGAAGAAATTTGTCCACGAAGCATCATTGAGATCCATCCGGCCAATCACAATCTGTTTATATTTTGCAAGAGCCAGGATGAAGCAAAATATACTCGCTTGGTTTGTACACGCGCCTGTAATGGCTGCAAATCATGTCAGAAAAAAGCAGGGGAAGACAAAATCAGCGTTATAAACAATCTGGCAAGAATTAACTATGACATTTACGGAGTTGTAGATGAAGTCCCCACTACACAATGTAAAAATCATGCCATTGATCTGCTTAGAAATCCTTTTGAGATGAATCCATTAAACAAGAAAAACCATGACTCTGTTTGAAGCAGAATCCGGAGTCGTTATCAGCATTTCGGGAAGTAGAGCTGTCGTACGACTTACAGGAACTGACGTATGCCAGCATTGTGCTGTTAATATATTCTGCCGGACTAATAGCACAGATACAAACGAGGTTACGGTCCAGAACGAGATAGGAGCAAATGTTGGCTCCCATGTTCGGTTATCTGAAAAAGGTAATCTGTTGCTGCTCCTGGCGGTACTGCAATTTGGTGTGCCTCTTACAGGCCTTTTACTGGGAATCCTTTTTGCCCGTTTTTTTCAAATCTCAATCGACAGTTTTCCGGATGAGCTAAGCATGAGTCTGTTCGGTTTTTTCGGATTGATATTAGGTGGAGCAATAACCTGGTTCTGTTTAAAAAGGAAAGCTGTCAATATCTCCCCCGCTTTTAGAATCATTTCAGTCGATCCAGCTGACCAAACCTCGGTTTGATTATTCCTGACATTAATTCGCTTCATTCAGAACTTTATTAATTTCTCGCTTATATTTATCATGCTATTTTAAAGTAGATTTCAAGAAACATTATCCGGATGAAACCATAAAAAATCTGAACTGTTTTTCATTTTTGCCAAGGAGTCAGCATGATTGTAAAAGAAAAACTAAACCAAGCTATTGAAATATTGAATGACTTAAAAATTGACATGTGGTTGATTTTCTGCAGAGAATCAACAACGATTCCTGATCCTTCCATACCCCTGGTAGTCGGACATAATATTGTCGGACAGTCAGCCTTTCTGATCACAAAGAACGGTGATACCATCGCCATTGTGTCCGGATACGATGCTGCTGACTTTATCAATTCGGGGGTCTATAAAGAGGTTATTTCATACAAGGAGAGTATCTCGGATGAATTACTGCAAAAACTTTATCAACACAACCCGGGAACGATTGCCATAAATTATTCAAAAGGTAGTGTTTCTGCGGATGGTCTTACCCATGGGATGTACCTGCTTTTAACCGAGTATTTAACAGACACGCCTTATCTCAATAAGCTGGTCAGCGCCGAAAAAATACTGTTCAGCGTAAGAGGGAGAAAAAATCGGTTTGAAATCGACCATCTAAAGAAGGCTGCTGTCATTGCCGATCAATGCTGGCATATGTCAATACCAATGATCGAACCGGGTATGACCGAAATTCAAATTGCTGCATTGATTGCCAATAATTTGCAGAAACTGGGTTCACGCAACTCCTTCAATCCCATTGTGAATGCCGGGGCAAAAACCAGCCCTGGTCACGGATCTCCAACAGATGCTGTCTTGGAGGAGGGCGATTTGTTGCATATTGACTTCGGGGCATTAGTGGAGGGTTACTGCTCCGATATTCAACGGGTGGCTTACTTCAGGCGAAAAGGTGAAATATCCCCTCCCGAACCTTTACTGCGAGCATTCGATAAAATAAAATCAATCATTGATGTCACCTCAAAAGAATATAAAACAGGAGCACTTGGTTTTGAGATAGATGGAATTGCCAGGAAGATGCTGAGAGATAATGGCTATGAAGAATACAATCACTGTTTGGGACATCAGATCGGAAGAGAAGTACATGACGGGGCGTCGCTGGTAGGTCCAAGCTGGAAAAGATACGGGGAGGCTCCCAGAATACCGTTGGAAGCCAACAACACCTTTACGGCAGAACTTGGAATATCCTTGCCAGGGATAGGGTATGTCAGCCTGGAAGAGGACTTGATGGTTACTGACGAAGGAGGAGTCTTCCTGGGACCAAGACAAACCGAATTGATCATCAAGTAGGGGATGTTGTTGACAAGGCATACAAAAGTTTCAGAAACAAAACTGTTCAATCAAGTGATAACACCTTTCTATCGCTAGTTATTTTAACACCGTTTTTCATGCCATAGCATTAAACAAAACCAAATCATCAACATTTTTTTGTACACTTAGTCAACAACGTCCCCTTGTTCTGTTTCCGTTTCAGTTAGAAAAAGGAGTTACAGGTACTCAGTTGCAGGGGCTCTTGACACTCTTCAGTCCAGTTTCTTACTATCAATGCTTTATGTCTTTTATTCAGTATTAGTTTGTTCAAAACCCTATTGATGTTCTTTACCGAGCCCATAATATCCGTCCTGGTTTTTAAGGTTGGTGTGAATAGGGATTTGAATACTTACAGCTTTGACTATTTAGTGAGAAACCAATGAGCGATTATTTTAAGAATACTCCAGACGGGAATGGAATGTTTGGAGAATATGGCGGTAGTTTTATTCCGCCGGAACTCCAAAAAGAGATGGATCAGATTACGGATGCCTACTATGCCATCAGCAAATCCCATCAGTTCATTTCTGAATTAAGGAGTATTCGCAAACATTTTCAGGGTCGTCCAACGCCGGTTTATTTTGCGAGAAATCTATCTGAGGAGTGTGGGGGAAGGATCTATTTGAAACGGGAGGATCTGAACCATACAGGGGCTCATAAACTGAACCATTGCATGGGCGAGGCGCTGTTGGCCAAATATCTTGGTAAAAAGAAGCTCATTGCCGAAACGGGGGCCGGTCAGCACGGTGTTGCTCTCGCAACTGCAGCCGCCTATTTTCGGTTGGATTGCGAGATCCATATGGGAGAGGTGGATATCGCCAAAGAGCACCCCAATGTTGTTCGCATGAAGATACTTGGGGCAAAAGTAGTTCCGGTGACTCACGGTCTCAAAACTTTGAAGGAAGCGGTGGATAGTGCTTTTGAAGCATACCTGAAAGATCCGGTCAATGCGATCTATTGTATCGGATCCGTTGTCGGACCGCATCCCTTTCCAATGATGGTGCGGGATTTTCAGCGTGTCGTTGGGGTTGAAGCCAGGGAGCAATTTTTTGAGATGACCGGTGAGATGCCGGATAATGTTGTAGCCTGCGTGGGAGGCGGGAGCAATGCCATGGGTATCTTTTCGGCTTTTCTGGATGAACCGTCAACAAGTCTGTATGGCGTGGAACCTTTGGGAAGGGGTGACCAGACCGGAGACCATGCGGCGACTTTAACTTACGGAAGACCGGGTCTGCTTCATGGATTCAAGTGTTATCTGCTACAGGATGAACAAGGGGGACCGTCTCCGGTTTATTCAATTGCGAGCGGATTGGACTATCCGGGAGTCGGGCCGGAGCATTCCATGCTGTTTGATAAAAAGAAGGTGCACTACAAAACCGCCTCGGATAAAGAATGTCTTGATGCTTTTTTTAAACTAAGCCGTAAGGAAGGCATCATCCCGGCTTTAGAAAGCGCCCACGCGGTGGCCTATGCTATGGAACTGGCAAATGCGAAACCACGTCAATCCATCCTGGTTAATCTTAGCGGTCGTGGAGATAAGGATATCGACTTTGTGGTAGAAAACTTCGGCTATGGTGAGGATAGTTAACGGCAATGATGCGAAGGGTATGATTCACAAGGATGTTCTGTATACTCTTATAAGTGTGGTATTGGAGCAAACGAAACGAGGAGTCTGCCTTTCTCAGCCACTTCAAACACTATTTTGACATTACGGTAGGTTCTAACGCTGGTTGCTTAAGGTGGGTAACCGGAAAAGGCATTACGGAGCTTAATCAGTTCATGTTTTTTGCATCATCCATGAAATGAGGTTCCAGCGTTTGTTTATTTTTTTTGCAGTTCTCAGGTGCTTGAACACGTACCATTCAAAGATGCCAATCAGTCGATAGGATGCCTTGATTTTTTTATAAATGGAGGAAGATTTAAAGCGTTTCTCCAGAAAATCTACATTATTCTCGCTCCAGAGTTCCTCAACCATGGCTTCGGGCGCTAAGGTTGAGGGTATGGATTGCAGCATCTCTTTTATCAGAAACACCCAGTTGCTTGCCATCACCATGCCGGAATACAAGCCGGAGGAGCCAAAAGGATCGATAAAACCGGCGGCATCTCCAATCAAAACAACTCCCGGAATGGGAATAAATCTATCCACCATTTTGGCATTGGACAAACCGGTGGGTTCTTCCAGTTCAATCTCCGCATGGTCGAAATAGGAGCTGAACCCAGGGTAGTCTGTTTTTAGATGGTTCCAAACAGAAAGCATCAGTTCATTGTCAGGCATCTGCACTGTTTTGGTCATTTTGGGACCATGCATCATACGAAGCATTAGCCCCAGCTCAACCTTTTTGCCTCCCACCGGGAACATGTAAGCCACCGATTGTGGGAAATCGGGGGCCAGCGAAAGGTCGCCATTGCCAATTAAATAAAACTGAAGATCGGGTATCTTACCGATATCAAAATCAGCGATGGTCGCCCGACACTTGATCATGGGACATATAAGCTGGTCGTAATCAACGTGAGCTTGCTTTCCAATGACGCTCCTATGGCCGTCACAAGCAAATACGGCTTTCCCTTTAACTTCCATTACCTTGTTGGATGGATCGGAATAGACAACACCGCTGCATATCCCTGATGGACTGAAAAGCAGGCTCTCAACACAGGCGTTGGTCCTTATTTCCAGATCCAGGCTGTCTGCCTTGGAGAGCAGTCTATCGATCAGATCCCGCCACTCAAAAAAGTAAAGGGGCTTCTCTCCGTAAAGCTTGAATCTTTTTTGATCTCCCGGACTGTGATAGATCGAATGCCCCTGGCTCTTAAAACACTTTGACTCAAAAAACTCAATCCCCAACAAACTCTCCAAGAATGGATTTGATCTGAAGCTTTCTCCTCTCGGTTGAGGCCCGGGCTCAGTGCCTTTTTCCAGAATCAGGGTTTTTAACCCATTTTGAGCTGCGATAATTCCTGCAGTAAGTCCGGCCGGTCCGGCTCCAACGACTATTAAATCGTAAAATTGTTCTGCATTCATCTTATCTTCCGGTCTAAAGGGTTAAATCAGCATTGGTGGAAATTTATTTTAAGACAAACTATTCTTTTTCAGCAATGTCCGGTTAGGTTATTGCTACAACAACGAGAAACGGCTTTCAAAATAATGGAATGTACAAAGACGCCATTACTTTGACTTAACTATTATTTGTTTAGAAAAAGTAGGATGGGCTACTCGTTGCCCATCAATAGAAAGCAATG
>Ga0180009_10001596_pt1 | contig 27528 bp, 31 predicted proteins | sample OS_PC_MetaG_FD_123537 | JGI IMG/M metagenome (GOLD analysis project Ga0180009, IMG submission 123537) | Groundwater microbial communities from the Aspo Hard Rock Laboratory (HRL) deep subsurface site, Sweden - OS_PC_MetaG | ecosystem: Environmental > Aquatic > Deep subsurface > Groundwater... | reverse complement strand
CTTGCGGCGGGGTAAACATGCGGAAGGGGGGTGTGGGGGGAAACTACGTTTCCCACCATCATCTAAATTGTTTTGTGTTCCGCTTTGATACCCTGCCCGCTTGCGGCAGGGAGCTTCATTTCGGCCACAGGCTGTATATAACTCATTGAAATTCAGATTAAAAAAAATATTTTCATTTTCACCGACATCTTGCCTAATTCGGCATATTAATTGCTACCTAACCCTATTGATCGGGTTCAAATCCGATTGAGAACGATCAAAGGAAATAAAATTATGGTTGATCTGCTAGTCTCGGATAAAACGATAAATCTCTTGGAAAAATCCCTGGACGTCTCCGCCCGCCGGCATCGGATTATCACGAACAATATCGCAAATCAGGATACCATGGGATATCAGCCCAAGGCGTTGGATTTCAGAAAAGCTCTAGAGCAGGAGCTGGAAAAGGGTTCGGGACCGGTGACCCGAACCCACTCCAAGCACCTGAAGCATCAATCAAAACCGTCTCGGTCGGCACGAAACCGGGCAGCCGGGCAGCCGGGCTCCGGTCCCTTCGATATCGAGAAGGAGATGACCAACCTTATGGAGAACAACATCAAATATCGGACCAGCGTAGAGATGCTGATTCGGAAAATGGGGATACTCAAAAACGCCATTGTTGAAGGAGGTCGCTAATGGATTTATTGCAAGCCTCACGGGTTAGTGCCACCGGGCTTACCGCCCAGCGGACCAAGATGAAGATCATTGCCGAAAACCTTGCCAATGCGGAGACCACCCGAACTCCGGAAGGCGGGCCGTACCGAAGGAAATTGGTCGTGCTTTCGGAAAAATCGGCCGAGCGGTTTCGAGGGGTATTGGGACGTGTGCAGGTCGGGGAGAACGGGGTTGAAGTCACGGAGATTATCCCTTCAACCGATGATTTCCGGCTGGTGTACAACCCGAGCCATCCGGATGCGGATCCCGATACCGGATATGTAACCATGCCCAACATTAATGTCTTGACCGAAATGGCGGACATGATGGCGGCAAGGAGAGCTTACGATGCCAATGTTACGGCCATATCCAACACAAAAGCGATGATCAACCGGGCGCTTGAGATCGGCAGATAAATAATCGCCGAGCCGTTAAGGCTTCGGCACCGATGATAAGGAAGGAACCATGGATAAACTCATCATTGACGAGAGCATAGCTTCTTCTCCGACCCAAATCTTGAGAAAGACACAGGACCAGGGCTTCGGCAGCCGATTGAAGGCAGCCATTCAGGAGGTGAATCAAAATCAGCATTCGGCCGACAATGCCATTGAAAAAGTGGTTAAAGGGGAACTCGGCATCCATGAAGGAATGTTAGCCATCGGCAAAGCTGACCTTTCCCTGAAACTGCTTCTTCAGATCCGAAATAAGGTGATGGAGGCTTACAAGGAAATCAGTCGAATGCCTATTTAGGATGAACACGATCATCGAAAAAAAATCAGTCTTACGGACAGGAAAAGGACATGAGTCAATTGTTTGAGCAGATTATCGGTATATACAGAAGTTTACCGGCATCGCGGAAAGTATTGATGGGAAGCGTACTCTTATTGGTTGTTGCCGGTCTATCGGTCATGTTTCTCTGGGCCAACAAGATCGACTTCCAATCGGTTTATACCAATCTTACGCCGGAGGATGCCTCGCAAATCGTAGAAAGATTAAAGGAACAAAAGATACCGTACCAATTGACGGGAAACGGTAACGTGATCATGGTGCCGGCAGACAAAGTCTATGATGTGCGATTGGCCATGGCAGGAGCCGGTATTCCCAAAGGCAATGCCGTTGGGTTTGAAATTTTTGATGAGACCAATTTCGGCACCACCGAGTTTGTCCAGAAATTGAATTATCAACGGGCACTCCAGGGAGAGCTGGCAAGAACCATTAAGCAGTTTCGGGAAGTCATTGATGCCAGGGTCATGATCGTCATGCCCAAAACCTCGGTTTTCATCGAAGATGTGAAACCGCCGTCGGCTTCGGTCTTGCTCAAGACCCGATCCCATTTGGCTCGGGATAAGGTAGCTGCAGTGGTTCACCTGGTATCCAGTGCGGTTGAGAATCTCACCCCGGATCGGGTGACGGTTGTGGATACAACCGGAAAAGTTCTCTCCACCGGGGTTCCGGAACAGGAAAAAGCTGATGGTATGGCAAACAAACAGCTGGATTACAAGCTCGGATTTGAACAGAATCTGGCAGGACGCATACAGACCATGCTCGAGCGGATTGTGGGAGAAGGGAAGGCCATTGTCCGGGCTACGGTGGACATGGATTTTAACCAAGTGGACATCAACGAAGAGATATTCGATCCGGAAGTACAGATTGTTCGGAGTCGTCAAAATACAATGGAGAGTCAGGATCAGAAATCCGCCCCTGCCGCTGCTGCGTCCAGTGTGAATCCGGTCACGAGCACCAGGACCGCCAAAGAAACATCCGATGTGAGCAAACGCCAGGATGAAACGGTCAATTATGAAATCAATCGGACCGTCAGGCGAATCGTCAGGCCGGTGGGGTCGGTGAAGCGTGTGTCGGTTGCGGCTGTTTTAGACGGCAAGTATGAGGCGGAGACCGGAAAAGATGGAAATGTTGCACGAAAATACGTTGCCCGGTCCCCGGAAGAACTGGAGCAGTTCAAGAAAATCGTTCAAAAGGCCATGGGATATGATGCCGACCGGGAAGATCAAGTCTCGGTGGAATCTTTCCCTTTTTCATATATGACGGAGCTGGAAATGACCGAACCGGCCGGGTTTGACTGGTCGGTATTCGCCAAGCAGCACGGACGCAGTCTCATTAACATATTTCTGGTCCTGATGGTATTTCTATTCATTGTTCGGCCTTTGATCAAGAGCATGAAGGAGGTCCGCAGCGAAGTCGGAGGACAGGCCATGCTGACTGCGGAAGGAGAACAAGCATTGCTTGAAGCTCCTGAATCCGATCTGCTGCCTGAGCCGGAATTTTCGAGTAACCGGTCCAAGGCCATTCGTCAAGCGCAACAGGATGTTGAAAAAACCGCAACGCTCGTCAGAACCTGGGTAAATGAGGCGGGTTAATGAAAAAGCGAGCAATCGATCCGAAAAATCTAAACGGACCCCAGAAGGCCGCAATTTTCCTGCTTTCTATGGGGGAAGAACGTTCCTCTGAAATCTTCAAGCGGATGAGTGAAGATGAAATCAAGCGGGTGGCAACCAAGATGGCCGAGATCGAACAGATTCCCCCCGAGGCCTTGAATGAAGTGATGGATGAATTTATCTCCAATTTTAACGATCAAAACCGGCTGGTGGTTAAAGGGGATGCATTTTTAAAGAATGTCATCGGAAAGACCACGGACCGGGCAACAGCAGAGTCCATATTCAGAGAGATTGAAGATCGAAAACATGGGCTCCCGTTTGTATGGAGCAGGGATGTGGATGTTACCACGCTCATTTCCAATATCGAAGGGGAGCACCCCCAGACCATCGCCATGATCATGGCCTATCTGCCGGCAGAAATTTCATCGGAGATCATGATGTCCTTGCCGGATGAGCGAAAAGGGGACATTGCCATCCGGATCGCCCAACTGGGCAAGGTTCCGGATGAGACAGTACGGGAGGTGGATAAGGCCCTGCACGCAAAAATAAGTGATTCGGGCGCATCCGGTGCAGAAGCGGGCGGCTTGCAGACCCTGGTCGATATTTTGAACAATTGCGACCGGTCAACCGAAGATATCATCATGGAAACCATAGAAGACGATCACGGGGATATGGCCAATGACATCCGGGGAATGATGTTCGTGTTCGAAGATCTTTCGAAAGTGGACGACCGTGGCATGCGCGAGATTTTGAAAAAGGTTGAAAGCCAGCAGCTGGTGCTTGCCATGAAGACCGCGAGCGAAGAAATGAAGCAGAAAATATTGGACAACCTGTCTAAAAGGGCTGCTGAAATGCTCCTGGAAGATCTTGAGGTCATGGGGCCGGTCCGGTTATCCGAGGTGGAAGAATCTCAGCAAGGCATTATCCGTGCTGCAAAGGAGCTGGAGGCAGAAGGAACCATTGTTATTGGCGGCAAAGGAAAGGAGGATGTGCTTGTCTGATTCTGCGGCAAAACCTGTGCCTGAATGGAAACCCCTGTTATTTGACAATCTCGGTACCGGGGGGAGTGAAGGTGAACCCAAGGGATCTCCTCCAAGAGAGCATTCGAGTCGGGAATTCAAAATGCTCTACGACGCTTCGGAAGCCGGGACGGGCGCCAATCGATTTACCCCGCTCTATGCAATGGCCGACTTCGACTGCGGGAGTGCATCTGAAAACAATGACCCGGAACCGGATACCGAAACCTTAAGACAGCAGGCATATGAAGAAGGACTGGCTAAAGGCCAAGAAAAGGGCTATGGGGAAGGGATAAAAAAAGCCGAACCGGTGGTGACCCGGATGCAGGAATTGTTATCGGAACTTGAAGGGCTTTGGCACCACCTGGTTCAGACCTATGAAGCTCAAATCATCGACCTGGTGGGGCGTGCGGCTGAAAAAGTAGTGTTATCACACGTCGCCCTGGATCATGAGACCGTCAAACGGTCGATTCAGCAGGCCTTCGGCACCATCCCGGAACCGGTAAGCGCCACTATAGAAGTCAATCCAAAAGAGATGGAGTATATCGAAACCCTGAAAGAAGACTTCTTCACTCAGGTTAAGAGTTTGAAGCATGTCTCTTTCATTCCGAATGCTTCCGTCAGCCCGGGAGGATGCCGGATCAAAACCGACACCGGTGAAGTCGACGCCACCGTGGAGTCGCGATTGGATGCCGTTCGACAGAGCATTATGGATGTGGTCAGAGGGAAAGCTGCCGATGCCGGTTGAATTGAACCTAAAATGGGATTCCTATTTTGATGCATTGGATCGTTGTACGAGCCTGACCCTTGAAGGCCGAATCGTGAAAGTCATCGGTCTTATTGCCGAAGGTGAAGGGCTCGGTCTGAGCATCGGAAGCATGTGTCTGGTGGAAACCGATCAGGGGGCGAAAATTCGGGCCGAAGTGGTGGGATTCAGAGACGGCCGGATCCTTTTGATGCCTTACGGGGATACCCGCGGGATCAAACCCGGCAGCCGCATCCGGTTTGTGGATCGAAGCCCCCAGGTTCATGTGGGCGACGGATTCCTGGGAAGGGTCATAAACGGTATGGGGGAACCCATTGACGGCAAAGGCGGGATTTCAGCAAAAAAACAGTATCCGCTTTACGGTTCGGTCATCAATCCCATGGAGCGACGGCCCATTCGGGAGTTGTTGGATGTGGGAATCGGAGCCATCAATACCATGCTGCCCTTGGGCCGGGGACAGCGGGTCGCTATAATGTCCGGATCCGGTGTGGGCAAGAGTCTTCTGATGAGCATGATGACACGACATACCGCGGCAGACGTGACCGTCATCGGGCTTGTGGGCGAGCGGGGGCGTGAGGTCAAGGAGTTCGTGCAAAACAGCTTGGGACCCGAAGGGATGAAAAAAGCGGTGGTTGTTGCCGCCACCTCGGACAGTCCCCCTCTGGTTCGCATGCGGGGAGCCTATCTGGCCACAACCCTGGCGGAATACTTCAGGGATCAAGGAAAGGATGTCTTGCTCATAATCGATTCCATCACCCGTTTTGCCATGTCGTCCAGGGACGTCGGCCTGGCCGCAGGAGAACCCCCCACCAGTCGGGGATACACGCCGTCCTTTTTCGCACAGATACCGGTATTGCTTGAGCGGGCCGGAAGCGTTCAGGGCAAGGGCAGCATCACCGGAATCTACACGGTCTTGGTGGAAGGGGATGACTTGAATGATCCGGTGGGAGATACGGTTCGATCCATAGTGGACGGCCATATCGTCCTCTCCCGAAAGCTTGCAAACCGGGGGCATTATCCGGCCATCGATGTTCTGGATAGTGTGAGCCGGGTTTGCCGGGATGTTGTGGATGCCGGGCATAGCCATTTGAGGGATAAGGTTATCGATGTGCTTTCCACCTATCGGGATGTGGAAGATATGATCACCATCGGCGCCTACACCGACGGAACCGACTCCCGAGTGGACCAGGCAAAACAGCTGGTTCCAAAGATAGAAGGTCTTTTTCGGCAGGATATCGCCCATCGGGTTTCTTATGATCAGGGATTAAACAGCCTTAAGGCAATATTTCAGGAGTCAGGTCATGCGCTTATTTAAATTTCGTCTCGAATCGTTATTGCGATATCGAGAACATCTGGCCGAGCAAACCCAGCTGGAAGTTGCAAGGATCCGTTCCGATATCCTCGTATGTGAAGATCGCATCGCACGTCTTGAGATGTCGTATGCCCACACTGCAGAAGAACTGGACCAAAAGATGGGATCCGGTATCGATGTGAAGCAATATAAACAGTTCACCCATTTCCTTGCGGGGATTGAATCAAACATTGAATCGGAAAACATGCAAAGAAGAGAATTGCTTAAGCGCCTCGAAGAAAAACAGAAAGAACTCAAGCAGCGAACCACAGATAAAAAGACGCTTGAGAATCTTAAAAATCAACGGAGAGAAGATTATTACCAGAAAATGTTAAAATTAGACCAGAAAGAATCGGACGAGATGGTCATTCTCCGTCAAGCCGGAGGAGTCGGCGCATGAACAGCAGAAGTCGATTTCGTATGAAAGCATTGTTGATCGGTTTGTTGACCGCAAAGATCGGGGTTACTCTGGTCTATTTAACCGGAACCGTCTCCATTTCGGAGTTCTTCTTGACCCAGCCGGCAGCCATTGCCCAGGAAAAACCCGCAGAAAACCAGGAGAACAAGACCAAAACCGTTGAAACCGAAGCAAAGCCGAAGACGCCGCCACCGCCCAATGTGGACATTACCGCCGTATTGAAGCGATTGGATCGCGACCGAAAGCAAATCGAAAGGGAGAGGGAGAATATCCAAAAGCAGCGGGCGCAATTGGACACCCTCAAGCAAGAGATAGAGGAGAAGATCGAAAGACTTTCAAAGATTCAACAGCAGATTGCCGCCGATATCTCCAAACAAGAAGCCATGGACGATAAACGGAAGAAAGACCAACAGGCCGAAGAAGACGAAAAGATCAAAATGCTGAGCAAGGTCTATTCCAGCATGAAGCCGAAACAGGCGGCGGCCATCATCAATAAAATGGATATCGAGGTGATTCAAAAAGTATTTTCCCAAATGAAAGGCGAGCAGATCGGAAGCATACTCTCCTATGTGGATCAGGACCGGGCTGCCCTCATCAGTGAAAAACTGGCGGAAAAGAAACTCATACAAACCAATTAACCCTATCCTATAACCGCTCGAATTCGACACCTGGGCAATATTTTCCCCTCATCAGGGAAAAATATTCTGTTCGGCAGCAGCGATTCCAAACCACCGATTGTTGAAATTAATTATAACTATCCTAAATTAATATTAAAATTTGCACCAGTCGATTCTTGGCACACCCATTGCTCATAGGAAAGTTAAGGATTGGGATCATGGTCGATCTCATTTAATTTACGATAAACAGGAGATGGGAATGACACTTCCTGGAATACAAATCGATCAGATGTTCGAAAACTTCATCGGTTTCGGAGAGGGGAAAAAAGCAGGGGGAGAGTCCAACGACCTTTTCTCCGGAATGATGAACAATATCCTCAACCGGGTAAACGCCGACGAAGGGTTGACCCAAGGGAAACTTCTAAACGCGGATATTCGGAAAAAGAGCCCGGATCTGCTGGAGTCCATCAAAAAATACCTCCTTTCCAAGGGGATTTCTTTAGATCAGGTTTCTGCCGACGATGCAACCCTCGATAGATTGAAGCGGTTTCTCGAATCCGCCGGATTCAAGGGTGATGCCATCGGCCGTCTGTTGGGTGAATTGAAATCCGGTTCCTTTAAAAAGGGGGTTCGGCTGTCGGATGTTTTTGCAAAACTGTCGGAACTCAAGGAGACCCGGGATTCGGATATGTTGTTGGACATATCGGCGATGCCTTATATTGAGTCCATCCTGTCCAAGTTGCTGCCGGAGTCCGAATATCAACATGCCGCGTTAAAGGGTGTAATGACCGAAGGACAGGGGGTGGACCTCTCCAAGCTCATTGAAAATCTGAGGCGGATCATTGCCCAGCATCCTGAAAAAGGCAGATCCGTACCCACGGAAGCCGATCAGCGGCAACTGGCCGGATTATTGGCCAAATTCGGAATTGATTCTGAAAAGGGAATTTTGACGTTGGACCGGTTTGTATCCGGACTGGAAAGCATGGCTGCAAAAATCAGAATGCATCAATCAAACCGCAGGGTAGAAACCGCGGAATTGAAGGGCTTCTTCGATGGTCTGAAACCGGTGGATGATTCCGGAAGGAGATTAAAGATGGTTCAGGGCTTGAAGACAGACGATATTACCCAAAAGGTCTTCAATCCCGGGCATGGGGATAAGAACCCGAGAGCATTGCTTGAAACAGAAGGTAGAGCGGCGGATAACCGTATACTTCGCCCCCAAGGAGAAGCAGTAAAAGCCACTGAAGCGGCAAATGATGTTAAGAATACGGTGACACCTGCTGAGAACGGTTCAGGGACCCATAAAACGGCTCCTCGAATATTTGGACCGGAACCCAGAGCGGAGGCCCGAACTTTACCGGCCTATGTGCTGAATCAGGTGGGCCGTCAAATTATCAGATCCCACCAAAACGGAATGAATCAACTGGTGCTTCAGCTGAAGCCTCCTCACCTGGGGAGGCTTCAAATGCAAATCAATCATTCCGGCGATATGATCCGGGTGAGCATTGTCACCGAACAGATAGCCGCGCGGGAGATACTCATGTCACATGCCGGTGAATTGAGAACCCACCTCACAGAGCAGGGGATGCGGGTGGAAAAAATCGATATTCAATTCGATCAGTCGTTTGACCAATCCATGGCCAATGCGCGCAATGAATCGAACCGATCCAATGAAAGAAGACAGCAGGGAGCGCGATCAATCCCGGGTTCTCATCCGGCCGAAGCGGTTTCCGAAGAATCTCCGCAGCCGATTCGGGTGAGGGAGGGGATTCTCGATCTGGTGGCATAAATAGGGACTTTAATCAGAAACGTAAACTTGGAAGGATATGAAATGTCTGTGGATATTGTAAACAATTCGCTAATATCACTCGGCGCCGTCTTTGATGAAACCCAGGATACTACTTCCACCAAAAAAGAGGATCCCCTGGGGCGGGATGTATTTTTAAAGATGCTGGTTGCTCAGATGGAAAACCAGGATCCTCTGAATCCCATGGAAGGCGCCGATTTTTCCGCGCAACTGGCTCAATTCTCACAGCTGGAGCAGCTGTTCAACCTAAATGATACCCTGGAGGGTCTGGCGGCATCCATGGAGAGCAAGGGGCAGGAGAACATTTTGGATTACATCGGAAAACAGATTACCAGTGAGGATAACAGTCTCAATCTGAAAGACGGGAAGGTATCCAACGGTCTGTTTACGCTCACCGAGCCGTCCGAGGCGATGATTACCATTTATGACTATATTAATCAGGAGATCATGACCCTGTATCCGGGAGAGCTTCAGGCCGGCACCCATCAGGTGGATTGGGACGGACGAGACCGGACCGGGGTATCGGTTTCAGACGGCACGTATAAGTTTCAAGTGACCGCCGTCACTGAATCCGGGGCTCATGTACCGGTAAAAACCGAAGCCACCGGCCTTGTCACGGGTGTAACCTATGATAGCGGGCATCCTTATCTGGTGGTGGACGATCGATGGGTGGACCCGGCAACCGTCACGAAAATCTGGGATCCGTCCGTCAGTTCCGGCAGCTAGGGGTGATCGTTTTATGTATGTTGTGTGTAATTCTAATTATATAATCCATTTTTAGAGAGGTGATATCATGTCGTTAACCAGTTCATTATTTTCAGGCATCAGCGGGTTGACCACCCTGGGCAACTCTTTGCAGATCATCGGTGACAACATTTCCAATGTGAACACCATCGGGTTTAAGTCGAGTTCCTTCGCTTTTCAGGACCGCTTGGCTCAGGCCATAGCCACCCAGTCGGGGACCGCCCAGATCGGCCGGGGGACCGCACTATCGGATATCACATCCACATTTGCGCAGGGGTCTTTCGAATCCACCAGCAATGCCACCGATCTGGCCATCGGCGGCGACGGATTTTTTATCGTGGAGGAACTCGCCAGCGAGACGACCTACTATACGCGGGCCGGAAATTTTCGGTTCAACAAAGACGGCTATCTTGTGAATCCGGAAGGCCACGTGGTCCAAGGCTGGGCGTTGGATTCCAGCGGCGATGATTCAGGATCGGTCGCCGATATCAAGCTTTCATCCTTTACGTCTTCTCCATCTGCCAGCACCGAAGTGACCATGATCACCAACCTGGACGCGGATGCCACCAGCCAAACCACCGAACTGGCGGCGCAATGGAACGGATCAGCCACCACACCCTTAGCCGCCACCCTTTACAACTACCAAACCGTCATAAAGGTCTACGATTCTTTGGGAAGCACCCATGATGTTACCATCTACTACGATAAAGGCTCATCCGCCAACGTCTGGGAATATATCGTGACCTGCGATCCCAGTGAAGATGCCCGCACCGGCGCCAGTTCAACATCAATTGCGGCCGGTATGCTGGCCAAGGGAACCTTGACCTTTAGCGCCAGTTCCGGTGCATTGAGCGATATGACCATGAGCCGATTCTCCGGGTCGGACTTTTCCAGTGTGGCAGCGGCTTCTGCAGCCTGGGACCCCCAGACCACGGCTTCGGATTTATCCACCAACGGTTATTTTACGTTCCAACCGTCATTTCTTAGCGGAGTGGCCATGACCCTCGAGTTTGACATAGGGGCCAACTATGATAGCGCCTGGACCAACGATTCCCTGTCCACCACTCAGTTTTCAAAAGCCTCCACCACCACCTATCAGTCGGCTGACGGCTACGGGGCCGGTGATCTTCAGAGCGTGGCTGTGGGCACGGATGGGGTCATGACCGGAAACTATTCCAACGGCCAACTGCTGTACCTCAATCGGGTGGCCCTGGCCAAATTTATCGATGTACAGGGCCTGCACAAGGTGGGGGGTAATCTGTACCAGGCAACCCGGGAAAGCGGCGATGCCATTACCAACCGGCCGGGGACCAACGGGTTAGGCAGCATTGCCCCGAACTCCCTTGAGCAATCCAACGTGGATATTGCCGATGAATTTGTAAAAATGATCGTCAGCCAGAGGGGATTTCAGGCCAACTCAAAGATCATCTCCACGGTGGACCAGATGCTACAAGAAACCATCCAGATGAAACGGTAATCCGTAATGCATAACGATATGATACCATTGTCATGAAGCCATAGGGGACGGCGACACCAGCATGGGGTCGCCGTCCCTGCTTCGTCATATTCTTGACATCCCGATCAGCATACCGACAAAACCCTATGATCTTCTATTCCCGCCGGATTTGTGTACCGAAAAAATCTACATAAAATCAACAAGTTAATATATTTATAAACAGCAACAGGCTTTGGCACAAAGGTTGCTTTTCTGTTGTAACGAAGCATGAGTGTGCAGTCAGGATAGAAGTATCGATTAGAACTTTATAATCTCTAGTGAGGATCCATGGATCTAGCAACCATACTCGGTATTGTCTCTGCATTCGGTCTGGTGATTATCGCCATTGTGATGGGCGGCGGCATAGGGTTATTCATCAATATACCGTCGCTTATGATCGTTGTGGGCGGGACCCTCGGGGCCACCATGATCAACTATCCGTTAAAGGATGTGTTGCGGGCCATCAGCATTGTAAAGAATGCATTTATTGCATCACGCTCCGCACCGGAAGATATCGTCAAACAGTTTGTGGACTTCGGCGGCAAGGCCCGGCGGGAAGGCATTCTTGCCCTTGAGTCGGAAGTGAAAAACATCAGCGATGCGTTTTTAGGAAAAGGCCTCCAGCTTTCCGTGGACGGACTCGAGCCCCAGGCCATTGAAAACATCATGGACACGGAAGTCGATTACCTCAGGGAGCGGCATTCGCTGGGAGCTGAGATTCTTTCCACCATGGGCACCTTTGCCCCGGCTCTGGGGATGATCGGCACCCTCATCGGATTGGTTCAGATGCTCCAGTCCATGGATGATCCCAACTCCATCGGCCCTGCAATGGCGGTTGCGCTTCTCACCACGTTTTACGGTTCGGTCATGGCGAATCTGGTGTATATGCCCCTTGCCGGAAAATTGCGGACCCGCAGCAGAGAGGAAACCCTGGTCAAGGAGATGATCATTCAAGGCATCATATCATTGACCAAGGGTGAGAACCCGAGAATTCTCGAGCAGAAAATGCTCGCTTTTATGCCACCCAAAGAGCGAAAGAGCAATTTTTAACCAAATGGCATCTAAAGAGAAAAAAATGGAAAAAATTCCAGCTGCGGATCCGGTCCAGATGATGACCATATCCCTGTTTATTATCCTTCTGGCTTTTTTTATTCTTTTAAATACCATCGCTGTTATTGACGACCAGAAGAAGCTGGCGGTGATGGATTCTCTTCTGGGAAGCTTCGGGGTGCTGACCGGCGGCACCTCGGTGGTGATGGGAAGCGGGGGAAACATGGCGTTGCCGGAGATGGCCAAAATATCCAGCCATGTGGATTTTTCCGATCTTATGGTGGGAAATGAAGATATCATCAAACTCATTACCGTAAAGACAGACTATCGGGGAACCGTACTGTCCATACCGACTGATCTGCTTTTCGAAAAAAAGGCATCCCGGTTGAAACCCGAAGGACTCAAGATTTTGGACGGCCTGCACGGCGCCATCCGAAAGAACGAATTTCCGGTGGAAATCGTCGGGCATACGGACAACCGCCTCCCCCAAATGGAAACGGGCGTATCCAACCGGGAGCTGTCTTCCATCCGATCCCTCAGAATCCTTCAACATGTTCTAAACAGGGGATCCGTAAAGCCGGATCGGATCACCGCCTTTGGGTGGGGGCAGTATCGACCGGTGGTGACCAATAAGACCCGAGAAACCCGTGAGCATAACCGGAGAATGGATATTCAGTTTATACACGATGGCGTGGCTGAAAAACCGAGAGGGATATTTACCTTTCGGAAGTTTTTTTTCAACGTATTCGAATAGGCTTTGATGGAAGAACTGAAAGATTTATGCCCATGGCAAGAGAAGGCAATAAGAAAACAGCCAGTGAAGTAAGGGTCGATCCCAACGCCTGGATGGTGACCTTCGGGGATCTGATCATGCTGCTGCTCACCTTCTTTGTGTTGCTGCTGAGCATGAAATCCATGGATTCCGGCGCCATGAAGGAGAAATTGCAAGAGATGGCTGCGACCACCGGCCCCTTGGAACACAGTGACATCCGGTCCGGCGGATCATTGATCGAAGGTCGATATTCCCTGAAGAAATCACTGGTGATCTCAAACAATCAGATGCTCGAGGAGGTGTTCGACCTGCTTGAAGGCATGGACCGGAAAAGAGCAGAGGAGTTTGACCTGGAGAAGCTTCGACTGCTCATCGATATTAATGAAGATGACCGGGGGGTGGTGGTGAGCATGGAATTCGATCACCTGTTCGATTCAGGTAAAGCAGAGGTTCGGGGTGACCGGTTTCCGCTTCTGGATTCCATGGGAAGACTTTTCCAAAATGTGGTGAATGACATTCTGATCATGGGGCATTCCGACAACCGGCCGGTTCAGGGGGGAGAATTTGAATCCAATTTCGAGCTTTCCTTCTATCGCGCCATGAGCGTGATGTTTTATTTAACCGAAGGTCTGGGTTTAAAACCGGAACGGTTTGCTGCCGGGGGTTATGGGGATCTTAGACCTCTCTATCCCAATGACAGTGAGGAAAACCGGACGAAAAACCGAAGGATAGAATTCATATTAAGGAAACAAGAAAAATAGGGGGTATGTCGTGGACGAAGATATTGAAAAAGGAGTGGACGGGGAAGAGCAACCAGCCGGCAAGTTTCCGTTGAAATGGATTATCATCGGGGTTGTTGTTCTTGTGCTTGCCGGCGGCGGTTATGTGGGATGGACCATGCTCAATCCACAGCCGGATCAAACCGGTGCGGAAGGCGGCAAACCCTCAGATGCCGAGGCGGTAAAAGAGGTAGAAGTGGGGGCCATGTTCGAAATGGATCCGTTTGTGGTCAATTTGGACGAGGCAGGCGGAAAACGGTATCTGAAATCGAAGATTGAAATCGAGTTTGTGGGTGAAGATGTCCGAAAAGAACTGACCAACCGTCTACCTCAGCTGCGGGACACCATTCTGCTGCATCTCAGCAGCAAAACCTTGGATGAGATCCGGTCGGTGGATGGGAAGATTGAGTTGAAAGACGCATTGATCAAACGGATCAATCAGGTGCTGAAGCAGGGCAAAATCAGAAATCTCTATTTCACCCAATTCGTCATTCAATAGGATATCAGAAGAACCATGGGCGATATTCTTTCACAAAATGAAGTTGACAGTCTGCTGTCGGGGCTCAGCGAAGGCAAAATCGAAACAGAAACCGATGCTACGCCGGATGCGGAAGGCGTGCGCACATACGATTTTACCGGGCAGGAGCGGGTTATCCGGGGGCGGATGCCCACCTTCGAAGTCATCAATGAGCGGTTTTCCCGGGAAATCCGAAGCAGTATATCCGGCCTGCTCCACACCACCATCGATGTGGCCACCGGAACATTGGAGACCATGAAGTTTGCAGAGTTCGGACGATCGCTTCCGGTGCCCACCAGCCTTCATGTCTTTCGCATGGAACCCTTCAGGGGGTACGTCCTTTTGGTGTTTGAAAGCCAGCTGGTGTTTAATCTTATCGACACATTTTTCGGCGGGCAGGGAATGGGGAATGCCAAAGTCGAGGGTCGGGAGTTTACCACCATCGAAGATGTCATGATCAAGAAGGTGGTTACGGCCTGTTTGAAGGATTTGGAAACCGCATGGTCTCCGGTGGAGAAGATCGAGGCGGTATATGTCCGGTCAGAGGTAAATCCCCAATTTGCAACCATCGTACCGCCCACGGACCTGGTGATTGTTGTGAAGTACGAAGTGGAGTTGGAACAGAGCACCGGAAACATCTCCTTGTGTATCCCTTATGCCATGATCGAACCGATCCGGAATATTTTGGCCTCCGGTTTTCAAAGCGATGCCCTGGAGGTGGATCATGCCTGGCAGCGGCGGGTCAGGGAAATCATTATCGACTCATCGGTTGATCTCACCGTACGGCTGGGAAAGACGGAGATTACCGGAGAGCGGTTGATATACTTGAAGCCGGGGGATGTGATCCAACTGGATCAGAACGCAGATGAAGCGCTCACCGTACTGGTGGAAGGCGTTGCCAAGATCAAGGGGTATGCCGGTGTTCAGCGCGGATTTCAGGCCTTAAAGGTCATAAAGAAATTGAGTTTGGAGGAAGGAAGAAGTTATGGATGAAAAAGAACAACTGGCCGGCGGAGAAAGTTTGGATTCCACGGAGAGCGATTCCGGAAGCAACCTGGATCACGATGCCAGAGATCTCGATTTTATACTCGATATTCCGCTTGAACTCACTGTGGAATTGGGTCGAACCAAGATGCTGGTGAACGATCTGCTTCAGCTGGGTCAGGGATCCATTGTGGAGTTGAATAAACTGGCGGGGGAACCGATGGAGATATGTATCAATAAAAAACTGGTGGCCAGGGGTGAAGCGGTGGTGGTGAATGAGAAATTCGGTGTGCGCCTCACGGATATTGTCAGCCCCATTGACCGGGTCAAAAGTCTCGGCTGAACCTCGGATCGCCTTGTAATGGAGAGAAAATGAATCCCGTTTCCATACCCGCAGCAGCCTCGACTCCCGATCTTTGGATGGCCTTGCTAAAAAGCGTCGCCATGCTCAGTCTGGTTTTGGGAATACTCTTGGCCGTGCTCTATTTGATACGAAGATTTTATGGGCGGTATTCCGGCGCTTCGGATCGCGGACTCATTCGAATGGTGGCGACCCATCATGTGGCACCCAAGGAGCGGATTGTCTTATTGGACGTGCTTGGAGAAAAAATTCTCATCGGGGTCACCCCCCAGCAGATAAACCATTTGGCCACGATTTCAAACGGGCAGGAGATAAGCATCCCCCAAGGTGAGGAGAAACCAAAATTTTTTTCAAACCTATTAAACAACGCTCTAAGGAAGCAATTAAGAAATGTCCGATGAATTCAATGGGAGACCGAAAGCGAAACCGATTATGGCAAATCGAACACAGCTGATATGGGCGCTATTTCTGATCGGCGGATTGTTGTTGCCGATGATGTCTGAACCGGCGGATGCCGTCCCATTGCCGATTCCCAGCATAAATATCGGTGTGGGAGAAGCGGAATCTCCGGGAGATGTTGCCGTGGTGCTGCAAATCGTAGCGCTGCTGACCATTTTGTCCCTTGCTCCCGCCATCTTGATTTTGATGACCTCCTTCACCCGGCTGGTGGTGGTTTTTCATTTTCTCCGTCAGGCCATGGGAACCCAAAATTCTCCCCCGAATCAAGTACTCATCGGGCTTTCTCTGTTTATCACGTTCTTTGTCATGTCTCCCATCTGGCATCATGTTTATACGAACGCGGTTCGGCCGTATATGGATAAGGAGGCCACCTACACCGAGGCATTTGAACAGGCAAAGGAACCGGTTCGAAAGTTCATGTTGAAAAATACCAGGGAAAAGGATCTCGCCCTGTTTGCCAATACGGCAAATGTGAAGCGACCCCTTAAGAAGAATGATATTCCCATGTTGGTACTGATACCGGCATTTGTCATCAGCGAGTTGAAAACCGCATTTATCATCGGCTTTGTGCTCTATGTTCCCTTTCTGGTGATCGACATGGTGGTGGCCAGTGTGTTGCTTTCCATGGGGATGATGATGCTGCCGCCGGTGATGATTTCCCTTCCCTTTAAACTCATGCTTTTCGTATTAGTGGACGGCTGGAATCTCGTGGTGGGTTCGATGATCAACAGCTTTGGAGTGATATGACATGACACCCGAGTTTGTTGTAAATTTTGCAAAAGACGCCCTGAGCTTGACGATTCTCGTTGCCATGCCCATGCTGGGACTCGGGTTGTTGGTCGGCCTCACGGTGAGTGTGTTCCAGGCGACCACCTCCATCCAAGAAATGACCCTCACCTTTGTCCCCAAAATTCTGGCGGTGCTGTTCGGGTTGCTCTATTTCGCTCCCTGGATGCTGGATAAACTAGTAACCTTTACCGAAAGCGTTTTTCAGAATATTCCCCTCTATATTCGATAAGGCGTGACGTGTGAAGGATAATGGATGTGGGAAGAACGTGTTCTTTCCTTCCCTGGTTCAGGCGTGGAAAGAGAAAACGTGTATTAAGAAACGTGTGTGCACATCATGGAACTGCTTAACTTTTCTCAAGATCAATTGAAAATCTTTATCCTGATACTGATTCGTGTCAGCGTGGTACTCTTTTTTTTCCCTTTATTCGGCAGTAATGTGATTCCCTCTCTTGTTAAAGTCGGGCTTGCCATGGTGCTTTCCCTTGTGTTTTTGCCCGTGGTTAAAATCGATCCCGACCTGTTCCCCGGAAACCCCATGGATTGGGCCATTCTTGCGATTTCCGAACTGATCATGGGATTGATTCTGGGGCTAACGGTCAGTCTTTTTTTTGCCGCAATTCAATTGGCCGGACAGATGGTGGGGTTTCAAATGGGGTTTGCAATCGTCAATGTATTGGATCCGCAATCCGGGATGCAGGTCTCCATCATCGATCAGATCGGCTACTGGGTGGCCTTGCTCACCTTTCTCGGGTTAAACGGGCATCATATGATCATATCCGCTTTGGGGGACAGTTTCCAACTGGTGAAACCCGGCGCCCTCACCCTTCAATCCGGCCTGCTCACCAGCATCCTTTCCATGACCGCCGATATTTTTTCCATCGCCGTTAAGATCGGCGCACCGGCCGTTGCCGCATTGTTATTTACCAGTGCCGCCTTCGGTATCAGTGCCAAATTTGCGCCGCAGATGAATATCCTGATAGCAGCGTTTCCGGTAAAGATCATCGTCGGTTTGATTTTCTTCAGCCTATCGCTTCAGATCATTGCCAATATTTCTCGATCCTTTACCGGCAGCTTTCCGCGCATACTGCTGTCGCTGCTTGCATGGATGGGAGGAGGTTAAGCCGTGCCGGAAGATAGCGGAAGCGGTCAGGAAAAAACTGAAGCGGCAACCCCAAAGAAACGCTCAAAGGCGCGCGAGGAAGGACAAGTTGCCAAAAGCATGGAATTGTCTTCTGTTTTTGTGCTGTTATCCGGGGTGGCGGTGCTGTTTTTCACCGGGCATTTTTTCGGGGCTAATTTCAGCCAAATGATGCGCGCCGGTTTTACTTTCAATGCCGTCCCCCAGTTTGATATTCAATTCTGTCTGTCTCTTCTGAATCGCTTTTCCACCTGGTTTTTTAAATTGGTGCTTCCGGTGATGGGTGCGGTTGTCTTCACCGGCCTTGTCATTAACTTTTTTCAGGTGGGATTCCATATTTCCACAAAACCGATTCAACCGGATCTTAAACGCTTCAATCCCATCAAGGGAGTCGCGCGCCTGCTGTCCGTAAAATCCTTTGCGGAACTGGTTAAATCGATATTGAAGCTGACCATCATCGGATGCATCGTCTATACCATAATCAGAAGCGAAAGCCGAATCTTCCTTCACATGCATCACTGGGAAGTCGGCGCTATTCTGATATACATTCTCAAGGTCATTTTCAAGATTTTTATATGGGTCATTATGATCATGATGCTGTTGGCCATTGCCGACGTTGCATTTCAGCGTTGGCAGTTTGAAAAACAACTGAAAATGACCAAACAGGAAGTGAAAGACGAAACCAAGCAGACCGAAGGCGATCCGCTGGTGAAATCGCGGATCAAAAGCATCCAGATCCAGACTGCACGGAGGCGCATGATGCATGAGGTCCCGGAAGCCGATGTGGTGGTCACCAACCCCACCCATCTTGCTCTGGCCATCCGGTATGAACCGGGGGCCATGGGTGCTCCCCGGGTGGTCGCCAAAGGAGCGGGCCAGGTGGCCGAGCGGATCAAACAGTTGGCATCCGATCATCAAATACCGTTGATTGAAAACAAAAAGTTGGCCCAGAATTTGTATAAACTAGTGAAAATAGGAGAGGAAGTTCCGGTTCAACTCTATCAGGCTGTAGCGGAGCTTCTCGCTTATGTATATAAACTCAAAGGAAAAACAGTATGATAGCGATGTCAGACCATACCAGGGTCAGAAAAGCGGATGTCACACCCCCAACAGTGTGCGCCAAGAGTCTGTCGGCTGTTCTTCTGAATCAGGTTGAACAGGGCAGATGATTCATATGGAAGCCAGATCGAAACGCATAGCCGGTGGAATTCTTGATGACTCCTCCGATATAGGGATGGTCCTGTGCGTTATCGGCATCCTCATGGCCATGCTGTTGCCGCTGCCACCGGTGCTGCTCGATCTGTCCCTGGCCCTCAATATTACCATATCGGTGATCGTATTGATCACTTCCATGTACACCATGAAGCCGCTGGATTTCTCAATCTTTCCTTCCATGCTGTTGGTGCTGACCCTTTTTCGACTCTCCCTCAATGTTGCCTCCACCCGGCTCATATTGCTGCACGGCAGCGATGGTCCGCTGGCCGCCGGCGCCATTATTCAGTCATTCGGCCGGTTTGTGGTGGGTGGAAACTATGTCATCGGACTGATCATTTTTATCATTTTGGTTCTCATCAATTTTATCGTTATCACCAAAGGCTCCGGACGGATAGCAGAGGTGGCGGCCCGGTTTCAATTGGACGGAATGCCGGGTAAACAGATGGCTATCGACGCAGATTTAAATGCCGGCATGATCGACGAAAATGAAGCCCGAGAACGCAGACAGACGATTTCCAGAGAATCGGAATTTTACGGCGCCATGGATGGCGCCAGTAAGTTCGTTAGGGGCGATGCCATCGCAGGAATTATTATCACCCTCGTGAACATTGTGGGGGGGTTCGTCATCGGCGTCTTTCAGCAGGGCATGTCCATGAAGTCGGCGGTGGCCAACTATACCATTCTAACGGTGGGCGACGGCCTGGTGTCCCAGATTCCGGCACTGATCATTTCAACAGCCGCCGGCCTCCTGGTATCCCGATCCGCTTCCGATGAACGTATGGGAAAAGAGTTCGGGAAGCATATCTTTTCCAATCCGAATCCCATCTATATCGGCTCTTTTGTGGTATTTCTTTTCGGTTTGGTCCCCGGGCTGCCGGCGTTTCCTTTCATGACACTTGCCGGCCTTCTTGGCGGCTGTGTATACCTGTCCCAAAAGCGGCATGGACTCGGGGCAGATCGACTGCCTCCCGGGGCTGAAGTTGAGGATATTCCGAAACACCCTTCTCCGGAAGAGGTGGAACATTTACTCGCTTTGGATACCATGGAGCTTGAAGTCGGCTATGGGTTGATTCCATTGGTGGACAAGGATCAGAACGGCAGCCTTCTGGATCGTATCCGCGGTATTCGACGGCAATTTGCCATGGATCTCGGCGTTGTCATTCCTCCCATCCACATCCGGGACAATCTAAAACTTAAACCCTCGGAATATCGTATGGTCATTAAAGGGGTTGAGATGGCACGAGCCGAGTTGATGGTCAACCACCTGCTGGCCATGGACCCCGGGGATGCATCCCGAAGGATTGAAGGCGTTTCAACCAAAGAGCCGGCCTTTAATCTTCCCGCAATCTGGATACCCAAGGATCGGGAAGATGATGCCAAGTTTGCAGGATATACCGTGGTGGACAATCCCACAGTCATTGCCACCCATTTAACCGAAATCATCCGAAGCAATGCCTGGGATCTACTGGGTCGACAAGAAGTTCAACACCTCCTGGATAATCTGGCAAAGACCAGTCCCAAGGCTGTCGAAGAACTGGTACCCGGTCTGTTGTCCTTGGGCAAAGTTCAAAAGGTGTTGCAGAATTTGCTCCGGGAACGGATTTCCATCAGAGATCTGCTTACCGTGGTTGAGACGCTGGCCGATAATGCGGCACTGAGCAAGGATCCGGACCTGCTTACCGAATATGTGCGGCAGAAATTGGCCCGTTCCATTCTTTCACCCTTTGTGGAAGGAGACGGAATACTCCATGTGATCGCGGTGGGCAAGCCGGTGGAAGATCTTTTTACAAAATCGATTCATCACACCGAGCACGGCGCCTATCTGGCCATGGAACCGGGCGCTTTGGAGATGATTTCAGCCTCCATAAAGGAAGAAGCGGAAAAGGTGATCGTGATGAACCAGCAACCCGTCATACTCTGTTCACCGGGCATCCGCCGTCATTTGAGAAAAATTGTTGAGCAGGTGGATGCCACCGTCATGGTGGTATCCCATGCTGAAATCATGCAGCACATCCGCATCCAGGCCAAGGGAAAGGTTTCGTTAGGGCATGGCGGTTAAACGGTATAAGGCGAAGAGCATACAGGAAGCCATCAATCGGATCAAAGAAGATTTTGGTCCGGATGCCATGATCCTCTCTACGCGAAGGCTGCCGACGAATGTTCGAAACCCGTATGGGAAGGAAATCTTCGAAGTGACCGCGGCATTGCGGAAACCGTCGGAAGAATCCGACACCCATGATGTCGTTCCAAAGGATGACGAGCGAAACGAGACCGGTGCATGGCCCCATCGATCCGGAGATCGTGAAGGCGGCCATGTCTTTGAAAAGAAATGGAAGGCACTGAACGCAGAGCTTTTCAGTATTAAGGATATGCTGTTTTTAATGGATCGAAAAGGCGGTCTGCCGGATTTTTTGCATCAGTTTCCGGAAAGCCTGAACCTATACGTCAGGTTGGTGAAGACCGGGATATCCGAGCGCCGCGTCCAGTCAATCATTGGGCGGGCGTTGAGTGCCATGGCATCAAAGGGGTTGAAGCCCGAGGAGATAACCAAAAAAGTCTATCATGAAATTGTCTCCTCCATATCGGTATTTAATCCGTTTTCGCTCCGTAACGGCAAGAAGCATCTGGCCGCTTTTATCGGCCCTACGGGAGTGGGGAAAACCACCACGATTGCGAAACTGGCGGCCATACTCAGCTTGAAACAGGGTAAAAAGGTGGGCATTATTTCCGTCGATAGCTACCGCATAGGAGCTGTGGAGCAGCTTCGCACCTATGCGTCTATTATGGGATTGCCCTGTTTGTCAGCGTTTTCCGGGGAAGATCTTAAAAAAGCGATCAAGACCCTGCAGAACAAAGACGTCGTACTCATCGACACCGCCGGGCAGAGTCATTTGGACAAAGACCGTATGAAGGAACTCGGTCGACTCATGAAGGGGAGTCTTTCCATATCGACTCATCTCGTACTGAGCGCGACCATCGAACAGAGAGACATGAAAGAGGCTGCCGACAGTTTTGCTGTTCTGAAACCTGAATCCTATGTGTTCACCAAACTGGATGAAACGCGTCGGCGCGGGGGAATTATCGAGCAGATATGCGATTCGCAGATGCCGATTTCGTATGTCACAAACGGACAGCGGGTGCCGGAAGACATTATCCCTGCCGATAAGCGGAGTATATTACGGTTTGTTCTGGGGTAGAATATCCCTCAAGAAAGTGATGTTGTTTTGAATCGGCAGCATGGCAGATAAAGGAGAAAACAAAAGTGGATCAAGCAAGCAGCTTAAGAAAGATGGTTAACAAAAGCGCCGCCCGGATCAAGAAAGAAAATCCGGCACGCCGGCAGACCTCAGGCCGCCCCCCCCGGGTCATTTCCGTCACCAGCGGAAAAGGCGGGGTGGGAAAAACCAATATCGTAGGGAATCTCGCTATGGCACTGACGCGCCTGGGTCATCGGGTGCTGGTTATGGATGCCGACCTGGGTTTGGCCAATATCGATATTATTTTCGGTGTCCATCCCACACATAATATCGGACATGTGATCAACGGCGAAAAGAGCCTTTCCGAAATCATCATGGAAGGACCCCAGGGGATCCGAATCATTCCGGCCGGATCCGGATTTGTGAATTTGACCCGGTTGTCCGAGGGACAAAAACTGAGCCTTTTAAGCGAGTTTGAAGCTTTGGATGATGTTTTGGATTTTCTGCTCATCGACACCAGTGCCGGGATATCGGAAAACGTACTCTATTTTAATTTGGCTGCCGACGATTGCATTATCATCGCCACTTCCGAGCCGACTTCCATAACCGATGCATATGCCATGATGAAGGTGATGGCCTTAGAATACGGAATGAAGCATTTTAAACTGCTGGTCAACATGGTTGCGGATGAAAGAGAGGCGAAATCGGTTTATATGAACTTAAGCCAGGCCTCAGACCGGTTCCTCAACGGCGTTGTGATCGAATATGTGGGTTACATCCCAAGCGACGAGTACGTCAAGAAAGCGGTCAGAAAACGAAAACCGGTTCTCGAACTCTACCCCAGTACAGCGGCAAGTAAACACATCACAAAATTGGCGAAATCCATGTTGGAGTGGTCCAGACGAACCGACACGGATGGAAACCTCAAGTTCTTTTTGAAGCGGTATATCGAATACCGGGCAGTGGGTTAAAATGAAAATCGAGACCTAAACTGTTAAGGAATATAATCATGCTTATGGCACATGGAACGCCAAATAGTACAGCAAAAAGGACACATCGGGGATTCAGCATCAAAGAACGGGAAGATATGATTGTGGCATATGCACCGCTGGTGAAGCATATTGCCGGTCGAATGGCCATGCGGATTCCTTCAAGCGTTTCCTATGATGAACTCATCAGTGCGGGATGCCTGGGTCTGATCGATGCCATCGACCGATATGACCCCACTCGGGAAGTGGACTTAAAAACCTATGCCGCCTATCGGATTAAAGGTGCAATTCTCGATGAACTGCGCAGCATGGATTGGTACTCACGATCCATGAGAAAGAAAATACAAGAAATCGAAAAAGCGCTACTTGCCGTTGAATCCCGCAAAGGGGGACCCGCTGAGGATTGGGAGATCGCCGAAAAGATCGGAATACCGTTGGAAAAGTATTATAAACTCCTTGCCAACATCCACGGCATTGCCTTGTTCAGCATAGACGAATACATCAAGGACGAAGACAATGACTCGCTCACCAAGAAATCATTTCAAGAAAGAATTCTCAGCAGTGACGACCCGGCGGAAAATGTCTTTAAAGGTGAATTAAGACAGTCTTTGGCGGAAGCGATTCGAAGTCTTTCAGAAAAGGAGCAACTGGTTATATCCCTATACTACTATGACGATCTCACGCTAAAGGAGATCGGTCACATATTGGAGTTGACCGAATCCAGGATTTGTCAAATCCACACGCTCGCTTTGATTAAACTGAAGGCCAAGCTCAATCGCTATCATTCGAAATAGCGTTTAAGGCTTCTCCAGGGGAAGTTGAAAATGGAAACAAGCCTGGTTTAAATGATTGATTATGCCCGAAACTGAAGAAAAAGATAACGATTTCATTTCCCAAGACGATATCGATGCCCTCCTGTCACAGGCAGAGGAAGAAGAGCTTGAAGCGGAAAATGCCGCGGATGAAGCAATGCTTGAGGAGACGGAGGCATCGGATGACGAGTCGTCGCCGGAGAAAGAACCGGATTCGGAGTCAGAGATAGCGTCGGAGGTATCGGACGCGGAAACGGACCAATTCTTAGACGATGTCGGAGTTGAGGAAGAAGATGACGAGATCGCGGATCGCGTGATCTTGGAAGATGTCCCGGAAGAAGCGGACGAATCGGACGAACCAGCAGCCCAAAAGAGCAAGTGGGGGATTAAGAAGCTACTTTTGGTGGCGTCCCCCGTGGCTTTCATCGTTTGCGGCGTTTTGGGCTATGTGCTCTTCACATACACGCGAAAACCGGCGCATGAGGGACAGCAGGCGGTTCAATCACATTCCATTGCCCAGCAGGAATCGGGAAAGAAAACGGAAACCGTGAAAATACTAAAGGAAGTGGTGAATATAGACGCGCCGGCCCCTGTGGCGGCCGCCCATTTCATTGAGTTGAAAAAATTTTTAGTGCCCGCTCCGGCGCAACGAAAAGATTTGGCCTATGTGACTGCCGATATCTCCATAGAATTGACCACATCCTCGGCCACCCGTCTGATTAAAGACCATTCGGCTTTTTACCGAAATATTATATATGACGTATTGAAACAGGCATTGACAGCGACGGATAAATCGAAAATCAACGAAATCAGTCTCAAGATAGCAATATTGAAGGCCTTAAACAGTGCTTTGCCTGAAAGGTCCATTAAGGACGTGATCGTCAGTACATTCCTTATGTACTAAAGGGATGGGCTCATTGCCAAGGGGGGCAATGACCATGACAACCATATCGAATTTAAATATCGTTTTGCAGCAGGAGGGCGGCGCCCGGGAGGCTCAAAATATCCGGCATGCGGTGAATGATCAGAGTCACGTGGTTTCCGCGGATCAAAAAGAGAAGGATATCCGGCAGCAGACAACCGTACAGCAGTCGAATCAATCAGAGGAGACCAAAACAGAAAGAGATCCTTCTAAAAAACGGAAGCGGAAACGGAAGAGCCGTCGATCCATACGTGGAGCGGCCGGAGCGTCGGAGCAGAAAAGACTCCCCGGAGAAGCCGGAAAACTGGTTGATACCGTTGCATGACCAATATCGATGGCACTTGGCATCGATGGGATTGATGGCCGGTTAACGGTACGGAAATAGAATGAACCTGTTTGAAGACATGTTTAACATCAAGTTTTGGGTGGCATTCCAAATGGCCGTCGATGTGGTGATGGTATTTTTGGTGGTCTATTTTTTGAGAAGCCTGCGATCCGGTTCATCTCGAGACGTGTCCAAGGAATCCGGCACACGCATTCTCCAAATGTTGGAACCGCTGCTTCGCGATGCCGATTCCACTGCCAAGTCGTTTGAAAAGCAGTTGAAAGAAAAAAAACGCCTCATCAATCATTTAAACGAAAGCCTCGACAGCCGGATCATCAGCTTGAATCTGCTGGTGAACCGGACCGATGCCCTCTTTGCTTCCGACTTTCGTGGGTCAGTTTCGACTGATAGAAAACATGTTTTTGACCAGCAGGAGGCGATCCTTGAGCAATTTAACAAGGGCCATGACGCTGCCACCGCCGCGCGGACGCTTTCCCTCCCTAAGAACGAAGTCGAAATGGTTTATGATCTCAAGCAGAAGTTTTTAGCGTTGGAACAAGACGTGCCCCAAACAGACCGATCCTGAGGTTAAGGACGGCCCATGACCGATGCCATCTCCCACATCATCGCCTCTTCATCTGATATTCGGATACAAAAGAAAAGCGGGGAACCCACCCATTTTGACGGTCTCCAAAAAGGGCAAATAGTAAAGGCAACAGTTGAAAATACCACATCGGCGAGGGAGGCTGTCCTGAACATTCTGGGCAAGCGGGTGCAAGCCCGCACCCACATGCCTCTCAAATCAGGAGAAACCCTTCTTCTGCGGGTTGAAGACAACGGTGTTCAGCCCACCTTTAAACTGATGGAAGCCAAAGGCGGACGCTTTATTCATCTGCCGCCTGATCTTCTGAGTCGATCCGGACCCTATGGGTTGCTGGTTCGAGTGATGCAAACCCTCAACTCCATAACGGGTATCCCGAATCTTAATGAAACCGCATCGCAAATGGAGAGCCTGATTAGATCCTTGTCCCTTAAAACCGGAGACCCCGACACCGATTTTTTGAAAAGCCTTTTCCGAGAAAGCGGTGTAACATGGGAAAATAAGTTGATCCGGTTGCTGGGCTCAGAGCGCACCATATCTTCGGACCTGGTGAAGGATCTAATCAATGGAGATGTAAAAGCGCTATCCATGCGACTGGCATTGCAATTGGAAAAAGCGGAGCCGTCCGCCTCCACCCAGATCAAAGCGTTTTTGGAGAATATGGAGCATCTTCAACTGCTCAACGAAAAGTCTGTGAGAGAATTGGGCCGGTACCTGCTCCCGTTTCCCTTTCTCTTTGACGAAAGCCTTCGGTTCGGGCAATTGCTGATCGATTTTGGGCGCCGCAAAGAAGACGATTCGGAAGACAAGCGCGACCGTCTGGTAAAGGTCTCCTTTCTACTTGAAATGTCCAACCTGGGGAATGTGCTTGCGGATTTTTCCATCTTAAAACATGCACTCAGTGGAATCTTCAGTGTTGAAACCAATCCGATTCGGAAGCTGATTATGAAGAATATTCCTCAGCTTAAAAAGAAGATGAAAAATACCGGTTTTGAGGTCTACGATATTGCCTGCCGTGTGGTGGAACCGGAAACACTGGCAACCGCCTCTCTTGCGGATCGATTGATCCATACCGATGAAAGGGTGCTGAATATCGTGATTTAAAATGGACTGAATATTTGTTTCCCCCCACCGCTAAACGGTTCACGACCCTAGTGTGTAAATTCATTGTCTGATCGCAATCTTGAAAATTCCAAGCACCAAGCACCAAGCACCAAATACCAAATAAATTCCAATGACCAAAATCCAAAATTCAAAACATTCATAACGGTCACAAGAAATCGGATCAGTCATCAGCATGTTTCGGTCATTGGATTTT
>Ga0180009_10001595_pt1 | contig 27529 bp, 25 predicted proteins | sample OS_PC_MetaG_FD_123537 | JGI IMG/M metagenome (GOLD analysis project Ga0180009, IMG submission 123537) | Groundwater microbial communities from the Aspo Hard Rock Laboratory (HRL) deep subsurface site, Sweden - OS_PC_MetaG | ecosystem: Environmental > Aquatic > Deep subsurface > Groundwater... | reverse complement strand
GACAGAGGATACAAGCGGAAGTGTTTTTAATTATAGTGGCGATAGTAATTTCGAGGATTTGGTTATATCACTTCCAGGCAGGCACCAGGTGTTGAATGCGGCTCTTGCGCTAAAAACAATTGAAATTGTTTCTAAGAAATCTTTGCATCACGCATCACGCATCACGCATCACGCCATCAGAAATGGGCTTGGGAATATAAAATGGCACGGCAGGCTTGAATTAGTGTCGAAGGAACCGCCGATTTTGATTGACGGGGCGCATAACCCTTCTGCTGCAAAGATTCTTGCTGATTCGCTTAAGGAGATTTTTTTCAAGGTATACAGGAGAATAATATTGATTGTAGGCGTCATGTCTGATAAAGACATCAGAGGGATAATTGCGCCGCTTTTGCCCCTTGCCTCTGAAATTATATTGACAGCGCCTGCGTGTGAGAGGGCAGCATCACCGCAGAAACTTGCAGATTGCGCAGCAGAGATGGGATTTACGAATACACATATTGCGCCAACCGTCAAGGATGCAATTGATATGGCAATAAAAAGCAGTAATGCGTCATGCGTAAAGCGTGATGCGTTGCAGGAAAAGTCTTTAGACTCATCACTCATCACTCATCACTCATCACTTATTCTAATCACAGGCTCGTTTTACACTATAGGCGAAGCTAAGGAAATGCTTTGTGGAAGAGGCATTCTTTCGGGTCTGAGGGAAACGGTATGAAACCGTTATGCCGACAAGCCGGCGCAAAGGGTGATAAAAATGTCATTCCGACTTGTTCGGAATCCTTCCTGCTTGTCAGGAATCGTAAAGAGAGATGCTGGACAAGCCAGCATGACAAAAAGGAGCATTTTTAGGTGAAAAGTTGTCACTTAAAAACGATCAAAAAACTATTCACTGTTCACTGTTTACTGTTCACTGTTTTTTTACTATTCACTGTTCACTATTCACTATTCACTGTTAGTTGTTTTGCTGAAGAGCCTCCGACATTCATAACATCAGATTCTTTGGAACATAAAAAAAGCACATCAATGTATACGGCAAGGGGTTCTGTGCTGGTTGAACAAGGCGAGACAATAATGATGGCAAATGAGATGAAGTATGATGAGAAGACATCAAATATCTTTGCTGAAGGCAATGTAATATACGACACCCCTGATATGGTTCTTAAAGCAGAAAAGGCAGAGTTCAATCTTGATACAAAAAAAGGCACTTTCTATAATGCAGAGATTTTTTCAAAAAAAGAAAAGTACTACATTTCGGGAAGCGAGATAGAAAAAAGGGGAGAAAAAGAATACTTCCTTAAAAAGGCATCAGTCACAACATGCGAAAATCCTTCTCCTGAGTGGTGCATCAAAGGCAGGACTGCTGACATAATTATCGGAGACCGTCTCAAGTCTCGGAATGCCACTTTTCATATCAAAGACTTCCCTATTTTATATACGCCCTATCTCTGGGCGCCTCTACTTACTGAAAGAAAGACAGGGCTTCTGACGCCTGTAGTTGGTTATTCACAGTCAAAGGGTTTTTATTACAGACAGCCGTTTTTCTGGGCTATAGATGAAGACAAGGATGCAACATTTATTGTTGACTGGCATAGCAGGGCAGGCTTAGGGAAAGGGGCTGAATATAGATATGTAGCGCCTGAAAATGTGGAGGGCACGCACTGGCTTTATCATTTTCGTGACAAAAAGGCAGAACGGGATTTTTATGAGCTTAAGTCTATTCATTCGAAAAGGAACAAGGATGGTCTTTCGGGATACTGGAACCTGAACCTGTTAAATGAAAAAGGGAAAAGTTTTTACAGAGAATACACCATTCACCGCTCGGAAAGGATAAATAGGTTTCTTGAATCAAAAGGCGAGCTGACGATTCCTTCAGACAACTCACGGTTTTACCTGATGTCTCAGTATATTATTGACCTTAAAGACGGGAGTCATACCTCAGCGGTAGCGCAGAGACTGCCTGAATTAGGGTATGTTGTTAACCCCTCCAGAGTAGGACCTGTGGTTTTCTCCATGACCTCCTCTGTATCAAATTTCTCAAGAAATAAAGGAACGGATGGACAGCGGGTTGACCTTTATCCTAAATTTTCACATTTCTTCGGTGACAAGGTTATATTGTTCCAGAATCTCGGATTGAGAAAAACCATATATTCTTTGCATAACAACGATGCTGATGGATTTAGAGGTTCGGTGCACAGGGATATGTTTGATTACAATATCACAGCGTCCAGTCGGCTCATAAAAAAATATGAGAATTTGACCCATGGGATTGAGCCTTCTCTGGGATATACGTTTGTGCCATGGATCAAAAAAGACAAGGTCAATGTCCCACTGTTTGATTCCACGGATATTTATTCAAGGCAGTCATCAATAGGCCTTTCTGTTGTAAACCGCCTTCTTGATAAAAAAGGCGAGTTCCTTACCGTAAGTGTGTCGGAATCATATAATACGTATGAACGGGACGTTCCACTCTCTCCATTAAGTGTGTCAGCATCTGTTCCAAGGCCTTTTCCTATAACTGCTGATGCCTCTTATAATCACTACACAGACCGTATTGAGACTCTAAACTCAAGCATCTCCATTCCTTTTAAAAAATTTGCATTTTCTTTTGGGGAGAGATACAACCAGCCTAATAACACCATGTTTTATGATATAGGGGCGAGTTATGCTCACTCTAAGAACTTATCCGCAGAGGTTAAGGTCTGGTATGATTCTAAAGGAGGAGGAATGAGGGATTCCAATTTCATTATGAAATACCTTCAGCAGTGTTGGGGAATGACAATGCTTATTGACAGAAAACCTCGCGATGAAGTCAACAACAAGCCAAGCGAGCTTAAAGTGCTTGTGACATTTAATCTGCTCGGACTTGGTTCCTATCCTATGGGGAGATAGAGGTAAACAGCGTTCAGGACTTGAATCTATAACCGCCTTCTAAAGAGCGCAAAAAACCTTTCTTTAATTTTTTCGCAGAAGCCCCGTTTTATCCACTGTTCTAATTTTATATTTATGGAGTTCTTAATGTCTTCCTCAAAGACATCTATCATCTGCTGCCCGAAATTTTTGTCAAGTATTCCGACATTCCCCTCGTCATTCCACCTCAGCGACTGAAAATCAAGATTTGCAGAACCTATGATGCTCCAGCAGCCGTCAAACACGGCAGTCTTCGCATGGAGTATCCTGCCTTTATAGTTGTAAATCTGCACACCGGCTTTCAGCAGTTCTGTGAATGATGCCCTTCCTGCATAATCCGCAGCCAGCACATCGCTTTTTAGAGGCAAGAGCAGCTTGACTATTGCTCCCCTTTTAACCGCTTCTGATAGCATATCAATCATTCTTCTGCTCGGAACGAAATAGGCGCTTGTAAGAAATATGCTCTTCCTTGCATGATTGATGCTGTAATATAAAAGCCTTCTTAGCCTTCTTCTCCCTCTCGATGAACTTGCAAAGATAGGCAGCACAGGCAGACCATTCCCGTTACGCGTAACGCGTGACACGTTACAAGACTCTATCGGTTTCCCGCCCCAAAGCAGCCAGCTTTTCTTGAACTCACTTAGCAGAGTCAGGGCTATTTGGCCCTCAAGCATTATGCCTGTATCTCTCCACGCCTCTTTATGCCTTTTGAAATAATATCCCCTGTATTCATTTGCGATGTTCAACCCCCCAGTGAATGCCTTTTCCCCGTCTATCAAAATAAGTTTTTTGTGGTCCCGGTGGACATAATGCAATGGAGCGGTCCATTTGAAAGGATGCGACGCTCTAACATTTATCCCTGCTTTTTTTAATTCTGCCCAGAATTTCCGCGGTGTTCCGAAAGAGCCGAAGTGGTCATAAAGCATGTATATGCAGACTCCTTCCGCGGCTTTCTTTTTCAGCAGCTCTGATAGTTCAATGCCTGTTTCATCATTGCGGAATATGTAGAATTCAAGACAGACGAATCTTTCTGCGTCTGCAATGTAATCAAATATCGCTTTGAACAGTTCCCCGTTCTTCCACAGAAGGTGGATGCTATTGCCGCCTGTAAAACTGCTGCCATATAACTTTTCTATTTCGGGTATTTCAAAGGCTGTTCTTATATCTCCGCTGTCATGCATAATAAAATCATTGCCTAAACAATATTTTCTGTCAACTGTGATATAGATGCGCTTACCGAAGCAAGATGGAAAAGAATGGAGGCAGCAGCCCGGCTCGGCATCAGCAGAAAAAGTCTTTTTAATAAGATGAAGAAATACGGTTTGATGAAATAAAAGCAGTAAGAGGTTTTCTGTATTAAGTCTCAAACAATCCGCTCAGGACTTCTGTCCTTTCTTCTATATGCTTTGTAATGTTATCCTGCTCTGTCTTAAGTCTGTGCAGTTCATCGGCGATGTTAAGGGCTGCAAGAATAGATGCCTTAAGCGGAGCGATATTCGGCGCATTATTGTAAACCTCTTTTATCTTTGCATCTACAAAGGCTGCGATTTTCTGTATATGCTCCTCAGGGGCATCGCCCTTTACCGTATATTTCTGGCCGAGGATATAAACGTCTATGCTGCTCATGTTACACGACCTCTAAGGTGTCAATCTCATTTAACAGACCTTCAACCTGGCTCTTTATAGCGGTCTTTTCCGTCTCCAGTTTTTCTATCTCATGGTCTTTATCAGACAGCTTTGCCTCAAGTTCTTTTATCCCGAGTTCAAGAGCCGCTTTTTCTTCCTTCAATGTCTTTACCTTCTCTATTGCGCCTGCTATCTTGTCTTCAAGATTTTTAAGCCTCTCCAATGGCGTAACCTCCTTTTTATTGTTGATTCTCTCTGTTTTCCCTTTAGTGAGAGGAGTATCATCAAACAAAGTCCTGTTTTGTTTCATGATGTTTAAGATACCAAGATGCTATGGTGTATTGCAAGTATCATCAAAGAATTTCCGGAACACCTTTTTCGCCGGTATATTTATAATACTCAAAATAAGTTGTAATAACGCGCTTGGTAAAGTTTTTAGTCTCTTCGTAAGGGATGTCCTCAATGAATTCGTCAAGTGATTTATAGTTGCCTGTCTTCTGCCATCTCCTCACAACGCCTTCTCCTGCGTTATAAGCTGCGATAGCCGGGGGCAGCGAGCCGAACTCTTTTAACAGGGAGGTTATGTAATATGAGCCGAGATTTATGTTTGCCTTTATGTCAAATATATGATCATGCGATTTTATGTTCAGATTTACCTTTTTGTCTATGGCATAGGCTGTCTGCGGCATAAGCTGCATGAGCCCGAGAGCGCCTGCCTGTGAGCGCGCCTGCGTGTCAAAACGGCTCTCCTCTCTCATGATTGAAAGAACAATAAAGGGGTCAACACCATATTTGTCAGATATATCCCTTACAATATGCCAGTGGGCAAGCGGATACAAAATATTGCGCACAGCCTCTCTGGACGGCAGCCGTGACAGCAGAGTCAATGCCTCCCTGTATTCCCCGCATTCCTGCAATTTAAGGGAAACAGATATGAGTTCGTCAGGATTCGTAGTTTTTCTGGCTATAGCGGACAGTTCTGCTGCAGCCTCTTTTGTCATGCCGGCTTCAAGAAGTAATTCAATCCTCTCAGACTTGAAAGGCTTGATCTTTTGCTCATTGCTGGGTGCAGGCACTGAATCAAGAGCCGTAACCATGAGGTCTTTTATTCCTGATTGATGACCCGTTTTTATCTGTGGAAGGATGCTGTAAAAATCCTGTGTTTTAACCACAAGCTGCCTGTAGATATGGTCTGCATTCCCGCCTGTCCTTTCAAGAGACTGAGCCTTCCAATAGAGATATTTTGAGCTGCCATAGCTGTCATAAAGATCTGTGAAGGCATCAAGGGCTTTCTGATAGCTGCCGGCGCGGTAATATGTCCATGCGATGCCCCATTGAACGCTTTCAGCCTCAGACGGATACTTCTCCTTTATTGTTTGATATAAATTCAGAGCTTCATCAATCTCACCGTTTCTTCTTTTATCCAATGCTGTTAATATCAGAAGCGAGCCTGTCCTTTTGTCATCCATTGAGGACAATTTTTTGATGACAGCTTCAAATCCGGTTTTGTCTCCTGCCCTGTAAACCGCCTTTGCCTTCAGATAATGATCCCCTGCTGTTTCATATGCATCTGCTGACTCTTTATAGCGCTTTTGCTTGAATAACACATGGCCAATCTTTTTAATGATTTCAATCCTTCGCTGCCCATCGTCTTTTGTCAGCGCCTCTCTCAATGCGGATTCTGCTTTTTTAAACTCCATCGCATTTGTTAGATTAGCCGCCTTTTCAATAATGTCCTGCAGGGTAATATCAGAGGCTGCCAGTTCATTGTATGATATTTTTGAGAACATCCCATCGCTGCTGAGATAGATGTTTTTAAAAACTGCCCTTGCCCTTTCTGTTTCCCCTTTATCCTTGAGATGCTGTGCAAACAGGAAGTTCATCTCATTGTCTTCAGGATAATCCCTGACATAAGACTCAAGAATTTCCGCATCATAAAACATTGCGCCTGAAGCAATAAGATTTTTGATTTCCAGCCCCCGCGCCCTTTTACGCAATGGGGATAACGGATAATCTTTTAAAAGCTCTTTTATTCTTAAATCAGACTCGCTGATATTGCCTGATTCGCTGTATGCTTTTGACAGATAAAAAAGTATGTAATCCCTGACAACAGGAAGTCTTTTGTATGCCTCGGAGAGGCTCTCAATCGCCCCGGCATATCTGCCTGTATCGAATTCGCTTTTGCCCTTTATGAAAAAAGACTTCCCGTCTGTATCTTCACCTGAGGCAGCGCTGAAAGTAACAAGCAATACAGCTAAAAACAGAAAGCTTTTCTTCATTAAACTATCATAACCAAACACGGCCGTTTTCAGCAATAAAGGAAGGAAACAGCAATAGAATATTTTAAGGGCATGTGGTATATTTTAGTATGATCAAAGACCTCAGGCTTCATGGAAACCTCGGACCTGACCAGAGAGGGTAGGTCTGAGATAAGAGAAGGGAGAGAACTTTTAGAGGTTGAAAATTGAGAAAGAAAGAAATCAGGTATCAGGTGTCAGGTATCAGTATATCTAACACCTATAACCTATAACCTATAATGAAACTTAATAAAGATATCCTTACTTTGATCGGCAATACGCCTCTGGTGAAGATCAACCGCTTATGTCAGGCGGATGACGCTGAGGTCTGGGCAAAACTTGAGGGATATAACATAGGCGGCTCTGTGAAAGACAGGATTGCCCTTTCAATGATAGAGTCAGCAGAGAAGAGCGGGGCGCTTAAACCCGGAGGCACAATCATAGAGCCTACAAGCGGAAATACCGGAATAGGGCTTGCGATGGTAGCGGCACTAAAGGAATACAAACTAATCCTTACAATGCCTGAGACAATGTCAATGGAAAGAAGACATCTGCTTCAGGCTTATGGCGCAGAGCTTGTTCTGACAGAAGGCAAGAGGGGAATGATGGGAGCTGTTGAGAAGGCAGAGGAGATTTACAGGGCAAGCACAGGTTATTTTATGCCGCAGCAGTTTGAAAATCCTGCAAACCCTGAGATACACAAAAAGACAACTGCAGTTGAGATAATGGATGCGCTCGGCGCTGTGCCTGACGGCTTTGTCGCAGGCGTCGGCACAGGCGGCACGATAACAGGCATTGGCGAGGCGCTAAGAAGTAAAAAACCTGACATATGGATAGCCGCAGTGGAACCTGCGGCCTCACCTGTTCTTTCAGGCGGAAATCCCGGGCCGCATAAGATTGCAGGGATCGGGGCAGGCTTTTTCCCCGGAGTATTGAACACAAAGATATATAATGAAGTTATTCCTGTAACAGATTCGGATGCAGCTGAAACAGCAAGGCAATTATCTCTTAAAGAAGGGCTTCTCTGCGGCATATCATCAGGAGCGGCAATGTGGGCTGCATTAAGGGTTGCCAGAAAATTGGGGAAAGGGAAAAAGGTTGTTGTGATATTGCCTGACAGGGGAGAGCGTTATCTGAGCACAGGCCTTTTTGCATCAGAGACGCCGTAAAGATTAATTTATCGTGCATTTTATCGCATCAAATGCAAGGAGTATTCATATGTCTGTCATAAAATAATTGAATTGCATTTCAATCTTTTCTGACAGCCTTCTTTGCCTTTTCAAACAACCCATCCATCCTCTTCGTATTTTCAGCAATCTCTTTCAGTATAGCGGATAATTCTTTATCCCCTAAGGCTGCCGCCTTCTCCGCCCACTCAAGATATGTCTTTGCGTGTTCTTCATTGTGCTCTGCCCAGTGTTCAAGAAGATGCCTGAGCTTGCTTATGTCGTCCATCTTTCCCCCTCCATGATTTTATCATTTCCATATGCAACTCTCTGAAGGCTCAAAGGAAGCTCAAGGTTGTTCTCCTCAAGCAATCCCCTGTCTGAGAGTATTTCATGCGATAGCCCGTCAGCTACTATCCTTCCACCCCTGATCACAATGCACCTTTTGCATACATCGAGAATCAGATCGAGATCATGGGATGCAATGACCTTTGTATGCTCAAAATCCTTCAGGAGATTTATAAGCTGCCTCCTTGATTTCGGGTCAAGGTTTGATGCAGGCTCATCCATGACAAGGATGTCGGGATGCATTGCAATGACTGATGCGATTGCAACTGCGCTTTTCTGGCCGGCTGAAAGATGGTGCGGCGGCTTATCCTTCAGTGAAAGGCATCCAACTGTCTTGAGGACTTCATCTACACGCTCCCTTACCTTTTCCTCAGGCATTCCCAGATTAAGCGGCCCGAAGGCAACATCATCAAAAACAGTCGGCATGAAGAGCTGGTCATCGGGATTCTGAAATACGAGACCGACCTTCTTTCGTATCTCCTGCCGGGTTTTCTTGGTGAGTTGCACATCTCCGATAGCTACTGTGCCTGAAGAAGGCAGAAGGTATCCATTCATATGCATGAGGATCGTTGATTTGCCCGCGCCGTTTGCGCCGACGATGCCCACCGATTCACCGTGGATGATTCTGAAAGAAACGCCATTCAGCGCCTCGGTGCCGTCTGGATAGCAAAAGGAAACGCTATCAAACGCGACAAGATGGTGGCTCATACGGCAAGCTCCTGTACAAACCTCCCGATCATTTCGGTGATATTGAAGAAACGAAGTGCGGAGAGAAAGGCTATGGTCAAGACTACAAAGATTGCATCCGATATGGTGAAGCGGAACTGCCTCATAGAAGGGATATGCCCGCGGAACCCACGGGAAAGCATGGCATTATATATTCGCTCTGCCCGCTCAACCGTTCTGACAAACAGTATTCCAATAAGACGCACAAAGACTTTTATGCCCGTGCCGCGGCTGCCAAAGGACCGCATGTCCCTTGCCCTGACTATCCGCATTGCCTCCTCCATAAGCACAAAAATATAGCGATATAAAAAGAAGAGCTGTGACGTGAAAGGCGCGGGAACGCCAAGCCTCTGAAGGGCGGTACAAATACCGGGAAAGGATGTTGTTGCAGTCAGAAGGAGTGCAGAGCTTATCGTAAGTGTAAACTTTATCAGGAGGGAGAGAAAAGATATCCAGCCTGCCGAAATAAGGACACCGTCCGCAAGGGTGACAGCCCTGGTATCGAAGAGGGGATTGAAGATGCCTATGAAAACTGCGAAGGGAGAAACAACGAGCATCTTCTTAAGCACAAATTTAAATGGCGTGCCGCTGAGGGTAATCAGAAGGACTGGGAAGATGAAAAACGGGACGAGGGAAATGACTTCATACTTAGGATAGGAGATGACGGTGATAACGAAGATCATAGTCGCGATCACCTTGCCCCGTGGATCGAGCCTATGCACAACGGAGTCCCGGTAGGAAAGCCTGTCGAGATAGCCGATATTGAAATATTCTTCATCAAATGTCATAGACAAGCCGCCGACTGCATAGAATGTGATAGAGTCATACCATTACGATAACGGAACACGGGGAGGAATATCAACGGGCGCTTCCTCCCCGTGTAAAATGTTCAGGACTTCCTTCTCCTTATTGCCCTTATGCCAACCCCGATGATCATAATAACTCCGAGAACAATAACGGCTCCGAGAATACCCGATAGGGATGTTCCCGTATCAACTCCGGGCCATGAAGGGGCTGCCTCTTCCTGTTTTGCTTTATCTTCTGATTTTTTGAAAGTATAATCCGGCAGAAAAGCGGTCTTCTCCTGGAATCCTTTCAGAGCGCCGGTAATCCCATGCTCTTGTTCAGGAAGTTCGGCTTTACCGTAGACCTTTTCAATTGACCATTCAAGCCCGTCAGGGAAGGTCGAGGCAAACCACGAGAGCGCACCGCCGGTTATTGCGGCAAGTATCACAAACGTTACGAGAACCTTCTTCATGGATATTCCTGTAGCAAGCGGTGTGGACGAGGGAATACTTTCAAGCAACTCCGGCCTTGCCCTGCGCACATAGCTGATGACGCCGGCAGTGACGATGCCTTCTACAATGCCGATGCCGAGATGGATCGGCTGCATCAGCAGCAGGAATGTCCCGAAAGGAAGTTCGCTCTTTCCTGAAAGGAGCGTCTGGATAACAACAGAGAATGCGCCCATCTGGAGTCCTATAACTGCGCTCAGAAGCGCCGCAAAAAGTATCCGTCCGCTGCTCTTGTTATTCTTTGTTAGGGGTTTGTAGATAAGCGGATAGGCGATAAAACAGGAATAGATTCCGAGATTCCATATATTACAGCCAAGTGCGAGAAGTCCGCCGTCAGCGAAGAAGAGCGCCTGGACAGTAAGAACCGATGCCATGACAAGGAAGGCGGCATAGGGGCCAAGGACAATGGCAAGGATCATTCCGCCCCCGAGATGGCCGCTTGATCCTGTTGCTGGAATTGTAAAGTTTATCATCTGCGCTGCAAAGATGAACGCGCCGAGGACCCCCATCAGGGGTATCAACTTCTCATCCATATTTTCTTTAAGTTTCTTTGAGCAGTATGCGATAGCCCCTAATGTTCCCGCCCAAAAAGTTGCTCCAACTGCCGGTGAAAGTAAAGCATCTGCCATATGCATCTAAAACCTCCATGTTATGCCTGCGAGAACTGAGTAGTCAGTCTCAGGCTTGTTTAGTCCGCCCTTGATACCGAAATCAATATCAAAATTCTCGGTTATAGAGTATATCAAACCGCCTAAGATAAAGGCAGGGTGTGTGTTTGATGTCTTATCAGGATTCCTCTCCATGCCTATGTTCACCACTACCCTTAAATCCTTGAGCACCTCTAACTCCGAAGCCGCAGATGCATGCCATATCTCTATCCTCTCGTTGTTTTTGTTTTCATTCCTCTTGTATCCCAAGTTGAAATGAAATGCCCACGGCTCTACCTCCTTTGTTGTAATAAAAAAGAGGCTGTATGCTGTTCTGCCTGTGCCTAATCCCCTTTTTCTGTCGCCTGTGGGAAGGGTAATTCCCGGTTTTAAGGCAAGGCTTAAGCCGTCTTTTTCAAAAAATCTCCACTTTGACTCTATGGATATATCAGAGATTCCGTCCGCTGCTTTTGTTGACTCCGGTTCGGTGTCTGTAGCAGGGGTCTTTGTCCGTATGTATTGATACGGGATGCCAAGAATAATATCCATGTTCTCTGATGCTCCGTATGTTAGTGTTGTGGCCATCTTGGTAGTATTTTTTTTACCGTCAATACCATATTTCTCATTTCCATACTCTCCATTAACCTCAAGCTGAAATTTTCCCTTTCCCTGAGTGCCTGTGTCGTCCGTGATGAGCGGATGGGCAGCGAAAGAGACACTTGCAAACATCACCCCAAAGCAGACCGTTAAAAACAGTTTTTTCATTTTTACACTTCCTCCTCCCTTAGTTTTCCTTTTACCCCCTTTTCTGATAAAATCAGAGTGAGGGGGGATGGTTAGAGCCTCTCTCCTCAGGGCAGGGCTAAATCCTTAATTGCGAGTTTGGGTCTCCCTACCCTAAAATCCTAAATATGCTATCTGAAATCTCAAATTATGCTCCTCACCTCCTTTCTTGAAAGCCTTTCTTGTCAACCCATTACAACAGAACCATCCTTTAAAACATCTCTCATCGCTATCAATTCACTCTCTATATCTGCATACCACCTCTCCAGCATCTCCTCAATCTGTCTAATCCGTTCTCTGTATTCCCTGCACTTCTCCTCATGTTCCTCATGCATCGCCCTTACCTGTTCACCCCCTAAATGCAGAGAGGTCGCCTTTTCTTCTCAGCCATTGTGACTTCCATCATTTTGTTTATCTATCATTATTTCCGACTTTATTCTCAGCACAATCCTGTGTTTTAGAAAGGATATCTCCTTTATCCCACCCTTAAAGACCTTCTCTTCACCCCAAAAGTTTTTCAAGTAGATTTTCCCGCCCTCGGGTCTCAATATGTCCACCGCCTCAAGGTAGAGTATTTCATTGCCATTGTCTTCAATATATGCATTAGACTCACACATCTGAATTCTCCTGATGGGTGATTATCCTTATATAATCCTTCACGGCATCTTCAAGTGGGGTGGTCTCTTTCTTATATCCCGATTTATACAGTTTTGAAATATCAGCCCTTGTGAAATACTGATACCTGTCACGAACGTCTTCAGGCATATTGATATATTCAATGGAAAGCTCTCTGCCAAGCGCTGAGAATACTGCTTTAGCAAGGTCGTTCCATGTTTTCGGATTCCCTGTGCCAATATTAAAGATTCCATTTATTTCAGGGTGTTCAAGAAAATACAGAGTCATCTCAACTGCATCTCTTACATAGATAAAATCCCTTAGCTGTCCTCCATCTCCATAATCCTTATGATATGACTTAAAAAGCCTCACTTTCCCATCTTTCTTTATCTGTTCATATGCCTTAAGAACCATGCTTCGCATTTCACCCTTATGCCATTCATTTGGGCCAAAGACATTAAAATACTTTAAGCCCACTATCTTATCGAGGAGGCCCTTTTTAAGTGCCCACAAATCAAACAGATGTTTTGAATAGCCATATGCATTGAGTGGACGAAGACGGGTTAATAGGGAGTGGTCGTCGGAAAATCCCATCGAGCCATCCCCGTATGTAGCTGCGCTTGAGGCATATATGAATCGCACTTCTTCTTTTATTGCCCAGAGGGCGAGTATTTTTGTGTACTCGTAATTGTTTTTCATCAGGTACTCCATATCACTCTCTGTTGTTGAGCTTCTGGCGCCCATATGGAAAATGGCTGAAATCTTGCCGCCAAATGCACCTTCTGATAGTCTTTCCAGAAACACATCCTTTTGCACATAATCCTCAAAATTAAGACCCGCAAGATTACGCCATTTGTCTGTATTGCCGAGATTGTCAACAATAAGGATGTGGTTCTCACCGAGTTCATTCAGCCTTTTGACTATATTGCTGCCTATAAAACCTGCTCCACCAGTAACCACTATTGCTTTATTCATGATGATAATCCCAATGGCTCTGTGTATGATTTAGACTCATATAACTTCTTTATGACACGATTAACCAATTATCTTTATGGCTTCTTCAAAAAGCCTATTCAGTTTCTCAGTCTCATTTGAAAGCCTTCTTAGAATCTCGGTTAATTCCTGATTACCGAGGGGCGGTGTCTTTTCTGCCCAATCTCTGTAAAGCTGAACATGCTCATTATTGTGCTCCATCCAGTGCCGAAGTAGCCTTTTTAGCTTTTCAAGTTCATCCACCTTTTACCTCCTTTCCGCCACAATTCCTTCCCACCAGTACATGCCAACATAGGCAGTATCTTTTATCCACAGATGATTATTCTTCATCCCATAATTACCCTTCCCCCTTTAAACACCCTTTTCAAGACTATCAGTTCCCCCTCTATTTCCCTGTCGAGGAACTCATCTTCCAACGCTGTATCGATCGCTTCGCGAACTTCTTTTTCATATTCACGGGTAGTCGTGAAATAATCGAAAAACCTGCCTCCATAATTCTCAATATGCTTTAATTTGTAGTTGTAAGAACTCAGCATCGTCTCCACATGCATATAAAGGTCAATCGGCCCGAGCCAGCTATACCTGTTACCGAGACTGTAAACCATCCATGACATAGGTAATTCCTTTCACCAGTAAATACCTCAGAATTCGGGGGTACTTTTCCTTACTATATCAACAAGATAATCAGACTTTAAGTCTTCAATCGTATAATAGTCTGCGCCGAGCATTGAAGCTATCGATGCGGCACGGTCAATCGTCGTAAATCGCCCTTTCTCCTCAGTATCAACAACAATAATATCAATGCCGGGCTGTTCGCTCATCAACGTAGCCATACGCGCTATCTCTTCATCAGGAGGCATGCCGGTCACCGATTGATTTGCCCGGCCATCGGTAATAAGTATTACAAGAAAGCGTGTCTCCGGCCGTTTCCTGCCGACCCGCTCCAAAAGCCGGTATGCCTCAAGCAGGCCAGCACCAAGAGGTGTTTTGCCACCAACAGGTATTTCCCTGAGACGGCGTGCAGCGAACTCAACGCTCGCCGTGGGCTCAAGTACAACCTCAGCGCGGTCCTTGCGAAAAACAATCATCGCAACGGTGTCGCGCTTCTGGTAACAGTCTATTAGGAGCGATTGCACTGCGCCCTTTGCCGCGACCATCCGCTTCTGTGCGCCCATCGATCCGGAACCGTCCACAATGAATATGGCAAGATGCCCCATCTTCCGCTCTTTCCGCTTATAGCGGAAGTCCTCTTCATTGATTACGACTACATCAGTCCTTTTTCGGACTGACTGGAACGGCGCAGCAGCCCTGAGCGTTGCATCGATTGCGATATCACGGTTCTTACGGAGCACGCTCTTCACATATCTCCCTCCGCGATTTCGTGCGCGTGTGCGTGTCCTGCGCCCTGATGCTGCCCGCTCCATTCTGTCTTTACGAAAGGCGATTCGCTTTAACCGGAACTGCTGCCCTACTGCAAAAACCTCTTCCTTCTGCGGCGGAAGCTCATGAGGCTTCGGCGGCTGATCATGCTCCTGATCTTCGTGATTGTTCTTCGGTGGCTCAGGCTGCTGTTCCTGTTGTTTGTCCGGCGGCGGTTCATGGTTGTGTTCCGGAGGAGGCTCTTCCTGCTGATCAGGCGGAGGCTGGAGTTCACGTCTCCGATGCATGAGCACCAAAGAAGCGACCGTGTTGATGTCTTCTCTCGTTACATCTTCATTACCTTTAAATGCAACGTGCGCGCGTGCAGCCGCAAGAAGATAGAGATCGGCACGATGGCCTGCAACATTATAATTTATACATATATCCGCAATGTATTCCAGAAAACGGTCACGTACTGCGACTTTTGGGAGAATCTTCCGTGCAGCTTCAATCCGTTCTGTCAATTCGAGGTCGGAATCAGCCTGATCCTGACAGATTGCCGCCCTGACGACTGCCATGCGCTCGCCGGCATCAGTCAATCGCTCGAATCCCGCACACATTCCGAACCGGTCAAGAAGGTGCGGGGACAGGTCGCCTTCCTCCGGATACATGCTCGCAACAAGGATAAACGATGCAGGATGGCGCATCCGGAGACCTTCCCGCTCAACGATATTTTCTCCGCGGCCCTGCACCTCAAGAATAAGGGAGACGATCTCGGGTGAGAGCAGGTTTACATCATCAATAAAAAGCACTCCGCCATGCGCACGTGAAAAAAGGCCATGCTGAAATACACGGGCTCCGGTTCTGAGTGTATCCTCAATTGCGATAGTGCCGAGCAGCGCTTCATCCGTAACATTCAGGGGAAGCTCCACAAACGGAGTGCCTGACGGTAAAATGCTTCTGAGCGAACGGGCAAGGGTCGATTTGCCGCAGCCCTTCTCGCCGACAAAAAGTACCCCTCCACAACGAGGATCGATTGCATTTAAAAGAAGCGACAGTTTGGCTTCATCATGACCTACAAATGATGAACACCTCATATCAATGCCAATGCCTCAGTAACCTTTTCGTGTTCAGCGCCAATCTCTTCAAACGGAAGCCGTTTCAGCCTGTGGCGCAGTGCAAACCATGCAGCATCACGGATTTCGTCAGATCCGATTGTGCTCAGCCCGCGAAATGCAGCCAGCGCCCTTGAGGTTTTCATCATCACGATATCCGCACGGTGGCCATCGAGTTTGAGTGAGGCGGTAACCGATACGATCTTTTCGAGGACCCCATCATCCATCGGGATGCTGTCTACAACAGATCTTGCCGCAGAAATACGCCCGCTCAGCTTCTGCTGCTCGCCATTCCATTGCTTATAAAATGCGTCCTGATTACTGTCGAAAGCTGCTCTTCTGCGCAGTATCTCGATACGCTGATTTTTATCGCACAGTGATGTAACCCCGACACAAAGCCCGAACCGGTCGAGAAGCTGTGGCCTCAAGTCGCCTTCTTCCGGGTTCATTGTGCCGACAAGCATGAAGCGCGCGGGATGAACGAATGAGACCCCTTCGCGCTCCACAGTATTGACACCCATTGCAGCAGAGTCAAGCAGAAGATCCACGATATGGTCTTCCAGCAGATTCACTTCATCAACATACAAAAAATTTCTGTTGGCATCAGCAAGGATCCCTGGCTCGAATCTTTTCTCGCCTTTTTTAATCGCATGTTCAATATCAAGTGTGCCCACCAGCCTGTCTTCTGTAATACCGAGCGGAAGTTCGACCACTCGCATCTTTTTCCTTGTGGGGTGCAGATGTCCTTCGTTTTGTAAGTCTTCCGTGCATTTGCTGCAGAGCACACCGGACGGGTCACAGGTGAACGGGCAGTCCTTTACCGCTTCAATTTCAGGAAGCAGATCGGCAAGAGCGCGTACTGCCGTACTCTTGCCGGTTCCCTTTTCTCCCATTATTAAAAGACCGCCGATAGAAGGGTCTATTACATTTAATATCAATCCTGTCTTCATCTCATCCTGATCGACAATTGCGCTAAACGGAAATATCATCTTAGAATGTCCTCCATCTTCTTTTTCCATGTTTCAACTTCGTCCTTTGTAATAATGTCGATGCTGCCTCCCTGGAAATCGCCCTTTATGTCTCCCATCTTCTCCTCTATCCAGCCCTCAATCTCCACGTATATCTCCTTCAACGCCTCTTTCACATCAGGAGCAGGATTCCATAAACCGCGCTCCACTGCCTCTATCAATCTCCTCGCTATTTCTTCCAGCGCCCATGGGTTGTTCTCTTCAAAGAATTTCCTGTTCTCTTCATTCATCATGAAGGTGCGAGCTATATCATCAAAAATCCAGTCATCAACCTCTTTCGTTGTCGCCTCCCAGCCATAGACCCTGCCTATCCTTTTAGAAATATCACCGGCGCCTTTATATCCATGCCTCTTCATCCCTTCAATCCATTTCGGGTTTAGTAATTTTGTTCTGACTACCCTTCTTACCTCATCTGCCAAATCTCTTACCTCAACATGTTCAGGTTCTCTTGTGTCGCCATAATAAGTATGAACTTCTTTACCTGAAAGCGTCCTTGCAGCTGCAGTCATCCCTCCATGGGTGCCAAAATAGCAGCAGCAGCCAAAAAGGTCATATTCGTCCGTGACCACTTTGTTGTAGGTGACATCCACAGTCTTCAGGTTTTCCATAAACTGCCTGTGCTTCTCTTTGCCAAATATCCCTTTGCCATAGGCATAGCCATTCCAGTAGATAAATATATCGGAAAGGTCCTTCTCCTCCTTCCATGCCGAGGCATATACCTCAAGTTGTGTCCCTGCCTGGTAAGTGCCCGGCATACTGGCAAAGATGCGCAGGGTAGCATCCCTCCATGCCTCTTTTGATGTCATATTACCGTCAATCTGAGCAAGTGTGTGTTTTCTTACATAGTTCATCTCAACCGGCTCATCCAAAGAGGCAACTGCCTGAACGGCCTCATCAATCAGTTCGATACAATTTGGAAAGTTATCCCGTGTGATACCAGAGACCCGAATGGTAATATCTATCCTTGGCCGTCCCAGTTCATTTAGAGGTATTATCTCAAACCCTCTTACTCTACCATTAGGAAGCCACTTTGGTTTAACGCCAAGCAGATACATGATCTGCGCCATACCCTCACCGTCTGCCCACATAATGTCACTGCACATCCAGAAGATGGCAATATTTTCAGGATACCTGCCCTCTTCTTTCAGATGTTTTTCAATTACCGCCCCTGCCAACCTCTGACCAACCTCCCATGCCGCCTTTGTGGGAATTCTATAAGGGTCAAGTGAATAAAAATTCCTTCCTGTTGGAAGAACATCGTCCCTACCCCTTGTTATTAACCCAGAGGGTCCTGCCGGGATATACCTTCCCTCAAACCCTGAAAGTAAAGAATCTATCTCTTCAGATTCATCAATGCGCCTGTTTAAGTCCCAGATCCTCTCTTTAATCTTTATCCATGGAAGCCTATTCCAATCCACACAGATTAATTGATTAATGGTTGAAGTTCTGTTTGACATCTTCTTAACCTCCTATATTAAGGATTTCTCTAATAATTTCTTTGCCGCGAAGGTCTATCTCTTCCAATAACTCTCCGTAGCTCCTCTTCCTTTCTGGATGGACTTTACCCGGCTCAGAAAGCAACTCCTGCATGTCTAAACCCATTATCTTTGCAACCTCCCGCCTTAATGATACATCCTCACCTGCATCATATCTTAAGATTGAATAGATAAAATCCACCTTCCTTTCCCCTTCTGGTAATTCTCCAAATATATGCATTCCATTCTGAATCTGGGTATTTCTTGTGAGCGACAATGCCCCATGTGCCTCTCTGACTATCTCATCAAAAGGTAATGAATGGGACTCTTCATCGCTTATTTCACAAAGCATTGTCTTTTTAGTTTTTCCTGTCTCTTTATCGGAAAGGTAAATTTTTATCTCCTTATCCAGATTGGTCTTCTTTACTGCCTCCATAATCAGATGCTGTAATGCATGTGTCCTGCCGGGGTCGTGTCCCTTTACCTGTTCATATTCGCCCAAGAATCGTCCCAGCTCCTCAAGCTCCTCATACAATCCACCCTGCGTCATTACTGTCTGCATGTGATCAACCAGGGTTGCATAACTTCTACGCTTTGCAATAGTCCCCTCAGGCGGGTTATCCGCATTGTAGATATAAAGGTGTGGAATGTCTCCGATGGCGATATCCGGGTAGCAGTCAGCAGAAAGCCCTGCCCCTTTCCCGGGCAGAAATTCTAAGTTGCCGTGGGTGCCCACATGGACAATCGCATCAACACCAAAATCACGCTCTAAGTAGCGATAGGTAGCCATGTACTGATGGGGTGGCGGGACATCAGGGTCATGGAGGATCTTGCATACCTGCCCATCGCACCTTGCCCCGGCACATCCACGCTTTGGTTGGACACAGACAACTGCATTACCGTAATTGACACCTGTAACCAGTATCTTCCCATCATGGACCATAGCTGCGGGAATGCCATCTTTCTCCTCACCGGGCGGATTCCCCCAGGCATCGCATACCCGTTTTCTCACCTTCTCTGAAAGGGTGTTAAACCATTCTTCGTACCCTTCTTTTGTTACCTGCTTTAAAACCCCTCCTTTACTTATAATCTCATCGGTTGTGGTCCAGCGAAACTCACTGATAGCCTTTCGTTCCATAATGGTATCTATCAACTCCTTGCCGGAGGCTGGTGGCTCAACACTGTACCCTGCCTCTTTCATACGGTGTATTATGCGAGCTACACTCTCTATGGTATCGAGGTTGGCCCCTCCACCAACCGTTGCCTCCACAGAGGCACAGGGGTTATTATGGAGGATAAAGGCCACCTTGCGTTCTTCTACTGGCTTTTGACGCAGTCTCACCCAATTAGCAATCCGTCTGGCAACCTTGCGGCACCTCTCCTCAATGGGCATCCGATACTGGAGGTCACCATCCTTACCTGCTGCACCTATGATCATCGGCTCAATCACCCCTTCAAACTCAGGCATGGCAATGGACCAGCCTATATCGGCACCCACTCCCTGCGGTTCATCCCTCCATTCCTCTATCGTTTTGTAATACGAAGTTATCGGTGAAAATACCGGCACACCAAGTCTTTTCAGGATCTCTACACCACCCGAAGCAACCCCTTTATCATCGAATTCTTTGTCTCGAGAGCTACTCAGAAAGAATGTCTGGAGTTTAACAAAGGCATCAATCCGGGGTGCGCCATCATCCTTCAAGAAGTATTCACAGACAACAGCGCCACTACCTCTACATCCAAGCCCCTCATCCCTGACCGAGTAGGAGAATGCAGGGATGACATTCATGCCCAGTGCCTCTAACTCACGGATCAGGGTATCCTCTACCTCCAGGTTATCATTCACCCAGTAGTGGCGGGAGAAGAGGATGCCTACAGTAGGAATTGCGGATTGCGGATTGCGGATTGCAGATTGGTGGGGATTGTACCAGTTCAGATATTCCTCGATACTGCCAAAGATACCTGGCGCATCCGGATGGTACAACCCTTCCCATGGGACAGGTTTCGGTTCCTCTACCTCAGTATCAATCCCACCGATCTCTCTCGCCAGATACCGGAGCATATTGGTAAAATTCTCCTCACCGTTGATGACAATGTATGAATAGACCTTAGCAACAATCTCTGGCTTAACAGTAGAGAGCATCCAGAGTGATGGGTCATGACCTACACAGACAATGGGAACCTTGCGCCCCAATTCTTGAAGCCTCTTCTCCATCGTCTCCCAGAACCCCTCAGTTGAGCGGTAAAGAAGGATGACATCTGCACCCTCTGCCTCCGCAAGTACTGCCTCAAGCCTCTCTGGCTCCTCCTCCAACTTCTTTGTAGAGTAAACCTTAAGTTCTATTGAATCCCCTACATTCTTGCTTGCCCTGAGAAGCATATTCATGTAACTCTGCCACATAATTGATACTATCTTCATCTTTACCTCCTTAAAACCTATAATTTATCCCCACCAGATATGTCCTTGGCGGAGCAGGTATGCCGTCACCGTAGAGATGGTTTTTATTGAAGATATTGTCCACCGTAACTATTCAGCCCCTCCATTAATTTAATTACCTCTTACCCCCCCCTAAAAAAAGTCAAAGGAATTTTTAATTTCTTTGAGGCTCTTGCAAAAGTCTTGAAATTAAAATGTAGCCGCAAACTTTAGTTTGCGTGTTTTCTTTGTTTTTAATATGTTACAAAACGCAGGCTAAAGCCTGCGGCTACCAGAATTGGACTTTTGCAATTACCTCCTTTGATTGTAATTGTTCACACTCCCCACCCCAACCCTTCCACACCAGGGTGGAGTGAACGGTTACCCCCTATTCAGTGTAATTTTTGATAAGCTTCGAACCATACATAAAAAAAGCTATGCTATAAATGATCAAAACAGCAAAGGATATCAGTCCTTCCGTATCAAGCGCTGCTTTTCTTATGACAATATTCGTATGCGTCAAAGGCATGAGATAGATAACGGGTTTGATAAAGTCAGGTATCTTGTCAACAGGGAAAAAGGTCCCGCTGAAAAATGCCATCGGCATGATAAAGAAATTCGAATAGGTCGCTGTGTCTTCATGGGATTTGGCGAGCATTCCTGTGATTACCCCTAAATTTGAAAATAAAAAACAGTTAAGTAGTAGAGTCATAACAAACAGAGGAGTGATAGAAAATCCTGAAGGTATCAGAAATCCCACAATGATAATCAGGACTGATGCAAAAAGCCCCTTCACCATACCTGCCAGCACTTCGCCTATCATGATCGATGATGGGCTGATCGGCGCCTGTATGAATACCTGGAATGTTTTGAAATATAACCTGTTGAGATTAAGGGCACTGGCGACCCAGGTGTATGAGTTGTTCATAGAGCTCATCGCAACTAATCCCGGTATAAGGAATGTCAGATAGTCAGTACCCTGTATCTTTACGCTCCTTCCAAGGCCGAGACCAAAGGCGATCAGGTAGATTACCGGCACAACCATTGCCGAAAAGAGATAACCCAATCGCAGGAGTTTTCTCCTGAAAAGGAGCATCTCCCTGAAAAATATCGGATACCAAAGAAAAATTTGTCTCATTCTACAGGTTCTCCTGTTTCTATACGCTCACCTGTAAGCTTGATAAATACGTCCTCGAGATTAGACCTTCTTATGGTCACACCATCGCCTCTCTGTTTTGCTATCTCATGGGCATCATCACGGGTTTTACAAACGTTTTGTATGAGTTTCCCGTCACCATTAACAAATTCAACTACATATTCACCAACTATGGCCTTCAGGTTTTCAGGGCTATCAAGGGCAATAAGTCTACCCCTTGAAAGGATACCAACCTTATCACAAAGGGCCTCTGCCTCTTCGATATAGTGCGTGGTTAAAACCACTGTTCTCCCATCTATTTTTGTTTTTCTGACTATATCCCACATTTGCCGCCTGATTTGGGGGTCAAGACCTATTGACGGCTCATCAAGAAATAGCACAAAAGGTTCTGTCAGCAGTGCCCTTGCAAGAAGAAGTCTTCTCTGCATGCCTCCTGAAAAACTCAAGACAACTGAATCTCTCCTATCCCACAGATCAACTATCTTTAATGTTTCAGCCATCTTTTTCTCCATGTCCCTCACGCCATGAAGCATTCCGTAAATCAGCAGATTTTCACGTGCTGTAAGTTCTCTGTCAAGATTATTCTCCTGAGGGACAACACCTATCCGTTTCTTTATCTCAAAAGGCTCCTCTACGACATTAAAACCATCTATCATGCATGTGCCGGAATCAGGTCTGCTCAGTGTTGTAAGCATTTTGATGGTTGTGGTTTTCCCCGCACCATTGGGACCGAGAAGGCCAAAGACCTCACCGCGTGCAATAGCAAGAGAGAGATTATCCACAGCCGTTATCTGCCCGTAGTGCTTTGTTAACCCGATAGCTTCTATCATGAGTCTATCCTCGGATAGATTACCCTGGCCCCGTTCCAGTTAATTATGGAGACATTAATCCCATAAACCTTCCTCAAGTTATCCTCAGTTATAACGCTTTGTGGGACGCCATTCGAAACTATATGCCCCTCGTTAATCATCACAGCCTTATCCGAAAACAGCATAGCAAGGTTTGGGTCATGGAGTGTCATAAGGACAGTTAATTCCTTTTCTCTGGCTATTCCCCTGACCTTCCCTAAGACGAGCAACTGATTTCTAAAATCAAGGTGAGATGTAGGTTCATCAAGCAGCAGTATCGGCGCCTCCTGTGCCAGTGCCCTCGCAATAAGCACGAGCTGTCTCTCACCACCGCTTATCTTCGTATATGCCTTTTCTTTTAGATGTGCGATACCCACTGTCTCGATAGCCTCTTCAGCCTTAAGGTAGTCGTATTTTGACGGAGATGAAAATACACCTACATGTGAGACCCTTCCCATAAGCACAGCATCTAAAACGGAGTAGGCGAAAGAAGGTTCATGTTCCTGAGGAACAATGGCAAGCATTTTAGCCCTTTTTTCGCAGGGGAGATTTGAGATATTTTTATTTCCAAATAGTATTTCGCCCCTTTGAGGCTTCCATAATCCTGCTATGCACTTAAATACTGTTGTCTTACCAGAACCATTCGGACCGAGGATCGTAGTTATCTGCCCCATGTTTGCCCCGAATGCAATCCCCTTAAGGATGTCATCTTCTCCATGATGATGTCTGAATTGCAGGCCCTTAACCTCTAACATCATCTCCCCCAGCTCTCTTTGCCGCCTTTCTTCATTAAGTAAATAAAGAAAGGAGCCCCTGTTATTGCTGTTATTATCCCGACTGGTATATCAAGAGCCGTTAGGTTCCTTGCAATTGTGTCAGCGAATATCATGAATGCTGCCCCACCTGCCATGCTTAAAGGGACAAGGCTCCTGTGGTCAGGACCTATCAGCATCCTCACAAGATGGGGAACCATCAGCCCAACCCAACCTATAATCCCGCTTACAGATACTGCAATACTCACTGCAAGGGATGATGCTCCTATAAATATAATCCTCTCCCTCTTCACATTCACACCCAGAGCCTTTGCTTCATCCTCTCCCATACTCATCGCATTGAGTCTCCATCTCATCAGAAATATGGGTAAAACCCCTGCAATTATGCCTGCCCCTGCAATTTTCACCAGATTCCAGTCTGCAAGAGAAAAGCTTCCCATAAGCCAGAAAACAATGCTCTGTAACTTATGCGGGTCTACGAGAAACTTCACGATGGATACCATAGCTGTAAAAAAGGCTGAGATGATAACCCCAGTCAATATAAGTGGAAGCCGTGAAACCTCTCCCTGTGTCCTGGCTACTGTATAGGTAAGGACAACAGCAATTGTCCCGAATATAAATGCCATTATCTGTATTGGCGCCTCTGGGAAGAATCCAACTGATAAGGCACACCCCAGGGCAGCGCCGGCAGAGATGCCGAGAATGAAAGGGTCAACAAGCGGGTTTCTGAATATCCCTTGCAGGGTAACACCAGAGCCGGAGAGTGCAATACCGACAAGACCTGCAAGGATTACCCTTGGAAGCCTTATATCGAGTATTATAGCCCTTTCAGGTATATCGGGATTGCCAAAAAACGGGGCAATCTCTCCTGCAATAACCTTCAGAACCATAAAAGGCGACACATTGTATGCCCCTATAAAAATGGCTATCCACCCTGCCAGAAATGGCGAAATTAATATCAGAAGATATATCGGTGATTTAGTTTTCAATCCTCTCTACCTTCCTATACGGTATGCCGTATACCTCTCTATAAAAATCATCCGCGGCCTTCTCCAGATTAATATCCACGAAATATTCGGGATAAGTCTTCATCGCCATCCAGAGGGCAACGATAGCAAGCCGGGGCGACCATGTTGACCACTTCGGCGCCTTGTATACCCTGCTGTTTTTTGCTGCGCTTACATGCCGCCACTGCGGATTGCCGATAATATCCGCAGCCCCGTACCTGGCGCTCCCCCATATGAAGATGATATCCGGGTTCCATGCTATTATCTGCTCTATGGAAACATCAGCGCTCTTCTCTCTGATGGTAGAGGCTGGATTAATGCCTTTTATCAGCGAAAACATGTCATTGTTGACTCCGATGCCACCGGACACGGTGGTGGGTTTGCCGCTTAGCCAGATTACCTTTTTTCGTCTTTCCGGAGGAATTCTCGAAACCCTGCCCCTTATCAAGGCAAATATCTTTTCCATTTGCGCAATGGTGCTTTCAACCTTTTTCTCTTTGCCAAAAAGCCTGCCCTGAAGACGCATTACCTCGTAAAGCTCATGGAGTGACTCCGGATAGACGGCGATAACTTTCAACCCTTTTTCCTCCATGAACTTCACCGTCTCGGGCTTGAAGGTCCAGGTAAGGACGATGTCCGGCCTAAGCTTGAGGAGCATCTCGATATTCACATCGAAACCGCTCCCAGCTGAGGGGATGGTTTTGGCTATATCGGGCTTGAGCGCGAGCATAAGGTCGTTCTCATGAGCATACCTGCTGATGCCGGCGATCCTGTCCCAGACGCCCAAACCGGCTGACAACTCATAAGTCTCGAACAATACTGCCCGTTTTACAGGCACAGGAATGGTTACCACCCTGCCTGTTTTGTCGGTATAGGTGACGACGGCGGCCTCGCAGACCGCCGCTGTCATGAAGAGAATTGCTATCGCATAGTGGAATACCTTTCTCATCAGAATCTCAGCGTCAATTCGGTGAACCATGAACGCCCCGGACATTTATAATATGCAAAGTATTCGCGGTTCAGAATGTTGTCGACCGAAAATGAGAGAGTCGCAAATTTCGTGACTTTATAACCTACTTTGGCATTCAGGAGAAAATACGGGTCTTGGGATGTCCAGACGCCATTCACCACACCGGAATTGTCATCGTTTCTGTATCTCTTACTCACATAATTGCCAGTCACCGATGCTAAAAAAGGTCTTTTCTCGAATTCGGCACCTGCGTTAAACATACGCTCAGGCATATACGTGAGTCTCTTGCCTTCAGAGACTATGCTCGCACTGTTTTCTTTTATCTTGGCCTCGGTGAAAGTGGCGTTTGTGAAGAGTCTGAGCCAACCAATTTTTTGTTCTATCTCGGCCACTACGCCCTTGCTTTCAGCCTTTCCCGCATTTATGTAGTCCTTCTGAGTATCGGAAACAGTCTTGCGATAGATAAGGTTCTTAAGATAGTTCTCGAAATACGTGGCCTTAACCTTCGCTCCTTTCCAGGCCCCCTGTTCGATGCTGATATCCCAGCTTGTTACTGTCTCGGGTTTCAGATCAGGATTGCCGTTATAGGTGGTTCCCGTTGAGGACAGCCACGTTCTGTACAGCTCATAAACAGTAGGGGGGCGGAACGCCTTGCCGACCGATGTGCGTAATGTCGTTGCATCAAAAGGCTTGTACACAAGGGCAAGCTTGGGGCTGAATGCTGAGGCAGATCGCGACTCGTACGTTTTGGGATAGCCGGCACTGCCGATCTGGTTCGCATAGCCGCCGGAAGCAGACCAAAAGTCCTGCCGTAACCCTATATACGCAGTCAGGTTATTCAGGATTGCGTACTCATCCTGCGCAAAAAGAGCATATGTGTAGTCCTTGCCGCCGGCAGTATATGTCAGGTTGGTACGAGAATTTTCATCTTTCCAGTTTGTCAGACTATATTCTTCATTATCGGCCTTTCCATGCTTGAATGAACCACCAACAGTAAGAATATTATTTGTGAATAATGGGAACGTAAACTGCGTATCAGCAAAGAAGCTTTTGTTAGGTGTGCTGGCGACTTTCCCATCCCCCCCGGAGATTAAAGCATACGGATCTGACGAATTCGGTGTCGTATACCAGTTTTTATCTTCGCTGTATAATCCGGCATTCAACTTTGCCTTCACGGCGCTGAATTCAGTTTCGAAGGTTACCATATATTTGTTCATCTCCCGGCTACCGTTTCCACTTACAAAGGAATTTTCGCGCACAGTGCCATAGGCATAGACAGTCTGTCCCGCAGCGTTTCTCAGGTAGGAATGTGGATCATCGCGGTTGTATTCGTAACGAGTGCGTTCAAAGGAAGCCAGCACCTTCGTAGTTTTTGAGAAGTCATACCCAGCCTTCAGAGTTATTGAGTCATCCCACCATCGATTATCACCTTTATCCCCAATGATATAGCGCCGACTGCCCTTGTTGTCTGTGGTGTAAGACCATCCGGTAATTCCCGCTGTCGGTTGTTTGCTCTGAACATTCAAATCTGTCGGGAATCCGCTGGTCCACTGATATCCGTAGCTCACGAATATTCTGAAAGCATCATTGAACTTGTCTCCATAGGAGAGATAAGTCCTGCGAAGGTCATCCATCGCCTCTCCTCGGTTCCAACTCGTGCCATAGCCGCTTTTGAATACAAACTCACGCTTCTCCGGCATTTTTGTAATTATATTTATAACACCGCCCATGGCATACCCACCATACAGGCTCGAAAACGGCCCCTCGACCACTTCTATCCGCTCAATGTCACCCGGCATTCCGGTCCATGTCACGTCCCCGGTATAAGCATTGTTCATAATCATACCGTCTTTCATAATAAGCGTTCTGTTGGCTCCCGGAATACCACGAAGCGAGATATTCGCAAGAGTATCCATCAGTCCTTTGCCACGACGATTAAAAACGCCCGGCGTCGTATTTAATGCCTCATCGATGGTCTT